>PVBE011523849.1_pt1 | contig 74769 bp, 60 predicted proteins | sample 1631181 | NCBI WGS metagenome assembly PVBE01 (sample SAMN08397723, study PRJNA350692) | Marine metagenome, whole genome shotgun sequencing project. | isolation source: water | place: Pacific Ocean | collected 2012-04
ACCACCGAAGCCCGCGGCTACACCCTGGCTCTCATCGATCGTGGGGCTGCCAGCACCTGCGGCATGGTGCTGGAGCTCATGGATGCGTGGGGGCTTCCGCTGGACCCTGTCTTTGCGGAGTTGCTCTACGCGGGAATCATCTTCGACACGGGAGGCTTTCGCTACTCCAACACCGACGCGGAAACACACCGCGTGGCCGCGCGTCTCCTGGATCAGGGCATCGACCACAGCGGCATCGCCATTCGCATACTCATGGAGCGGCGTCACGTGGGCATGCTGTTGAAGTCCCGCGTCGTCTCGGAGGCTTCCTTTCTGGGAGAGGGGGCCGTGCTGATGGGCGTGGTGAGCGCCGAGTTGATGGAGCAGGTGAAGGCCACCCGCGGGGACATCGAGGGCATCGTGGAGAGCATGCTCTACATCGAGGGGGTGGAGGTGTCGGTGCTGCTGGCCGAGCGCGGGCCGGAGACGGTGAAGCTCAGCTTCAGAAGCCGCGGCAAGGTCAACGTTGCCCGCATCGCTCGCAGCCTGGATTCCAGCGGCGGTGGGCATCAGCGGGCGGCGGGCGTCACTCTGACGGCCGAACTCTCCAGCGTCAGGCGGCGGGTCTCCGAGGCGGTGCTGGCTGCTCTTGGCGAAGCCGCAGCCTAGACGGGCTAGAGGCCCAGACTTCCGCACACGGGCAGCAAGGCCACCTCGGCACCCTCGGCCCGGATCTCTCGTACGAAGCCTTCGACATCGCAGGCTGGGAGCTGGCGCGTTGGATGGTCCAGGGGCAGGAAGAAGTTGTCCCAGTGGCAGGGAACGACCACCCGTGGCTTCAGGGCGCGGATGATCTCGCGGGTGTAGCCGGGCCGGTACTTTCGTCCGATGGCGCAGAGGCACAGAACGTCCGCTTCCAGGGGGGCCAGCAGGGCGGTGTCGTAGTCGGCGCTGTCCACATGGACGAGCTTCAGCCCACCCCACTCCACCCACCAGGTGAGCACCTGTCCGTGGCGCAGCTCACGCAGGCGGGGTGGCCAGGAAGGCTGCGAGCGAATGTGCCCCGGCAGGGTCACTCTCCCCATGTAGACCTTGCCGTGCCGCGAAGGCAGGGCCATGGCGCGTCCATGGGCCAGTGCGAACTCCTCGCCGGGGCTGACCTCCACGATCTGGTCTTCGGCCAGGCCTGCGGCTCGGGCGATGTGGGCGGTGGAGGGTGACCCGAAGAGTGTGGCGCCGGTGCGCTTGCACACCGAGGGGGCCTCCAGGGCGTGGTCGTAGTGTGCGTGGCCGACGAGGACCGCGTCCGCTCGGGGAAACTCCCGCTCGAGCAGGGCCTCGTCGATGCGAAGAGGGGAGAGGAGCAGCTCGCGCAGCCCGTGACGGGTCACGTAGGGGTCCAGGACCAGCGCTTTCTGTTCGTGCTCCAGCGTGAAACCGGCCGTCCCGTGCCAGCGCAGGGTGTGCTCGCCTGTGGTGGCACCGCTCCAGAACAGACTCTCCGGTGCGGGGCGCGTTAGCAGTCGATGGATCATGGATGATGCGACGCTCGACCGGATTGTAGGGGAGTGGCACATCTACCAGCTTCGGCGTGGTCACCGCTTCAGCACCGATGACCTGCTCACCGCCTGGACGGCCCTCATGGCCAGGCCGGACGCGACAGCTCTCCTGGACCTGGGGTGCGGGATCGGCAGTGTGGGGCTGATGACTCTGTGGCACCTCCCTGCAGCCGCGGTGCTGGTGGGTGTGGAGGTGCAGGCGATCAGCGTGGAGTTGGCTCGGCGCACCGTGTTGCACAACGGCCTGCAAGAGCGGGTGGTCGTGAAGCACCAGGACCTCCGAAGCTTTCGTAGCGAGCAGCGCTTTCCCCTGATCACGGGTTCACCCCCCTACATCCCGCCGGACAAGGGTGTGCACTCGCCTCATCCGCAGCGGGCTGGTGCGCGTATGGAACTCCGAGGGAATGTCTTCGACTACTGCCGCGCTGCTGCTGCGCACCTGGAATCCAGCGGCGTGTTCGCGATGTGCCACGCCGGTCAGGACCCGCGGCCCCCCAAGGCGATCGAAGAAGCCGGGCTTCGCCTTCTCCACCGCCGAGAGGTCTTCTTCCGGGAGGGCAAGCCGCCCACCATCGCGCTCTACCTCGCAGGCTGGGAGGGCGACGTCGAAGAGGTCGAGCCCCTCGTCATTCGGGATGCAGGAGGGCAGCAGACAGAGGAGTACCTCGCCATTCGCGGACTCTTCGCGAACTAGTCGCCGCTCAGGGCGCGAAGTCCACGGGGACGGGCTGCGGCAGGAGACCGGCAGCATGGGCTTCCTCGTAGAGCCGCGCCAGGCCGGCCCTCGCAGCCGGGCTGTATTCAAGGGTCTCCCGGTTCGCGTACATGTCCAGGTACTGCGACACCCTCTCGGCCGTGTGCAGCGCTCCTCCCCGCTCCAGCAGCCATTCGATGGCCGCGTTGCGGTGCTGCAGAGCGTGAGCGATGCTCGCCCGAAGCACCCCGCTCGCACGAGGGATGTCCTCGCCCAGGGAGCGGGCGATGACGTTCCCACCCAGGGGAAGCGGCAGCCCGGTCCTGTCTTTCCACCAGCTGCCGATATCGACGACCCGGTGCAGGCCCAGATCCTCGTAGGTCAGCCGACCCTCGTGGATGACCAGTCCTGCATCGACCTCTCCGGCCTCGATGGCTTCGAAGATGCGTTCGTAGGGTGTGATGGGTACGGTGACGGGCTCCACCGGGCAGATGAGTCGCAGGACCAGCCACGCCGTCGTGGTCTCCCCTGGGATCGCCACCCTCCGGCCACGAAGATCCTCGAGGGAGAGCGATCTGGGCGCCACGACGACCGGCCCATAGCCGTCTCCGACGCTCCCGCCGTGGGGCAGGAGCTGGTAGCGGTCCGCGATGCGTGGGTAGAAGCCGATGCTCACCGCGGTCACGTCGGGGCCGGTGCCCACGGCCAGCCGGTTCAGCGCGTCGGTGTCCTGGGTGTCGATCTCCCAGACGAAGGGACCCGGGTCGATGAGCCCTTCCATGAGGGCACGGAACATGAAGAGGTCATCCGCGTCCGGGCTGCAGGAAACCCGGATGGTCCTCATTGCTCGCGAGCGGTCAGCCGGGAACTGGTGTCGCGGAGGCGCTGGCTGATGGTCTCGAGGAGCTTCCACAGGACGCGGTTTCCGAGCTCGGGCTCACGCTGGCAGAACTCGTCGAGCGCCTGCCGATCGATGGTGATGAGGCTCCCGAACTTGGTGGAGGTCACGCTCGCGGAGCGAGGCTGGGCATCCACGAGCGCCTGCTCACCGAAGTGATCGCCGGGTCCCATACGGCTCAACTCGACGCCGTCGCGGCTCACGACCAGTTCGCCCTGGACCACCACATACATGGACTGACCGCTGCTGCCCTGCTTGAGGACCACTTCGTTGGGGGACACGAAGAGCTCGTTCACCATTCGGCCCACTCGCGCTCGGGCGTGGAAGGGCAGGTCGTTGAACAGGAAGAGGCTGGCCATGACCTCGGCTCGTGCGGCGGCCGCCTCGGCCTGCGGACTGGCGTCGGGGTCCACCACCACGACGGTGATGTTGTCCGGTCCACCGTTGTCCAGGGCCTCCTGCACCAGCGTCTTCGTCACGGCGGTCGGGCTGCCACCTCCGAGCAGGCGGGTGATGTCTTCCACCGGCACGGGGTCGCTCAGGCCATCGCTGCACAGGACGAGACGGTCACCGGGCAGGACCTCGATCGCGGCGACGTCAGCCTGCACCGCGGGCTGCAGACCGACCGCCCGGGTGATGACGTTGCGGTAGCGGCTCCGGCGGGCGTCCGCGTAGGACATCTGGCCGGTGCGAACCAGCTCGTTGACCATGGAGTGATCGTCGGTGAGCTGCAGCAGTTCCCCTTCGCGCAGGAGATAGGCCCGACTGTCCCCGACGTGGAACAGGAAGATGCTGCCCGCACCCACGACCGCTCCCACGACCGTGGTGGTCATCCCTCGGCGGGACTCGCTCTCTGCGGCCTCGTACACGCGGTGCGAGGCTCGCTGGCAGGTCTCGTCCAGGAGCTCCAACACCCCGTTTCGCGTTCGGCGACCCGGTTTGTCGGCGTAGGCTCGGACCGCGCTCGCCAGCCGGGGAGCGGCCTCGTTGAAGGTCTCGATGGTCATCGCGGAGGCCACCTCGCCAAAAGCGCGCCCTCCGACACCGTCGGCGACCACGAACACGCCATGCTCGGGGAGTGCCAGGAAGGCATCCTCGTTGTGGTCGCGGCGCCTACCCTCATCCGTCACTGCGGCATGCCGAATCATGGCTCTCTAAATAGCCCACCCGCTGACTGGGGTCACCCCGTGACGCCGGAGACCCGGTGCGGGACAGAAGTAGAGGTGCTCCCCCCACGGCGCTCCGAGCCTGTCCGCTGAGGCCTTTGTGATGATCAACAGCGTCCCGCCCTCCGGGGCCGAAACGGGGCGCGCAGAGGGCTCTGAGCGAAGGCCGTCAGAGGCGACCTCACGCCCTTCGCTACAAGTTCTTGACTCGGGGGGACGCTCTCCTATACGCTCCCGGCCTTCTCAATCCATGACGGAGTTTCCATGAAGCGTATCGCTGCTCTCAGCCCCCTCTTCGGCCTCGCGGCCATCGCCTGTAAGGACCTGGACTGCCCGGAGGGCATGTCCTACGACGACGAGCTGGGGCAGTGCATTACGCCAGACAGTGATGGGGATGGTTGGTACGACAACCAGGACTGCGATCCGACCAACGCGGACATCAACCCCGGCGCGGCCGAGGTGTGTGACGGCGCGGACAACGACTGCAACGGTCTCGTCGACGACGATGACGGGAACCTGCAGGCTGGACCGGGCGAGAGCGGCGCCACCGTGTGGTACGCGGACCTGGACGGTGACGGTTCGGCCGGCGACTCGGTGACAGCGCTGGCCTGTGCGCAGCCCGATGGCTACGCCGACACCGCCGACGACTGCGACGACTTCGACGCCTCCTCCTACCCGGGCGGGACCGAGATCTGTGATGGCGCCGACAACGACTGCAACGGCGAGACCGACGAAAACGACGTCTGCATCGGCGCCTTCTACGGGGACATCACCCTGAGCAGCCAGACGGGCGCCGATGAGTTCTGCGCGAACTACAACGGCGTGGTCTACGGCAACGTGACGGTGACCGGGTACGGCTTCACCGACCTGAGCGCGGTGAGCTGCCTCAGCGAGATCTACGGTGGCTTCACCGTGGACCTGCCCTGGGCCGAGTCTCTGGTCCACGAGAACCTGACCCATGTCGACGGAGACACCCTCATCTACGGTGGCGAAGCCGCCGAGATCAGCTTCCCCGGACTCGTCAGCAGCGGCGGCGTGGTCACGGTCCAGAACGCTTACGGCATCACCACCCTGGATCTGAGCGGTCTCGAGAGCAGCCTGGGCGTGATGGTCTACGACACCATGCTGATGGAGAGCATCGACCTCTCCAGCCTGGTCAGCATCTCGGCCCTGTACGTGTACTTCAACGACGTCCTCACCGACGTGAACCTGTCGTCGCTGGACCAGGTGGACGAGTTGCTCGTCTACTACAACAACTCCCTGACCACCCTGGACCTGTCCACGATGACCACGGGTGGCGACCTCACCTTCTACTGGAATGACGAGCTCACCGATGTGCTGATGCCCAACGCCACCACGCTGGGCAACATCAACCTGCAGGACAACGACAGCATGACGGCGCTGGACCTCAGCGCTGCGAGCACGCTGGGTGGCATGTAGTTCTACTGGAATGACAGCCTGGAGTCGGTCTCCATCAGCGTGACCGAGATCGGTGGTGACGTCGTCTTTGACAGCAACGACTCCCTGGACTTGCCGGACCTCAGCGCCATCACCAGCATCGACGGTGACCTGTCGATCATGTGGAGCAATGTCTCCGATGTCGACCTGCCTGCTCTCACCAACCTGAGCGGTGACCTGGTCCTGTACTACAACGGCATCGACTCCATCTCGCTGGACGTTCTGGCCAGCCTGGGCGGCGTGGACATCGAGTCGGAGGAGATCGCCTCGCTGGACCTCAGCGGTGTGGACAGTCCCCTGACCAGCAACTTCATCCTCTACGACAACTACAACCTCGAATCCCTGAGCGCCCCGGTGTTCGGTGACCTCGAGGGCAGCTTCATGTACAGCTACAACGGCTACGTCACGGAGCTCGACACCAGCACGCTGACCAGCGTGGGTGGTGACTTCCTCTTCGTGGACTACTACTGGGGCATCGAGTCACTGGATCTGAGTGCACTGAACTCGGTCGGCGGCGATTTCTCGATCGAGGACAGCTACCTGGGCGACCTGAACCTGGGATCGCTCACCGAGGTTGGTGGGGGCATGAGCTTCTACTACAACTACATGGACTCGGTCAGCGCGCCCGCGCTCACCTCCATCGGGGGCGATTTCTACGACCACTACAGCTACGACACCAGCTTCGACCTGAGCGGGCTGCAGAGCGTGGGCGGTCAGTTCTACAGCTACTACAACTACTACGGCTCCTACGAGCTGAGCGCGCTGGAGACTGTAGGGAACGGCTTCTACAGCTACTACGCCTACTACGGCGAAGAACTGAGCATGCCGGCTCTGACCTCCGTGGACGGGCCCCTCTACTTGTACTACTTCGGCAGGTACGGCTACGAAGTGACGGTCTCGGCCCCCGCCCTCGAGAGTGCCGACTATGTGTACAGCTACTACACCGGCTACGACGCGTACAGCCTCGACATGGATCTCTCGAGCCTGGCGTCCACGGACTCCGTGAACGCCTACTACAACGGGTTCTACGCCTACGAGGTCTCCCTGGACTACGGCGCTCTGACCGAGACCGACTACATGTACTTCGACTGGTGCGGCTACCACGCCGATGACATCAGCATCGATGTCGGTTCACTGGAGTCCGTCGGATACTTCGAGCTGTACTACACCGGGTACAACGCCTACGACGTCTCCCTGGACCTGACCGAGCTGACCACGGCCGATACCGTCTACCTCAACTGGACGGCCTTTAACGGCACCTTGGAGGTCACGGCGCCCGCGCTCGCGGAGGTGACCAACAGCCTGTCCTTCTACTACACGGGCATCGAGAACTTCGATGGCTTCGGGTCCCTGGATACCATCGGCTACCTGGAACTCCTCGGCAACTACGACCTCAATGATGTCGAAGGACTGCACGATGGGACCTACGCCCAGGGCATGTACATCTACTACAACTGGAGTCTGGGCGACACCAAGGCCCAGGCGCTGGTCGATAGCTGGGATACCGTCGACTACTCCTACCTGTACAACTAGTCCTCTCCCTGGAAGACACACGAGGGCGGCCTTCGGGCCGCCCTCTTCTTTCTCTGGCCTGCCGCGGGGACCGGTTCAGTCGGCGGGGGAGATCACCAGAGCAGCGTGCTGACCCGGGTGCAGCCGGAAGCGCAGGCTTCCTTCGCTGGTCGCTCCGGAGTCGTCCATCGTGGCGCTCAGTACCCCGACCGCGGCCGTGCTGAGGCTGCGGCTGTTGGAGACCACCACGTACCAGGTCTCCTTGGGCTTGGTGGTGAGCTCGAGCTCGTTCCAGGCGATGGCTTCGACGCTCTTGCCATCCTGCAGGCGTTCCCAGTTCTCCTCGTCGACCACGAAGACGTCGAGTTCGGGGGCATCGGTGACCGTGCTGGAGGAGTCTCCGTCGTAGCGGTAGCTGCTGCCGAAGCCGCGGCCCTGGGTGTCGGTCAGCGTGATCGTGAGCTGGCCCTGGGCGTTGGGGGCGTCCAGCCCCACCGCTTCGACCTCCAGGCCGAAGTTCTGAGGCTGGTCGAGCTGCACCTCGGCCAGGGTGATCTCATCGGCGTTCACGGTGCCGGCCAGGTCGATGGTGTTGCTGGCAGAGGGGTAGTCCCCGAGCACGGACTGGACGCGGAAGGCGTACTCCTGGCCCGCGCCCACGGTGAAGCTGGCCACGCCGGAGAGGTCGGTGAAGCCCTCGCCTGCGTACCACCAGCTGCTGTCGTAGGGGCTCCAGATCGAGACGGTCGCGCCATCGACGGGCACGCCGTCGAGGTCGCTCACCAGCACCTGCAGCTCCCCCACGGTCTCCGCGTAGTCCTGCGAGTGCATCAGGACCTTGGTGTCTCCCCGGGTGGCATAGGTCGCGTAGGTGCTGTTGTAGTCGTGGTCGATCCAGAAGTTGACGGGCTCCCAGGCCACCCATCGGCCGTCCCAGAAGGCGTTCCAGGTGTGGTCCCAGCTGCTGGGCGTGACGTTCACGTTGGGGATCAGGCCGGTCCGAGCGATCGCGGTGGTCATGTCCGCCCACTCGCCGCAGTTGCCGCGCCCGAGTCCGTAGATGCGGTTCGGCTGGATGCTTCGCTCGCCGTGGGCCCCAAAGCTCAACCAGCGGGTGTCGTTGTCATCCCGGCTCAGCATGAAGCGGGCGATGTCTCCGATGGCCCCCTCACCGCCGCCATCCCAGAGGAACTGGGCTCCGGGAAGGACTCCGTCCAGGGTCGGGCACCAGCCGTCTACAGGACAGGTCTCCCTGGCGGCCTCCCACAGGAACTCGCGCCAGAAGAGGCCCTCATCCTCGGTGGAATAGCACTCCAGGCTGCTGTGGGTGCAGCGCTCCCACGGCTCGATGTACCAGGGGTGTTCGTCCTCCACTCGGGGGTGCACGACGAACCAGTAGTAGTGGTCTCGCTCCAGCGTCCGCTCTTCCTCGACGCCTTCCACCAGGACCGTGTAGGTGGTCGTGGTGTACCAGTCGGGTTGGTCCTGGTTCATCTCGACCAGCTCGACGTAGTCCAGCGACGGGTCCACCTCGTAGATCCACTGCGCGTTGTCCAGGATCAGAGCTGGATGGAAGCGCAGCTCGTCCGCCAGCACCTCGGGGGAGGTGTGGGCGATGACGAAGGCCACCTCGTCGATCAGCCAGGGCTGATCGATGTCGACGATGAGAGAGGCCAGCTCGTCGGCTCGCCAGTCTTCCTGCAGAAGCAGAGCCAGGGCGAGATCGTCCTGGACCCAGGACGGGGACCCGGCGACGGCCAGAGCGCTCAGCTCGGTGAGGGTGCTGATGGATGAGGCCTCAGCGACGAACGTCTCCGTGGGGAGAGGCTCCTCACTGGCGGGCTCGGTGCATGCCAGGAACAGGGTGAGCATCGCGCCTAAGATATCGCCGACAGCGGGATCTTCAGCAAGAAACTACCGTCATCGAAGAGGAGGTCGGCGTTCTCGGCGTGCAGGCCCTGGATGACGGCTCGGCGGCCCTCGTGCTCCACGGGATCGGCCAGCTGCCAGCGCCCCTCGGAGCGCGGTGGAAGGTCCTGCTGCTCGCCGTGTTCGACCCACTCCGCCCAGCCACCCTGAAGAGCCCGGGCCGTTTCCCAGCCCTGTTCTCGCAGCCGCGCCGCCAGTGCGAAGGCCTCCTGCTCGTTGGTGGCATCGACCAGTGTGACGCGGGTGCTCTTGTCCGGAATCAAGGCGGACCGTTGGAAGATCTGCTCGTGGGGTACCAGCAAGGAGCTGGGAATGACACCGGCGATCCACTCCTGGGGCGGACGGATGTCGATCACGATCCCGGCATCTCCTCCCTTGAGTTGGGCGGCGAGCCAGGTCCGGCCGATCAGCTCCTTGTGGTTCGGGCCGGGGGTGTCACCGTCGCCATCAACCAGCGGTGGGATGACGGAAGGGTCGTAGGCGCCGCTCCCCGTGGTCTTGCGAGTTTGTCGCGCCTCGGCCTGCTTCTCCATTCCGAAGGCCTTCAGCGCGATCCCACGGAGGCGTTGCTTGATGCGGTCACGGATCATGGGCTCACGGTACTTCCCCGGAGCGTCAGTGCGCCAGTGGTCCCGCCGGATCGGACTTCGGCCGGGCGGTGAAGGAGCGGGACATCTGAGGGGGTGACAGAGTCGGGGTGGTGATCTCGGTCCCGGAAGAGGATATCTGCCGCAGGGAGCAACGGGAACGCTGATGAGCCTGTGGAAGGACATCCTCTTTGGCCGCACGGACGGCTTCCGGTCGACGCTACGCAAGCCGATCGCGAAGCTCTTGGGTGTCAGCCCCGAGCCAGCACCTCCCGCACCCGTTCGGCCTCCTGTGGAAGCGGGCGAGAAGGCACTCAACCTGGGCATCGAACCGCCCAAGGACATCACGCCACCCGACGGCTACGAGGTGGTGCTCCACAAGGACGCCTTGAAGCCGGGCCAGGTCATCGAGGTCATCATTGGGGGACGGGCCATCGCTGTGGCCAACGTGGACGGCGAGTTCCATGCCTGCAGCAACACCTGCCCCCATGCGGAGGGTCCTCTGGGCGAGGGCGAGCTGGATGGAAACATCCTGACCTGCCCGTACCATGGGTGGCAGTTCGACGTGACCAGCGGAGCCTGCGTGACCAGCCCGGACGACCCCGTGCCGACCTACCCGGTCGAGGTGGTTGACGACGCGGTCTGCGTCGCGATCTAAGCTGGACGACGTGTCCCTGGCCACGGGCCATAGTGCCGCCCCCACGCCGGGCGGGATCGCTCGGGAGTTGTACGACCAACTGGGCGCCGAGATGCGGCTGGTGCTCTTCTTCGCGTCATCACAGCACGACGCGACGGCCCTGAGCGCCGAGCTGTCGAGGAGCTTTCCCGATTCTCTGGTGGCCGGCTGCAGCACCATGGGCGAAGTCGGAAGCCTGGGACTGACCACGGGGGCCGTCAGTGCCTTTGGGCTGGGGCCGCCCTGCCGTGTGGCGGCACAGGTCGTCGAAGACGCTGCTGGCTTCCAGTTCGCCGATGGTCTTGCCCTGATCGATGCGATGGCGGCCGACCTGGGTGCTGCTGCCCTGGATCCCGAAGCGCACGTGCTCGTCACGCTCACCGACGGCCTCAGCGGTGCTGAAGAGCGGCTGGTTGCTGCCTTGGGTCTGGCTGCCCCCAGGATCTCCCTCGTCGGTGGCAGCGCAGCGGACGACATGCAGCTGGTCCAGACCTGGGTCGCCCTCGACGGACAGGTCTTCCCGTCCTCGTCTCTGATCTTGTTGGTTGAGCCCCACCAGCCCTTTACCGCCTTCCAGGTCCATCATTTCGATCCCACGGACCGACGCGTCGTGGTGACTTCGGTCGACCCCGACCGGCGGGTTGTGAATGAACTCAACGGCTTCCCAGCGGGAGAGGTGGCGGCCGAGCTTCTGGGCATGACCCTCGAGGAACTTCGCGAACGGCCGCGGATTCTCGCTGAGGGCACCTGCTTTGCCTACCGGGTTGGGGACACCAGCTTCCTTCGGGCCGCGATGCAGCTGGGTGAGGGCGACACACTCATCATGCGAGGAGCTGTGGAGGAAGGAGTCGTGCTCCGCGTCATGCGCGGTGGCGATCTGGTCGAACGAACCCGTGAAGGCCTCGAGGAGAAGCTCCACGAGGGTGCGAAGGGTGCCCTGCTGTTCAACTGTGGTGGGAGACTCCTGGAGGCTCGGTCCCAGGGGATCGAAGGACCCCTGTACGAGGCTCTGTCGCCCATTCCGGTAGCGGGCTTCTCGACCTACGCCGAACAGTTCGGTTCACTGCTGGTCAACCACACACTGACGGGTCTGGCGATTGGCTGAGACCCCTCAGGATCGAATCGCCCGCCTGGAGCGGGAGCTCGGGGCGGCCCGTAAGACCGTCGATGCCCTGATCGCTCGCATGGAGCGGCAGGGGACCATCGATCCCGACCACTTCAGCATCTTGAAGGCCATGGCCCAGCTGGAGGAGGTCATCACGGCCCGTGAACGTGCCCTGGCGAGGACCGAGAGCCACTTTCGTGTGCTCTGGAACGAGTGCCCGGACATGTTGGTCACGGTGGATGAGGACGGGGACATCCGGGAGAGCAACCAGGCCGCTCTTCGTGCCGGTCTGAAGCACCGCTTCGCGGACCAATTCGTGGACGCGGAGCTGGCCACGGGGCTGTTGCTTGGTCAGACCATCGAGGGGGAGCTGAAGCTTCGAGATGGCCGGCCGGTGCACGTGCAGGGGGCTCGACTGGAAGATGGACTGGTGCTGCTGGTGCTGCGGGATCTGTCCCTTCGCCGCATGCTGCAGGAGGAGCTGAACCAGGCTCGCCGCCTGGCGGTCGTCGGTGAACTGGCCTCCTCCGTAGCCCACGAGATCAACGATCCGCTGGCGGTGATCCTGGGCCGGATCGAGCTTCTCATGGCAGTCGGAGAGCCCAATGCGGTGGAGCTGAGCCACAGCCTGGAGGTGATCCTGGACCATGCCCGCCGCATCAGCCTCATCTCCCGCAACCTGCACGTCTTTGGTCGCCCGGGGCTGGGGGCCCAGAGATCTGTCCGGGTCGTCGATCTGGTTCAAGGGGCTCAACACCACGGAGGACGCCGTCTCAAGGACGTCGAGGTGAGACTGGACATCGAGCCTCCGGAACTCACCGTTCATGGAGACCCCGTCCAGCTGGAGCAGGTGGTGGTGGCACTGCTGCTCCATGCCGCGGACTCGATGCGTCGCCGCGGAGTGATCGAAGTTCGCGCACGCGCTGACGCCCAACACTTTCACCTGGACTTGCGTGACCGGAGTTCTACGGCCTTGGAGGAGGTTCAGAAGGCTCTCACGGAGCCCTGGGCCTCCCGCGATGGGCCGGATCGGAAGCTGATGGGCATGTCCGTCGCCTCGAGCATCGTCCTGGCGCACGGAGGACGTCTCCGAGCTCTCCAGGAAGGGAGCAGCGGGTGCATCTACCGGATCACGCTTCCCAGGGAAGGGAGGCTGCTGGAGGATCCCCAACGGCCGCTGCGCATCCTGGTGGTGGATCCCAGGCCCGATGGTGAACAGGTCGTCGCCACGCTCGAAGAGGCAGGGCACCAGGTTCGTTTTGCCACCGATGGAACGGGTGCTCTGGCCAGTGTGGAGAGGCAGCACCCGGATGTCATCCTGGCCAGTCCCTACGTGGCCGGCCTGGGAGGTGCCTCGCTCAGGGATGCGCTGAGCCGAACCCATCCCGAGCTGGTCGCTCGGCTCGTGGTGCTTCTGGGACCGGGTCAGGAAGGAGCCGGTGGGGTGCGCGTGCTGCGCAAGCCCTTCTCGGCGCTCGACCTCTTCGAGATGCTGAGCGTCGTGGCACCAGCGCTGCAGTGATCAGCTCTCCCAGGGGTCGGTCTCGGGGATGGCCGGGCCCAGGTCCTTGGGATCGGGAATGGGCCAGAAGTCACCCCAGAGCTCCTTCCCGCCATCGACGTTCCAGATCTGCCCCGTGATGTAGTCGCCGGCGGGGCCCACCAGGTAGGCCACGAGCCAAGCGATCTCCTCCCGCCGAGCGAGACGCTTGAGGGGCACCACCTGGGGCATCCTCTCCAGCACACCGAGGTAGGCCGGATAGCGCTTGAGCCCGCTGCTGGAGACGTAGCCGGGGGCTACGGAGTTGATGCGGATGCCGCGGCCTGCCCACTCCACGGCCAGGGTGCGGGTGAGGGCGTGCACACCGTTTCGTGCCGCGACACTGTGAGCCATCCCCGGAAAGCCGCGCTCCCAGAGCATGGTGATGTTGACGATGCGGCCCCCGTTCTTAAGCATCCATGCGTCCGAGACCCCTCGAATCATGTTCCAGGTGCCCGTCAGGTTGGTGGCGACCACCGCATCGAAGCCTCTGGGCGTGATGGCCTCGGCTGGCGAGACGAACTGCCCTCCGCCGTTGTTGACCAGGACGTCCAGGGAACCGTGCTCCGAGACGATCTGCTCGCAGACCTCCGTCACCCTCTCCCGCTGACGAATGTCCAAGACCAGGGGGAGCACCTGACCGGTGCACTCCTCATCCAGGTGGGCGGCTGCGGGCTCGACGTTCTCGGCCTTCCGCGAGGCAATGATCACCTTGGCGCCCTGGTTTGCCAGCTCGCGCGCGATCTGTGCACCGATGCCTGTTCCGCCCCCGGTCACGAGGGCGACCTTCCCCAGCAACAGGTCTTCTCGAAAGATGCGACTGCTCATGGCACCGACCTATCCTCTCGTCCTCGTGAACGGGTCCCGAGACCTCCGAACGTGGCTGGAGGGACCATTCCACGCGATCACTCGCTCCGGTAGGGGTTGGTGATGGCCTGCATCAAGCTGTCCACGCGTGGCGCTGCTTCGCCTTCGAGGCGTTCCTTCGTCGCACGGCGCCAGGAGGCCCCATCCTGGAGCGGAACCAGGTCCTCGGTCGGCGGATGCAGCCACCACACCACCACCGCGCCGAAGTCCTGGGGCTCGCCCAGGTGTTCGGAGATCTGGGTGATGCGCTGCTCGATCCGGGGGAGAGGCATCGTGCTCCCGGGAAAGGCGTCCAGGGCCACAGCTGCGAGGCGCTCGTCCGGGTCGCCGTCCGGGGCTGCCTCGGCGCCGTCGTGCTCCAGGTCAAGCAGCCAGCCCACCAGAGGATCGCGATGGGCCCACTCGTTCCAGGCCGGGGGCACCATGGCGCCCGGTGGGAGCAGCATGGGGTTTGCCATGGGCTTGCCGTGGTACCGGGCATGCACCAGGGGGAGTGCGGCGTGCATCGCCGAGCGCGCGAGCGGCAACTCCAGCACCGGGCCGTCGGCTGCTCTCAAGGCTCGCCAGCCCTCCAGCCCTTCCAACGAACGCGTCTGGACGGGGGCGTTCTTCGAGAGCAGGAGTGTTTCGAGCAGGATCAAGGGCGCCCAGGCCCAGGCACGGGGTGCCCGAGCGGCCGCCACACCCAGTCCGAGCGGAATGAGGAGGCCCCAGCGTTGAGGCCAGGTGAGTCGCTCCAGGAAGGGATGCATGGAGCCCAACCACCCGAAGGGGAGGGGAACCAGGGGGCTGACCGGGTCCTCGCCCCACTTCAGATAGGGACCCAGAACCATCACGGCGCCAAGAGCCGCGACACCGAGCCCCGTGCCGCGTCGTCGCCGCACGCAGGTGAGCCCCGCCGCGATCAGGAGCACCAGGCTCAGGCGATTGCTCCGGTCGATCGGGGTCGACCGAATGGGAAAGGTGGGGTCCGAGGACTGCTCTACGACGAAGCGGAGAGGCTCGGGCACAGGATCCAGAGCGCTCCGCATCTCCAGCGGCGCGGGAGCGAACTTCGAGTCGGTGTTCGGGAGCTTCTCCCAGCTGGAGACGAAGGGCACCAGCGCCGGTAGAGCGAACAAGGACACGGCCATTGCGATTCCGAGCTGGCGCGCCCCGGCCCGCGAACGCAGGGTCCACGCGGCCAGGGGGACCGTGGCCAGCGCCAGGAACACCGCCAGGTACCAGTAGCTCAGGCCAGCGAGTGCGATGAAGATCCCGGCCTTCCAGCCAGCACCCTCGCCGCGCAGTGCGCGCAGCGCGGCCCCAACGTAGAGCGGTGCCCACATCACCAGGGACTGGGGAGCGTGGTGCAGGTTCAGCTCCCGCAACAGCGGCTCCGAGCAGAGCCATGCGACCCCCAGCAGGCAGCCACCGGAGTGGCCTCCCAGCTGTCTGCCCAGGCTGTGGGCGGCGAGCCCGTTCGCCACCATCACGCCGAGCCACCACAGGTTGTCGCAGAGAGGAAAGGGCAGAACCCAGGCGAGCAGGCCTCCGCTCAGGTGGTCCACCAGGTTGGGGACCAGCCAGAGCAGGGGGTAGCCGGTCGGCCAGTAGACCTCCGTGCTGAAGGGCGCGTGGGCGAGCGCTCCGGGAACGAGCCCCCTCAGCCCGAGGGTGTCGTTCGCGTCGATGTTCGGGAAGCCCGGCAGTGCAGAGTTCAGGTGCAGGGCCAGCGGCCACGTCAGCAGGAGCGACAGGGCCACGTACCCAAGGGCAGCCAGGGCCCAGGGACGCCACCCGCTCACATCAGCGTCGCTCACACATCCAGGTCGTCCACGCTGCCCGCCTTCTCCATGATGACGCGGTAGCGCGCAGAGGGGTCCTTGCCCATCAGTTCGTTGACGACGTTGTCGGTCTCGATCTGCTTGTCAGGCGGTACCTCCACCCGAAGCAGACGCCGTCGTCGCGGGTCCAGGGTGGTCCGGTAGAGGGTCTTGGGCATCATCTCGCCCAGGCCCTTGAAGCGGCTGATCTCCGGCTTGTAGCGGGCGGGCAGGCGGCTCAGGATGCGCTCCTTCTCGACGTCGTCGGCGGCCCAGTAGGTCTCCTTGCCCACGTCGATCCGGTAGAGCGGCGGCTGGGCCAGGTAGATGTGGCCATGGCGAATGAGCTCGGGCATGTGCCGGTAGAAGAAGGTCAGGAGCAGGGTCGCGATGTGATGCCCGTCCACATCGGCGTCCATGAGCAGGATGATGCGGTCGTAGCGCAGTCGGCCGATGTCGAAGTCGCGGCCGAAGCCCGTACCGATGGCCTTGATGACGTCGCTCAGTTCGTTGTTCTTGAGGATGGTCGCGGCGGTGGAGTGTTCGGTGTTCAGCACCTTGCCGCGCAAGGGGAGTACGGCTTGGCGTTCCCGGTTGCGGCCCTGCTTGGCCGAGCCACCGGCGCTGTCGCCCTCGACGATGAAGAGTTCGCTCTCACTGGGGTCCGTGCTGCTGCAGTCCGCCAGCTTGCCCGGCAGGTTGAGGCGGTGGCTGATCGCGCTCTTGCGCCGTACCTGCTTGGCTGCAGCGCGGCTCGCCATGCGGGCTCGGGCAGCCTGCACCGCGCGCAGGACGATGCCTTCTCCCCAGCTCTTGTGCTCGTGCAGCCAGGCCTCCAGCGCTGGGCGCACCAGGGCTTCGACCTGTCCTCGAAGTTCGGGGTTGTTGAGCTTCTCCTTGGTCTGGCCCTGGAACTGCGGTTCCTCCACGAAGACGCTGACCACCCCACAGATTCCCTCTCGGATGTCGTCTGCGGTGAGCTTGACCCCTCGCACCTCCAGAGCGTGGGCCTCGATGAAGTTGCGAACGGCTTTCAGGATGGCATCTCGGAGGCCCTGCTCGTGGGTCCCGCCCATCTTGGTCGGGATGCCGTTGACGAAGCTCAGCAGGTGCTCGCGCGTGGCGTCGGTCCAGCAGGCGGAGACCTCGATCCTGGGCAGGCTCTCGCGATGATCGAAGTGGAAGTACTCGGGGGTGCTCGGAGAGCGTTGGTGCCTCTTCAGGAGGTGTCCGACGAAGTCCTGGAGGCCGCCGTCGTGCTTGAACTCCTTGCGGAGCCCACGGCTCTCTTCTCGAAAGACGATGCGAAGACCTCGGTTCAGGTAGGCCTTGACCTCGAGTCGCTCCATGACGAGATCGGGGTCGAAGTGGGCGCCTTCACCGAAGATGGCTTCGTCTGGGGTGAAGTTGATTCGCGTGCCGCTACCGCGGGCAGAACCCACTTCGTTGACGGGCCCACGGGGCTTTCCTCGACGGTAGACCTGCCGGTACTCCTTGCCGTTTCGCTTGATCCGAGCCTCCAGACTCAGGCTCAGTGCGTTCACGACGCTGCTGCCGACCCCGTGCAGGCCGCCGCTGGTGATGTAGCTGCCGGACTCGAACTTTGCTCCGGAGTACAGCTGGGTGAGGATGACCTCCAGCGCACTCTTGCCCTGCTTCTTGACGATGCCGATAGGGATCCCCCGGCCGTTGTCTTCGACCGAGCAGCTCCGTCCCTGGTTGGAGAGGGTGACCACGATGCGGCTGGCGTAGCTATTCATGGCCTCGTCCACCGCGTTGTCGACGATCTCCCAGATGAGGTGGTGCAGACCCTCCTTTCCGGTACCCCCGATGTACATGGCGGGGCGCTTGCGGACGTGCTCCAGCCCCTCCAGAACCTCGACGTTCTTGGCGGTGTAGGTCTGGGTCATTCCTCGCCCCCGAGCCTCTGGCCCGCCTGAACAAAGGGCCTCTGGATCCATCGCGTGAAGCGGTCCCGACGCATCACGACGCTGCCCTTGTCTGCGCGCTTGCCCTCGTGGGAGCTGGCGCGAGCCATCTCCTCACGGCCCTTGTTCGTGACGACCCGTGCGCCCCGGGTTCGTAGCTTGCTCAGCTCGAAGGCGAGCACGCTGTCGCCGGGGTTCAGCTTGATGGCGAGGACACCCTTGCCCGCGCCCTTGACCTCGTTGATCTGCTCGACGGGGTAGGCGAGCATGCGCCCCCGGTGGGTGGCCAGGGTGGCCAGCTCGTCCCCTCGGGTGACCCAGGCGGCGACGACGCCGTCTGGTCGCTTCACCTTGCAGTAGCGGCGACCGTTCTTGGTGCTCACCTCGGCGAAGGCATCGATCTCGAAGCGCAGACCGCGGCCTTCGCGGGTCACCGCCGTGAGCATGGGGTGCTCACAACGTGGTCGGTTTCGCTTGTCGTGGCTGATCACGCCCACGACCTTCTCGCCGTCGGCCAGAGCGAAGTGCTTGCCCAGCGGCTCGCCGTAGCCCGTCGTCGCCGGCACGTCGTCGACGCGCAGGGTGTATGCGCTGCCCGAGGTGGTGAGGAAGGTAAAGGTGCTGCGGGTGCTGGCGCGAACCAGCCAGCCCACCGAGTCGCCCTCCTTGACCCGGATGCGGGCCAGGGCGGACACGCTGGACTGACGCTTGAACCAGCCTTCTCGTGTCACCGCCACGTAGGCATCCTCGGCGACGATGTAGGCGTCCTCCTCGAAGACCTCCTCCTCGATCTCACCGATTCGGGTCCGGCGGGGACGACCGTACTGCTTCCGCAGGTCGAGGAGCTCGCTGCGTACCACGGTCCAGAGCTCGGCCTCGCTGGCCAGGATGGCCTCGATCCGCTCGGCCTCGGCGAGCTTCTCCGCCAGCTCTTCGCGAATGGACAGGATCTCCAGCTTGGCGAGCTTGTAGAGGCGCAACTCCAGGATGGCATCGGTCTGCTGATCATCCAGGTCGAAGCGCTCGATCAGTCGCTCCGCTGCGTCGCGCTTGCCCTCGCTGGAGCGGATCAGCGCGATGGCCTCGTCCAGGGCGTCGAAGATGATGGCGAAGGCTTCGAGCAGGTGAATCCGCTCGCGCAGCTTCTCCAGCTCGTACTCGAAGCGGCGGCGGACGGTCTGGAAGCGGAAGTCCAGCCATGGCCGCAGCATCCCGCGCAGATCCACCTTCGCGGGGGATGCCACCTCGACGTTCTCGGTGGGGATCAGGCAGGTCAGGTTGACGTGGAAGTTGTTCTGCAGCTTGGTGTGCTTGTAGAGGAAGGCCATGGCCATGGCGTCCTCGCCGCGTCGTCGCAACTCCAGGACAATCCGGATGTCCTCGGTGCTCTCGTCACGGACGTCGAGCAGCTGAGGCAGCTTCTTCTTGACGATCAAGGAGCCGATGTGCTCCACGAGAGAGGCCTTGTTCAGACCGTAGGGCAGGCTCGTGATGATGGCGTAGTGCCGGCGGCCGATCCTCTCCGTCGTGTACTCCCCCCGGACGGTGATCTTGCCGGCTCCGGTCTCGTAGACCTGTGCCAGCTCATCGCGGCTGGCCAGGATGTGGCCGCCGTTGGGAAAGTCCGGTCCCTTGAGCTTGCGAGTGAGCTGTCGGTTGCTCGCTTCCGGGTCATCGATGAGGAGGACCGAGGCGTCGATGACCTCCCGCAGGTTGTGGGGCGGGATCTTGGTGGCCATACCCACCGCGATGCCTTCGCTGCCGTTCACGAGCAGCTGGGGGAAGCGAGCCGGAAGAACGACGGGTTCGAAGGTCTGACCGTCGTAGTTCGGCCGGTAGTCCACCGTGCGCTTCGGGAGCTCGCTGAGCAGCTCCATCGCCAGGGGCCGGAGCTTGGTCTCGGTGTAGCGCATGGCCGCTGGCGGGTCGCCGTCCAGGCTGCCGAAGTTGCCTTGGCCATCGACGAGCGGGTGCAGCAGGCTGAAGGGCTGCGCCGTTCGAACCATCGCGTCGTAGATGCTCTGGTCGCCGTGGGGGTGGTACTTGGCCATGACCTCGCCGACCACGGCCGCGGACTTCCGGTAACGCCCCTCGGGTCGGAGCTTCAGGTTGTGGAGCATCGCGTACAAGATGCGCCGTTGGACCGGTTTCAGCCCATCCCGCACGTCCGGGAGGGCACGCGAAGTGATGACCGAGAGGGCGTAGGAGAGGTAGCGGCTGCGGGTCGCTTCGTGGAGCGCGACCGAGCGGGTGCGAGCTTCCATGGGGGGCTTGGCGGGAGGGTAGGAAGGGTGGGAAGAGTGGGAAAATGTAGGCGGGATGCCACTCTATCACCCCCCGTAGAGTGGAGAAGGAGGAGATCTGGGTGAGCGGACCGCGGTGACCGCCTCCCGGGGGTGGCTAGTCGCTTCCTGCACCCACCGTAAGTGCCCCTGCCGCTGCCTCTGATGCCTCGAGAATGCCGTTCTGTGCGAAGCACACCCACTGGTCCCCGGGAAGGCTTCGCGACACGCGGAGCTCGCTCCCATCGGGATTGCGTTCGAGCATCGCTCCCCCAGGAGCAGGTTCGAGAACGGTTCCGTTCTCGGCATCGACCCAGGTGCGTGGGTGCAGGCCGGTGACTTCGTGTACGACGTCGCAGCGCTCGAGGTCGACGAAGAGCACCGTCGCTCGATCGCCGTCCGGGATCCGCAGGGCGCAGAGCTTGCCTCCGGTAATTCCCCACAAGGCGTCGATGGTGACCCTGAAGTCCAGGATGTCGCGGCCTTCTCCTGGAACACCCTCGCGGATCGGCGCGGCCAGGTCGTAGTGGCCCAGCACCCCCTCCTCGTCCACCACCAGAAGGTCCGGCCGTCGGTTGACGAAGGCCAGCCGTCGGATGGGGGCATCGGCCAGCGGTACTGGCGGGTGCAGGGCGTCGCGCCCCGTTCGGGGATCCAGGATTCGAATGGCGCCGCGGGGAGTCACCACGCCCAGCCACGTGCCGCTACCGCTCAGGGCCATCGCCGTGGGCCACTTCAGTTGAAAGGCCTGGTTGCCCTTCAGCTCCCACCAGCGCAGTCCCCCCTCGGCCAACATGGCTGCGACCACGTCGCCCCCAACCGCGACCTGTTGGGCACCGACGGTACCGGGTCCACCGTCGAAGAGCTTCTGGCCCTTCTTTGCGGACCACGCGCAGACGGGTGCACCGGCGCCGCTGGTTGCCACCAGAAGCCCGTCCCGGTCGACGGCGGCCACCGTCACTTCACCCGGGGTCTTGATCACACCGACGCGCCGGCGCTTGAGCCACAGAACCAGGTACTCGCCGTGCACTGCGACGCGATGGGGGCCGACACCACAGGCGGAGATCACAGGGGGCACTCCGCGCCCGGCGGATCCCCCGTGCAGAATGCCGTCCGCCCCGCCCACGCGCACGCCTTCCTTGCCCCAGTAGGCGGCGCCTGATGGACTCGGTGCTCCGTGGGACCACGAGTTGCCGGGTGCCAGGTCAGGCAGACTGAAGGTGTGCACCGAGCGCGTGGTTACGGCGGCCGCCTGTCTCCCGTCCGAGCTCAGTTGTACGGACTGGATCCCGCTGCCACCGCGTGTGGCGAAGCTTGCGCACAGCACGCCATCGACCACCCTCAGCAAGCTGATGCCACTGGGTCCTGCGCACACCACGTAGGTGTTGTCGCTGGTGAAGCGTGCCATCTCGGCCGGCATCTGCAACCGATCCATGGGCAGGCCTTCGCGGTTCCTCAGGTCGATCAGTCGGGGCTGGCCGTCCTTGTCCACGCACAGGAGACGATCGCCGCGGGCGTCGAATTCCACGGTGCGTCCTCCAAAGCCCTGCCAGGCCACCTCGCGCTGGCTGCGCTGGAGATCCCACAGACGGATCAGTCCGTCCTGAGCGATCGCTGCGAGCCAGGTACCGCCGGGAGAGATCGCCATCCCGCGCATCGCGCGTACTCGACCCCTCTGCCCCCCGCGCACCTCGCGAAATACCTCTTCGCCCGTTTCGGTGCGATAAACGCCAACGCTTCCTGCCTCGTCCCCGACCGCCAGTAGAGACCCGCCTCGCACAAATCCGAGCGCGTGCTCCACGTGCGTGCCCGGTCGTATCACCAGTCCAGGGCTGCGTTCCCCGCGTCGCGTGACCGCCACCACACCGTCTGCATCCGCAGTCGCGATCGTCCCGGATTGCGGGTCGAAGGCGGCCGCTGTGACCGGCGCATCGTGGACGTTCGGGCGGAACTGGTCGAGCAGCGAGGGCACGGCTTCGCATTGTCTCATGCTAGGGTTGCCGCGCTTTCCAATGTCCCGCGCTTGACTGCCCGACCAAGCCAACTGCGCTTCATCCTGACGTTGCACCTGCACGTGCCCCACGGGCTTGCCCCGAAGGCGCATCAGCGTTTCTACAACTACCGGCTCGCGCCGACCATCGCGGCGCTGAGGGACTGCGCGGATGCGCGCGTTGCCCTTCACATCAGTGGATCTCTGATGCGTTGGCTGGCGCTATATCAGTCGGGCTGTTCGAACTGCCTTCGTGGTCTGGTCGATGAAGGGCGGGTGGAGCTGCTCGCTGGCGGCTGGGCTGAGCCCATTCTCCCGGCCTTGCCGATGCGGGACGCTGTTGGGCAGCTGGAGCTCCAGGCACGCATCTTCACGGGGCATCTCGGCCAGCGCCCGCAGGGCGGCTGGGTCTCCCACGGCGCATGGGACCCGGCACTGGTGGAGATCTTCTCTCGGGCGGACCTGGGCTACTGCGTTCTCCCGGGCGAGGCCATGCTGGCTGCTGGCCGCACGATCGCGGATACCCACGGAATGTGGCTCACGGAGCGGGGCGGAAAGCCCATTCGCCTGCTTCCGGGTGATGTGACGCTCAGCCGGTCGGTGGGGTTGGTCCCCCACTCGGAAGTGCTGAAGGTGCTGGAGCGGCGCCGCGCGTGGGGGGCGGAACTGGTGACCCTGGCCATGGACGTGACGGAGCTGGGTGAGCGGATGCCGCTCAAGGACTTCGGGAGTTGGTTGACCGGCTTCTTCGAGGCTCTGTCCGAGAACGGCCATTGGTTGCGCACGGTCGTTCCCAGCAAGGCCCTCCCAAAGCTCTACCCGCGCGGTCGGGTGTACGTGCCCAGCTGGACACCGCTGCAGCTTGCCCAGTCCTGTCTGGGGCGCTCCAGTGCCCAACTCCTGGGTGACGCGCCGTACTACGTCCGGGCTGGGACCTGGGAGACGCTGCTGTCCCGTTACGAGAACGTGAACCGGATCCACAAGCGGATGTGGCTTGCCAGCGCCGACGTCGAGCGCCTTCGCCGCCGGATGTCCCAGGCGGAGGGAGACCCGGATCTGGCCCGCTCCCGCAGCCTGGAGCAGGCCACGGTGGCGCTGTACCGGGCCCAGGGATCGGCCACCTGGTTCGAGGGTCCCGAAGGCGGGCTCTATTCCCCCGAGGTGCGCAACGGCGTCTTCGAGAGCCTGGCGGAGTGCGAGAGCCTGGTTGGCCGAAACCTTGGGGACTCCGGACGCATTCGAACTCTGCGTCTGGACTACGACCGTGACGGACACGACGAGATCATCGTGCGCACACCGCACTTCGTGGCCATCGTCGATCCGGACGAAGGGGGTGCGCTCACGGAGTTGAGCTGTTTCGGGGTGTACGGCAACGTGCTGGACACCACCCGGCGGCGCGAAGAGCCCTGGCACGCCCGGCTGGACTCCTACACCAAGTTGCCGTCCTTGGTGCTCGATGAGGAAGTGGAGGAGGACGAGGAGGAGGAGGACGGGCCCACGACCTTCGAACTGCCCTCGATCTCCTGGTCCATACCCCTGCTCGTAGACGAGGAACAGGACACGGGGACTCTGCAGAATCTCGCGGACGATCTCTTCGTGGACCGCTACCCGCGCAATGCCTTGCTCGACCACTTCCTGGGCCCGGCGACCACCCCCCACAACCTGGCCCGCTCCGCCCACGACGAACTGGGGGACTTCGTTGGTGCCCCCTATGCGCTGGTGAGCGCCGAGCGGATCGGTCCCGGTGAGCTGTCGGTTGTGATGACCCGCGAGGGGGGCGTGAACCTTCAGGGAGAGGCGCGCCTGGTGCAGATCAGGAAGGAGCTACGCTTCTCTCGCGATCGGCCAGCCATCGAGATCACCTACGAGCTGACGAACCGCTTCCAGACCACCGTGGAGAGTCGTTTCGCGGTCGAGATGACCCTCTCGATGCCCCGGGGGGTGGCGGCGCCTCACCTCCTGGCGGACGGAGTGGAACGGCTTTCCTTGGAGGAGGCCGGCAGTCTGGACAACGTCGAGACCATCCGCCTGGACCAGGGCGGCGGTCGGACCGTGGTCATCCGTCTCCCCCCACGTGCCCACGCGGATCTCTACCACTACCCGGTCAATGCGATCGTGCCGCGGGACGGCCTCATGGCCTCGGTTCAGCAGGGTGTGTGCCTGGTCTTGTGCTGGCCGGTCCAACTCTGGGGAGAGGAGCGCCACGTCTGTGAGTTCTCCCTCACCATCGAGTCGCCCCGAACCCGGTAGGTCATGTCCTCATTCGTCCTGGTCCTTCACGGTCACCTGCCCTGGGTTGTCCATCACGGGCGATGGCCGCACGGCGAGGAGTGGCTGCACGAGGCGGTCTCCGAGACCTGGTTGCCTCTGCTGGAGGCCCTGAACGAGGTGCACAGGCGAGGCGTTCGCGCTCCTCTCACCCTGGGACTGACTCCGACCCTTCTGGAACAGCTCAGCCATCCCCGCTTCAAGAGCGCCTTTCCGACCTGGTTGGAAGAGCGTCGGCAACGGGCCGAGCGCGACCAGGCCGAGTTCGCCGGGTGGGGAGACGAACACCTGGAGACGATGGCGCTTCACTGGCAGGAACGGATGGCCTCCCTGGCGCAGAGTTTCGAGGAGCTGGATCGGGATCTGCCCGGAGCTTTTGCGAGCATGTGGGAAGAGGGCCGAATCGAGGTCATGGGGAGTGCAGCGACCCACGCCTACCTGCCCCTGCTCTGCGAGGACCGGAGCATTCAGCGCCAGATCGAGGAGGGTCTGGATGTCTCCGAGCGGATCCTGGGACGGCGTCCGGTGGGCTTCTGGATGCCGGAGTGCGCCTTCCGGCCCGCCGGACACTACAGCCCCCATGTGCTGGGCAAGGCGCCGGAACCCCGCGCCGGGCTGGACGAACTGCTGGCTGCGGCGGGCGTGCGGTGGACGGTTGTCGATGCACACCTGGTTCGAGGTGCTCGGAGCGAGGGCGTGCTTCGGGACGGACGCTTCCACAAGGTGGGTTGGGACCAGGCCAGCGCAGCGCCCGAACAGGCATGGCGCAGTCCGCTGGAGCCGCACCGCGTCTCCAGCTCGGGTGGCCACGAGGGCGTAGACGTCCTGGTTCGGCATCCCCAGGTCAGTGAGCAGGTGTGGTCCTCCAGGGTCGGCTACCCGGGTGATGGGCGCTACCTGGAGTTCCACAAGCGCCACGGTGAGGGAGGGCTTCGCTACTGGCGGGTCACCTCAGCTCGCGCCGGGCTTCAGGACAAGCAACGCTACGAGCCCGATCAGGTTGCTGGGACGGTCTACAGCCACGCACAGCACTTCTGCGCCGTCGTCCGTGGTGCGCTGGTCGAGCACGCTGCCGAGGGGCGGGCCGGAATCCTGGTAGCGCCCTTCGACGCCGAACTCTTCGGTCACTGGTGGCACGAGGGGCCGCGCTTCTTGATGGACGTGCTGCTCTCGCTGGGATCTGACGATGAGGTGGGTGTTCGCACGGCCGCCGAGGCTCTGGACACAACGCCTTCCGACAAGGTGGTCTGGCTGCCCGAGGGCAGCTGGGGCGAGGGAGGGGACCACCGGGTGTGGACCGCTCCCGAGCAGGACTGGATGTGGGAGGTGGCTCACCGCGCGGAGTGGCGTCTGTCCGAGCTGGAGGGGCTCATGGACGGTGAGGCTGCAGAGGTGCTGGAGGTGGCGAAGCGCGAACTCCTGTTGCTGCAGGCCAGCGACTGGTGGTTCGCGATTCAGCGCGGGGGGGCGATGGACTATGCGTCCAAGCGCTTCTCCTGGCACGCCAGCGCCTTCGATCGCCTCTGCGATCTGTCCTGGGACCTGCACTCCGGCCGAGAAGCTACCTTGGCTCAGCAGGCTCTTCTGGAGGCGTGTCGTCAGATGGACTGTCCGCTTCCAGGGCCTCCAGAACATCGTCCAGGCTAGGAGTCCGCTCCGACGAGTCCCCAATGGCGGGTTCGCCACACACGCCACGATACCGGCAGAATTCGCGGCTCAGATCGATCACCACCTCGGGTAGGGAAGTGGAGAGATCGCTCTCCTCGCCGGGGTCCTGGCGCAGGTCGAAGAGCTGCTTGTTCCCCTCTTCGTCCACGATCAGCTTGTGCTGGTCTCGTCGGATCGCCAGTCCTGTCGGCCCCTCCGACAACACCGAGACGTGTTCCGTGGGGCTGCTTCGCCCAATGGATTCTTCGAGAGCGCCGCCATCCAGCCGGATCCTCGGAACCACGCCGCTCTCGGTGATGCCGAGCAGGGTGGACAGCAGGTCCAGGGTGCTGACAGCACGCTCCACCCGGAGGGGCTTCAGGTTGTAGGGCCGGTACACGATCAGCGGAACGTGCAGGTTCTCCTGCCACAGGTCGGCCTGGCCATCGGTGTGCTCCAGGCCGTTGCCGTGTGTGCCGGTGACGACCATCCAGGTGTCCTTGTTCAGCTCCCGTCGGAGCCGCGCCAGCTCGGTATCGATCTGGGTCAGCGCCCTGGCGTACTCCGCGGGATCCGCTGTACGCAGGTCCGAGTACTGCGCGATGACCAGCCACCGGCTTCCTGGTCGGGAGTGCACGAAGTCCAGGACCCGTGTGGTGACCCGCTCGGCGCGAGGCCAGTTGCGCTCGTGGAGGATGGGGATCCCGATCAGATCCACCGTCGCCAGGAGCGCTGGCTCGTGGCCCAGGCCCGTGACCCGCCGGTACCAGCTGCTGCCCTGTTCCAGGCCGCACCCCGGCCGGAATTCCGGGTTGGAGATGACCATTCCGGTGGTGTAGCCGGCCTCCTGGGACAGGTATTCGGAGAGGGTGCGCTTGTCCGGGCCGAGAACTCCTCCCACCGGAGTCCTGTGAGCGGAGGGTGACAGACCGGTGAGGACGCTGGCCAGCGCAGGCATGCCCCAGGGCGCCGCCGCCTGGGCGTTCAGGTAGACGATGCTGCGGCTGGCCAGATCGTCGAGCTCGGGGGTCAGGCCACGCTCATCGCCCAGGGTGCCCACGTGGTCTGCCCGCAGGCCGTCCACGAGCACCACCAGGACCGAGACGCCTTCCTTGGGCGTCGCGTTCTTCTTGGGGCTGCTCGGTAGATCGGTGGCGGTGGGGCTGGGCAGGACGATCGTGAGCACCCAGAAGGCGCTTGCGAGCAGAAAGGCCCAGATGCCCGCCCGTGGACGCCGGTGAGCGAGGGCCTTGGCCCCGGCCATGGACACTGCGGCGCCGATGACCAGCACGCCAAGGTTCATGGTGATGCTCAGGAGGTCCAGCGTGGGACGGGAGGTGTTGAGCACCAGCGCAAAAAGAGTCACCGCCCAGCCACCCATCAAGGCGCCCCAGCGGTGCTCGTCACCGCGCTCCCGCGTCACGTAGAGCACGAGGGTCACGGCGGCGACCATGCCGATCAGGGTGAGAGGAACGCCCAGCCAGCCCAGAGCGGCGGCGGCGTGCCCGGCGAGCAGCACGGTGCTGAAGCCCGCCCACAGCCAGAGGCAGCAGGCGAGTCCCTCGATGCCCGCCGCTGCGAGGAAGGCACCGAGCAGGGCCCCCGTCAGCACATAGAGGGGGAGGATCTGGAGGATCTGACCCCAGCGCAGGGACGGGTGCCGAAGCGCCCAGTGGAGCACTTCCTCGCCCCCGAGCAGCGCCAGTCCGAAGCTGCTCCCCATTCCCGCGGCACGGATGATGTCCCGAAGGCGGTCCATGGCTGAGCGCTTATCGCTCCAGCACAGCGAGTGCCTCAAGGTGCTCCGTGCCCGGGAACATGTCGACCGCGGTCAGCCGCACCAGGGTGTAGCCCGCCTTGCGTGCCGTCTCGAGATCCCGCCCCAGGGTCCTCGGGTTGCAGCTCACATAGACAATCAACCGAGGACGGGTGAGCAGCAGGGCTCGCATGGCCGCTGCGGCCCCGGCCCGCGGAGGGTCGAGGATCACGACGTCGAAGGCCACGCTGCCCGCCTCGTAGCGGTTGGCGTCGGCGGTGAGGACCTGCACCGGCAGCCCCAGAGCTCGCACGCTTCGGCGCGCATCCCTCGCGCTGCTGCCCTCGCGTTCGATCAGGGTGCACGGAACTCCCTGGGCGGCGATCGGCAGAGACAGGCTGCCGATACCGCTGTACAGGTCCAGGACAGCCTCGGGCTGCCGGTCCAGGACCTCCTTCACCACCTCGGCCACCAGCAGCTCGTTCACCTCCAGGTTGACCTGGTAGAAGCTGCCTGGGCTGATGCGGTGGTGGATTCCGCCGATCTCGAGATCCAGGCTCGGGTCGCCGACCATCGCTCGCCCTTTCAGGGCACAGGGCAGCTCTCCGTCCGGGAGACCGAGCGTGGGAGATCCCTCGTGGTCCACGATGTTGGCCACGACGCGTCGACCGTTGCTCCTCAGTTCGAAGCGCTGCGTTCCATGGGGCTCGATGCACGCCAGGACCCTGTTGATCTCCTCGCGGGCGAGGGGATCCTCGCGGACCTCGTAGAGCTCTTTCGAGCGGGGAAGGTGGTAGCCGACAGTGCCGTCCTGCCCCACGCTCAAGGTGATGCGTGCCCGATACCCGCGCTGCCGAGGAGAGGCCATGAAGCCGTCGGGTTGGGCACGAACAGCTCGTGAGAGCTTCTGGATCTTCTCGTCCACTGAAAAGCGCTTTACCTTGTGGGTGTGGAATTGCGTCGCAGACTTCGTGGCTTCATCCAGATCCTCCGTGATCCAGCAGCCTGGAGCGCGCGCCGATATGCAGCATCCAGCAGCATGTACTTTGTCGCGGTGATGCCACGACAGTGGCGGAAGCAGAGGAAGCGGTGATCACCTATCGGAAGGCCCAGGGCCTGCTCGTCGTCAGCCGTCGAGAAGGCGCCGTGGTCGGCAAGCTCGATGACTTTCAGTTCGATCTCAACAGCCATGCCATCTATGGCTACCTGCTGAAGGGTACGGGCATGTTCGGCAAGAGCGGTGGCGTTCGGGCCGAGGCCCTCGACCAGGTCGGCCGAGATGTCGTGTTCATCCGTTCGGAAGAGGACGTGGACTGGCAGCACGTCCATCGAAACGCCGAACAGGATCGAGCCTGGGCCAGCCAATACCGTGGTCGTCGCGTGATGGACCGGCGAGGAGCGGAGCTGGGCGAAGTCCAGGACTTCGTGTTCGATCCAGAGCAGGACAGGGTCGTGGCGCTGCTGCTCGACTCCGAGAGCCTGCTGCCCCTGGGCGAGGAGGTAGCCACGGGACCCGCGGCCATCATCGTGGATGGTCCGGAGACGATCGAGCGCATCCCGCCCACCGAGTCGATCTCGGGGGACTGGTGGACCCGGCTCCTGGCCTTGCGCGGCTCGGACGGCGAGGAGTGAGGACACTCAAGGAGGCCACCCGCAGGCCAACATCTGGGCAGGAGGCGGTCCGCAGCACCGTCAGTGAGATGCTGCTGCGCATCGAGCGAGACCGCGAGGACGGAGCCTTGCACTACGCGCGAGAACTGGACGGCTACACGGGGACCGGGATCGTGAGCCCGGCGGAGCTGAGCGGCGCTCGGGTGGACGCCCCGCTGGCTGCGGACATCGCCCTGGCCCACCAGCGCATCGCGGACTTCGCGAGCCTGCAGCGGCAGTCCCTGCACGAGTTCGAGGTCGAGTTGGCTCCAGGACTGGTCGCCGGACAACGCTGCGTCGCCCTCGAGACGGCCGGCTGCTACGTCCCCGGTGGCCGCTACGCGCATGTGGCCAGCGCTCTGATGAGCGTGACCACAGCGGTGGTGGCCGGGGTGGACACGGTGGTGGCCTGTTCGCCACCCCGGGAGGGTGCGGTCCATCCGGGTGTGCTCTACGCCCTGCGAACGGCGGGTGTGGATGAGGTGATGTGCCTGGGTGGGGTCCAGGGAGTCGCCTCACTCGCTCTCGGCCTCTTCACCGGGTGCGAGGCGGACATCCTGGTCGGGCCGGGCAACCGCTACGTGGCCGAGGCCAAGCGCCAGCTCTTCGGACGCTGCGGGATCGATCTCTACGCCGGTCCCACCGAGATTCTCGTCCTGGCGGACTCCACTGCCGATCCCGAGCTGGTGGCCGTGGACCTGGTCGGCCAGGCGGAACATGGCCCCGACAGCCCGGCGATCCTCGTCACCACGGACGAGGCGCTGGCCATGGAGGTCATCGGACGGATGCCTTCCCTGATCGAGCAGCTTGGAGAGAGCGCCGCAGGAGCAGCCTGGAGGGATTGTGGAGAGGTCGTCCTGGCGGAGAGCCGTGAAGAGGCCGCGAGCATCTCGGACCGCTACGCTCCGGAGCACCTGGAGGTGCACTGCCAGGATCTGCCGTGGTGGCTGATGCGCCTCCGGAACTACGGCAGTCTCTTTCTGGGGGAGGAGACGACCGTCGCCTACGGCGACAAGTGCAGCGGGCCGAACCACATCCTGCCGACCATGGGAGCGGGGCGGTATACGGGCGGTCTGAGCGTGCACAAGTTCATCAAGACCCTCACCTGGCAGCGGATGAGCGCTGATGCCAGCGCGGAACTGGCCCCGGTGTGTGCCCGAATCTCGCGTCTGGAGGGCATGGAGGCCCACGCGCGGACCGCCGACATTCGGGCTCGCAAGTACTCGTGATTCTGGATGACTTCCGTCTGGACGGCCGGCGTGCGCTGGTCACGGGTGCCAGCAGCGGCATCGGTGAGGCCATCGGGCTGGCTCTCGCGGAGGTCGGGGCGGAGGTCGTCGGGCTTGCGCGGCGCGAGAGTTGCTTTTCCCGGAGCCTGCTGTGCGATCTTGCGGACCGGGAGCAGATTCGGGTAGCGGTCGCCGAGGCGGGTGAGATCGACATCCTGGTGAACGCCGCCGGTCTCAACCCGCGTTCCCTGGACGAGGCCGCCTGGGACCGAACCCTGGCGGTGAACCTGACGGCGCCCTTCCTGTTGGCGAGGGCCCTGGCTCCAGCCATGCAGAGCCGGGGGTGGGGACGCATCCTGAACATCGCCAGCCTGCAGGCCAGGCTGGCTTTCCCGATGGGCATGCCCTACGGCGCCAGCAAGGGCGGGCTCGAGCAGCTAACGCGAGCCATGGCGCAGCACTGGTCACCGGTCACCGCCAACGCCATCGCGCCGGGTTTCTTCAGGACGCCGCTGACGGAGCCGGTCTTCCAGCACGCGGACATCGTGAAGAGCCTGGCGGCCCGCACCGCACTGGGCCGGCACGGCGAGCTGCGGGACCTGCGGGGTGCGGCCCTGTTCCTGTGCTCGGAGGCGTCGTCTTACGTCACGGGCCAGATCCTCTTCGTGGATGGTGGGTTCACATGCACCTGAAGGGCCAGACCATGAACGCGCTGGTCTACGTCGCTCCCCGGCGCTTGGAACTCCGGGAGCTGCAGCACCCCTGGTGGCAGGGCACCGACGGACCCACTTCGGTGCCCCCGCAAGGGGAGTGTGTCCTTCGTGTCGACGCCGTCGGGATCTGCGGGAGTGAGATGCACGGCTGGCACGGGCGCGATCCGCGTCGGCAGCCCGGCCTGGTGATGGGCCACGAGGCGGCGGGTACCGTGCTTCGTGGGCCGCTCAGCGGGGAGCGCGTCGCCTTCAACCCGCTGGTGAGTTGCCTCGCCTGCTCCTCCTGTCTTCGCGGTCGCACCAACCTGTGCGAGAAGCGGGAGCTCATCGGGATGAACCGCCCGGGAGCCTTCGCGGAGCTCGTCGCCGTGCCCGAGCGGAACCTCTTCATCCTTCCGGACGGGCTTCCGATGCACCGTGCCGCGCTGATGGAACCCTGCGCGACCGCGATCCATGCCGTGGAGCTGGGCACGCGGGGGCTGGACATCGATCTGGCCTCCGCGCGCGTGCTGGTCTTCGGGGCGGGGAGTGTGGGCTTGCTGGGCGCCCTGGTCCTGCGCCAGCGAGGTGCGGAAGTGCAGCTCGTCGAGTGCAACCCGCTGCGGCGGGACTCGGCCATCGCGGTGGGTCTGGACGCGCGTGAGAGCCCCGAGGGCCCCTTCGATCTGGTCTACGACGCGGTCGGGGTGGCCGCGACGCGGGCTCAGGCCATGCGCCTGCTGCGGCCTGGCGGCGTCCTGACGCACGTCGGGCTGGGAGAGGCAAAGGGCGGTCTGGATCCTCGAACCATGACCCTTTCCGAGCTGACCTTCATCGGCTCGTACACCTACACCGATGCGGATCTGCGTGCGGCCCTTCAGGTCCTGGCGGGACTCGAGGAGACCCCATGGATCGAACGCCGGCCACTCTCGGAGGGTCAGCAGGCCTTCGAGGACCTGGACGCCGGCCGAAGCGCAGCAGCCAAGATCATTCTGGAGCCCCGTTGATTCACTACATCGTTCACAACTCCGACGACAGCGTCGGCGTCATCGTGGTGCCCGAGGGCATCCAGGCCGGAGACACCCTCACGGGCTGGAACATGTCCACTGGCGACACGCTGTCTCTGCTCGCCGCCTCGACCGTCCCCGTCGGGCACAAGGTGGCGCTCCGGGAGCACAAGGTCGATGAGGGCATCATGAAGTACGGCCACGACATCGGGCGGGTGGTCGCTCCCATCGCGCCGGGTGAGCACGTCCACGTCCACAACGTCAAGACGAGGCGGTGGTAGCCATGAGCAGGACCTTCTTTGGATACCGCCGCGAGAACGGACGCGTTGCCGTGCGCAACCACGTCCTCATCCTGCCGCTGGACGACATCTCCAACGCCTGTGCCGAGGCGATCGCCAACAACATCAAGGGAACGCTCGCCGTTCCACATCCCTACGGTCGGCTGCAGTTCGGCGCAGACCTGGAGCTGCTCTTTCGCACGCTGATCGGTACCGGTTCCAACCCGAACGTCGCCGCGTGCGTGGTCATCGGCATCGAGCCCGGCTGGACCAAGCGGGTGGTCGATGGCATCGCGGCCACGGGCAAACCCGTCTCCGGCTTCGCCATCGAGCGCCACGGCGACCTGAACACCATCATGCGGGCCAGCCGCAAGGCCAAGAAGTTCGTCCACTTCGCCACCGAGCTTCAGCGCGAGGAGTGCCCGATCTCGGATCTCTGGATCGCGGTGAAGTGTGGCGAGAGCGACACCACCAGCGGCCTGGCCAGCAACCCGGCTGTGGGCAACCTGATGGACAAGCTGGAGCCCGAGGGGGTGACCCTGTGTTTTGGAGAGACCAGCGAGCTGACGGGCGCCGAAGAGGCCTGCGCTGCGCGCGCGGCGACGCCTGAAGCGGCGGCCAGGTTCATGGCCGTATTCGAGCGCTACCAGGCGATGATCGAAGAACACAAGACCGACGACCTCTCGGAGAGCCAGCCCACCAAGGGCAACATCGAGGGCGGTCTCACCACCATCGAGGAGAAGGCCTTCGGCAACCTGGAGAAGATCGGTCGCAACCCCCGCTACATCGACGTGCTGGAGCACGCCGAAGCCCCCAGCAAGGGCCCAGGCCTGTACTTCATGGACACCAGCTCGGCGGCCGCCGAGTGCGTCACCCTCCAGGCGGCCGCTGGCTTCGTCGTGCACCTCTTCCCGACGGGCCAGTGCAACGTCATCGGCAACCCCATCATCCCGGTGCTCAAGCTCACGGCCAATCCGCGCACCGCGCGGGAGATGAGCGAGCACATCGACCTGGACGTGAGCGGGCTGCTGCAGCGCAAGATGACCTTGGACCAGGCGGGCGATGCGCTCATCGAGGCGACGCTGCGTACCTGCAACGGCCGCCACACGGCGGCCGAGGTTCTCGGCCACCGCGAGTTCGTGTTGACGAAGCTCTACCCCTCGGCCTGAAGCTCAGTAGGTGGGCATCGATCGGTCGACGTGGGTCGCCCACCCGACGATGCCACCCTCCAGGTTGTAGAGGCGCGTGGGGTCGAAGCCGGCCCCGAGCAGCATCGCGCAGGCGGTGGCGCTGCGGCCGCCCATCTTGCAGTGGACCAGGATGTCCCGGTCGCGCGGCAGGTCATCGGCGATGGACAGCACGTCTCCATGTGGCTGGAGGCGGTCGGCGAAGTCGAAGCGAACGATCTCTGCCTCGGGTGGGCGGCGAACGTCCAGCACGTAGGGCTTCCAGCCGGTCTGAAGGCGGGCGTTGGCGGTCTGGACGTCGATGCGGTTGTAGCTCACGGTGCTGTCGTCTCCGGTGGTCTCGTGGTCGTTCGCGGGTGCACCGCAGAACTGCACGTAGTCGATGAGTTCGGTGATGGGGAGAGCGTCGGGATCCCGGCGCAGCTTCAGCTCGCGAAAGCGCATCTCCAGGGCATCGTAGAGCAGCAGTCGGCCGCTCAGCGTGGTGCCCTTGCCCAGGAGGATCTTGAGGGTCTCGGTGGCCTGGATGCAGCCGATGACGCCGGGGAGAATGCCCAGCACTCCGCCCTCTGCGCAGCTCGGGACGAGCCCCGGTGGGGGAGGCTCCGGGTAGAGGTCGCGGTAGTTCGGACCTCCCTGGTGGTTGAAGACGCTGGCCTGCCCCTCGAACTTGAAGATGCTTCCGTAGACGTTGGGCTTGCCCAGGATGACGCAGGCGTCGTTGACGAGGTAGCGCGTGGGGAAGTTGTCGGTGCCGTCGACCACCACGTCGTAGGGCTCCAGGATGCGCAGGGCGTTGGCGCTGGTGAGGGCCTCTTCGTACAGGTCGACCCGCACCTCCGGGTTGATGTCGTGGATGCGCTCCGCAGCGCTCTGGACCTTGGGTGTGCCCACCTTGGAGGTGCCGTGCAGTACCTGGCGTTGCAGGTTGGATGCGTCCACCACATCGAAGTCCACGATGCCGATGCGGCCCACTCCGGCTGCGGCCAGGTACATGAGCAGAGGGCTGCCCAGGCCACCGGTGCCGATGCACAACACCGCGCTGTTCTTCAGCTTGAGCTGGCCCTCCATCCCCACCTCGTCGAGGATGAGATGCCGGCTGTAGCGAGCGATCTCTGCGGGGGAGAGACTCACGTCGCACCCCCTGCGATGGAGGGGACGATGGTCAGGTCCTCGCCGGTCAGCGCGGTGCCTTCCTTCTCCAGGAAACGGATGTCCTCTTCGCCCAGGTACACGTTCACGAAGCTCCTCAGCGCGCCATCGGGCTTTCGGAGGTGCTTGGAGAGCGAGGGGTAGCGCTCGGTGAGTTGCCCCAAGGCAGCGCCAACCGTGTCGACGTCCTCCAGCAGAACGCTCCTCTGCTCGTCGGTGTAGCTGCGGAGGGGGGTGGGGATGTGGATGCGCGTGTTCATTGGTGCTCCAGGGCTTCCTGTTCCATCGAGGAGCGGTCCTCGCGGAGGCGCCAGACCTTCGTGTCGGCGATGCGACCCTCGTGAACGGCGGTGATGAGGTAGGACATGTTGAGGAGAGCGTTGTCCCGGTCGGTCTCGGAGTAGTCGGCGGGGTGGTCTGGATGGCTGTGGTAGTAGCCGACGATCTCGTGCCCCTGGGCCTCCAGGGCCTGCTCGGCGCGCATCAGCGTGAGACCGCTGACCCGGTAGCGGTTGCGCGGGCTGTCGGATCTCTCGTTGACCAGCGGCTCTACGCGTCGGACCAGCCCGGTTGGCCGGTCGCCGGCCAGGATGCCGCAGACCTTGTGAGGGTAGCCCTCCACCGCGTGCTCGTGAAGCCGCAGCAGCTCGCTCTCCGGGATCTTCACTGCTCCTCCCAGACGTGGGCTTCGCTCAGATAGCGCTCACCACCGTCGGGCGAGATCACCACGATCACGCCCTCGCTGAGTTCCCGCGCGACCTCCAGGGCCCCCCACAGCGCGGCACCGGAGGAGATCCCGACGAGCAAGCCCTCCTCTCGGGCGAGTCGACGAACGAGCTCCAGGCTCTCCTCGGTGGGCGCACCCACAGCCCGGTGGGCGAGCGATGCGTCGTAGATGGGGGGCACGATCGCTGTGTCCATGTGCTTCAGCCCCTCCAGTCCGTGGAAGGGACTGTCCGGCTGCACAGAGATGCAGCGCACCCCTCGGCTCTTCAGGAAGCGGGAGCTACCCACGAAGGTGCCGCTCGTGCCCAGGCTGGCCACGAAGTGGGTCACGGCGCCCCCGGTGTCGCTCCAGATCTCGGGGCCGGTGCTCTCGAAGTGGGCTCGCCAGTTGGCTTCGTTGGCGTACTGGTCGGCGTAGAAGAAGCGCTCTGGAGCCTCGGCAGCGAGACGACGGGCCTCCACGATGGCCCCGTCGCTTCCCTCGAGCGGGTCCGTGAGCACCAGCTCGACGCCGTAGGCCTGCAGGATGCGTTTGCGCTCGGCGTTGGCGTTGCGGGGAAGGCACAGGGTGCTCTCGAAGCCCAGCTGTGCTCCCAGCCACGCGTAGGAGATGCCTGTGTTGCCGCTCGTGGCGTCCAGGAGTCGACGCTCTCCGCCCAGCCTGCCCTCCGCCAGGGCGCGGCGCACGATGCTGGAGGCGGCCCGGTCTTTCACCGAACCACCTGGATTGAAGCTCTCGCACTTCACCCACACCTCGACGGAGGCCGGCAGGTCAGCGGTGATGTTGCGGAGTCGGATGAGCGGGGTGTTTCCGACCAGCCCGAGCAGGCCAGCCCGTTTCACCCCGGGGGAGGGGTTCGGTTGTCCCATGAAGACCTCGACGGCGAGGGGAGGGGGGTCAGTGGATGCGGAGGGTCGTGATGGGCGCGAGCGTCAGGCGCACATCACGCCGAGACACGCGCAAGTACAGAGACAGCGGCAACTCAGCATCGAAGCCAGTTTATCCGGACTCCTCGCAGGCCGCCACGATGGCCGCCAGGATGGCCTCGGCTCCCGCCAGGCCTCCGACCCCCACGTCCCCGCAGGCCAGCCGTTTGTCCACGGGCTCGACGATGCGGTAGCGAGGCATCTCTCCTAGCCAGCCCAGGTTGCGCTGGACCACCGGGTGGAACCACATCTCCGTGTTCATCGCTGGGGCGAGCACGACCGGAGTGCCCCGCCGCACCGCCATCAACACGGTGCTGAGCGCGTCGTCGGCCAGTCCACAGGCCAGCTTTCCGAGGAGGTTCGCGGTGGCCGGCGCCACGCACACGACGTCGGCCCACTTCGGCCACTCGATGTGGGCCATGCCGTCCTCGCCGTGAAAGGTGTCGGTCATCACGGCGTGGCCAGTCAGCCCTTCGAAGGTCGCCTCCCCGACGAAGCGGGTGGCGTTCGCGCTCATGACCACGCGGACCTCGAAGCCCTGCTTGAGGGCGTCCGAGACGATCCCACAGGCCTTGTAGGCCGCGATGCCTCCGCTGACCCCGAGAAGAAGTCTCCTACTCAACGATCACGCGGGCGTTGGGAGCCAACCGGAAGGAGGTGGAGCCTCCCTTCGGTGCGCGAACGAGGACCGCTGGGTTCACCCCTGCGGCCAGCAGGTTCTTGCGGGTCCGGTGGACCAGGATGTTGACGTCGGTGCGTCCACGCACGGACCGTCCCGACCAGATGCTGGGGATGAGCACCTCGTCCGGTACGAAGTCACCGGCGGTGTAGCCCCCTTGGGGTGACAACAGAGCGGCCACCAGCAGGCTGCGGAGCTCGCTCAACTGCACCGTGACGGGGCTTCCGCCGGAGAACTCCAGCTGCAGGCGTCCCCCGCGGGGCAGGAACTCGAAGTGGGCCTTGCGCGGCAGCCAGCCCGCCGGCAGAACCACGGTGCTGCTGCGTTGGCCTTCCAGCGTGGGCTGACGCAGGTAGACCCGCGACCCGCCGATCTCGTAGCAGTCCTCGGTCTCGCAGGTCTCGATGCTTCCCGCCCGCAGGCGCTCGTGCTTGTTGAAGATGACGTCGACTCGGGTCTCGACCGCGAGCAATCCCTGGGCCCCGTGCAGGGTCAGGGCGGTCTCGGGCCAATCCGGTACGAAGAGATCGTCGCCCTCTCCGCCGCCCAGGGTCATGGGCAGGTGGCGAACACCGTAGAAGCCTCCGTCCGGGTGCTGGATGACCCAGGAACCTTCGGTCTCCTTCTTCGGGGGACGCTCCGCGACCAGCAGCTCGGCACCGGGGAACTCGATCGTGTCGCCCTCATCGACAAAGGCGACGCCTTCGACCTCCTGGCCGTTGACCAGGATTCTGTTCCTGCCCAGCGGCAGCACCTCCAGACCACGACTCGTCCAGCTGATGAGCGCGTGCCGTCGACTGGCCTCGGGCTTGTCCAGCACCACGTCGCAGGACGGGTCCCGTCCGACCAACAGAGGCCAGCGGTCCAGTCGGAGCGGAGTAGCGCTTGGGAGACGGTGGAGAACCCACATCAACTCCCATCATATCAACTCCGCCACTGACTCAGTACGGCTGGTCGATCTCGGGGTCCCCGGCGATCACGGAGATGAAGAAGTCTCGGTACAGGCTGGCCGCGTCGGGATCGGTGTGAATCGCGAAGTGATCCTGATCCGGGTACTGCGCGAGGCCGGCGGTCAAGGGGAGCGCGTCCCAACCCTCGACGTTCGCCGATGCCGGGGTCTCCTGGTCGTCCAACCCCAGAATTCGAGCGGCGTCCGAGACCTGTGAGACGGGTTGGAGGATCGGCACCCCGGCTGCGGTGGCCAGCGCCTCGGTCGTCATCGGCGGGGTGTGCTTGTCGAGCAGACCCTCGTACATGAGGATGGGAATGGGGCCACCACCGGTCCCTTGTCTCTGGTGCCAGTAGGGGCTGTAGTTCAACGAGTCCGTGACCTCGCCGGTGGTCTGGACCATTGCAGCGATGGGATGGAGTTCGTCCAGCACCTCGTCGGACTCGAACTCGAGCACGTCGGAGACGAGGCCCTCGATGTCCAGGCTGCCCTGCTTTCGGTAGATCATGGACAGGGTCAGACCACCTCCTGCACCGCTCAGCACCACCCCTTTCAGCTGCTCCAGGGAGAGGTAGGGAAGAGCGAGTGCACCGGTGATGCCGCCCTGGCTGTGGCCCATGAACAGGGTCATGTCCGGGTTCGTGTAGATCTCGGTGTCCCCGATCGTGAAGACGTGCTGGCGGCCGCTCAACACCTTGGCCAGGTAGACCAGGTCCAACGCGCCCTGCCGGAAGTTGCACCGGGCGCTCTCGGGATTGAAGTAGTTGAAGGTATGGAACTCGGGGTTGGTGTCGTCGGTCGCCCGGTCCCCGTGCAGGGGCTGGCTGAAGCCGATCATCACGGCGCCAGCCTGTGCTGCTCTGGCCGCCTGGCCCATGCCGGAGCTCTCGGTGCAACAGCTCTGCCAGTTCCCGCCGGTTCCATGAGCGTAGAGCACCACCGGCCAGCCCTCCTCGGGCATCTCCTCCTTGGTGGGCAGGGTCACCGTGATGCGGACCCGCTCCCATTGGGCGAGCACCGGATAGCCCTCCTCGATCAGGAAGCCGCCACCCTCGGTGGCGTAGGGACGCTCCCCGTGTTGCCAGAGGGGCAGCCACAGTCTTCCCTCCCATGACTCGTGGAAGATCCCACTGTCCTCGAGGGTGAGCTCCTGGTCTAGGTCCTGGATGCCGAAGCGGTCGGACAACAGGCTTCGGGCGATGGCCTCCAGCTCGCTGACGGGGTCCTGGGTGGTGAAGACACTCGCCACCGCGACGGTCTCGGTCGAGAGTCCCTGCTCGAACATCACCTCGGCCAGGGGGAGCCAGAGCTCGTAGTCGGGATGCGAGGGCTCGAAGATGCCGGTCATGGCAGGCGCCCGCCTGGCGATGTCCGTGGTCACGACGGTGGCGTAGGTGGTGCCCGGTCGAAGGGGGGTGCCGGGCAGTGGGGCCACAGCCAGCTGGTTGTCTGCCTGGTAGCGGGTAGCCTCTTCCTGGAAGTCGAAGCGCAGGGGAAAACGCCGACCCCGCTCCGGGCTGCTTCGGTCGATGTCCACGAGGAAGACCGAGGCCCCGGGGTACAGCGCGCCGCGGGGGGTGGGCAGGAGCTCCGTATCGAGGGTGTCCTCGAAGCGAAAGAACACCGGTCCGGTCGTGCTGGCGCCGTCGATGTCGTTCTCGATGACCTGGGCATAGAGATCCACCAGCGGGTACTCGACCACCCCGGGGAAGCCCTCCATCGAGAGGCCTCCTCCCGACGACCGACGCTGGTCGCTGGGCCACGGAGCGTCCCAGAATTCGCCCTCGTGGTCGACGACCGCCATGGGGCCGGTGTGCGTCGGACTTCCTGCGGGACAGCCCAGAAGCAGAGTGAAGACAATCATGACAAGTTCGCTCCAGGACCCCGGTATCCTCAAAGTACCTGGAGGAACCATGCGCTTGGAACGCATCATCGTAGCGGTCGCCCTGCTCGGGGTAGCCGGATGCAAGGGCTGCAGCGGCACCATCAACCTGGGACAGGGCCCCGAGGCGGACGCTCGACTGACCGCGGACGTCTATACCTGGGAGTGCTCGGACAACAACGACAACTTCTATGAAGGGGTCTTTGGCTTCGACGTGGCGCTGGAGTATGCGCCGGACGGCCTCCAGGATCGTGCCTTGCCCGGCGGCTGTGTCTACGGCCTGTCGATGTTCCCCAAGGATGCTGGCGGACAGGGCGAGGATCTCCCGGGATTGGAGGCCGAACCCCGCTGGGCTTCCGGTGACCTGGGCGGCTCCCTTCAGCGCGAGGGGCCGGGCTTCTATTTCGCCGAGGCCTACAACAACGTCATGAGCTGTCAGCCCAGCGACGAGCTCATCGAGGCCGGGGTCACCTTGTCATCCGGAGCGGCCTTCACCGGCGTCGATACGCCGGTTCCCGGCGTCATCGACTGGGTCGATACCGAGTTCGAAGACGAGGACGGAAACAACGAGCTCAGCTTTGGTGAGACGGTGGACCTGGAATGGGACGCCGAGGGTTGGGATGAGGTCTGGATCCAGGTCCGCAAGGAGCGGGATGGCCAGAACTACGGAGCGGTCACCTGCAACGTCTCCGGCGATGAGGAGTTCAGCATCGACGACGACGTGTGGGGTCTCTTCCAGGGCAACGTGAACGTCGAAGTGATCAACCTCTACGTCGGCTTCCAGAACGTGGACATCGTGGAAATGGACGATGGCCAGAAGATCGAGGTCATCACCCGCGGTATGCACGTGCTGGTGGTCGCAGACTGAGAACAACTTCGTTTGACACGGGGATTGGCCCGGTGTCAGGATTCGCCGGTCATGCCCCTCAATACCGTGCTGGTCGTGGATCCGAATCCGGCCACCCATCGGCGGGTGGAGGCGGCCTTCCGCGGAAGTTCGCGGACCCTCTATGCACGGGGTGCAGCGGAGGCCAGGGAACGCTCGGTGGGCGAGCACCTGGACCTCGTCATCAGCGCTGTACGGCTGGCCAACGGCAACGGCTACGAGCTGGCGCGCTCTCTCCGGGACGACCACCCGGCTGCCCTGGTCTTCCTGCTCGCGGGAGGCTTTGACGTCTACGACGAAGAGCGGGCCACGGCTGCAGGTGTGGATGGGCGCATCAACGTCCCCTTCACGCCGGCCTCGTTGCGCTCGCATCTCGAGGCATCGCTGGGACCCTTGCCCGACATGCCGGTGGCGACGGAAGCGGTTGTGGACTGGGCCGAGGACCCGCTACCCATCGCTCCGCCCCTGGGCGACACCGTGTCCTCCCCGGTGGGGACCCCTCCGGTGAGCGATGAGCGGCTCGCGAGCTTCTTGCCGCGCGACTACCGTGCCGCTGAGCCCGTGATGGTCGATCCGGCCGTGATCGGGCCGGCTCTGGAGAAGGCCATCATGGAGGTGCTGCCGGAAGTGGTGGAGGGAGTCCTGCGTTCGGCGCTCTCCACGTCGCCGGCCTTTCGCGATCTGGTGGAGCAGGCTGTGGCCAAGGCGGCCACAGAGGGACTCGCAGCCAAGGCCTCAGACGAATAGACGCCTCGCTCCACCTTCTCCGCGCCGAAGGAGACAGCCATGTCTGAGCTGCCTCGCATCTACGATTCTCACGCCGCCGCCGACCGCTACTACAGCTGGTGGGAGGACGCCGGCTTCTTCAGCTGTGATCCGGAGCATCCCGGCGACCCCTTCTGCATCGTGATCCCGCCGCCGAACGTCACGGGTTCCCTGCACATGGGCCACGCCCTCGACAACACGCTGCAGGACATCCTCATCCGCTACAAGCGAATGGACGGCTATGCCGCGCTGTGGATTCCGGGGACCGACCACGCCGGCATCGCGACCCAGATGGTGGTGGATCGGGACCTTCGATCGCGGGGTATCGATCGACACGAACTCGGGCGCGAGAAGTTCCTCGAGCACACCTGGAAGTGGAAGGAGCAGAACGGCTCGCAGATCACCCACCAGCTGCGCAAGCTGGGGGTGTCCTGTGACTGGAGCCGTGAGCGCTTCACCCTGGACGAGGGCCTCTCCCGATCCGTTCGCGAGGTCTTCTGCAAGCTCTACGACGAGGGTCTCATCTACCAGGACACCCGCCTGATCAACTGGGATCCGAAGTCAGGGACCGTGCTCAGCGAGCTCGAGGTGGAGTACGACGAGGACTACGTGGGGGAGCTCTGGAGCTTCGCCTACCCACTCAGCGATGGCAGCGGCGAGATCGTGGTGGCCACCACCCGACCCGAGACCATGCTGGGGGACACCGCCATCGCCGTGCACCCGGAGGACGAGCGCTACCGCCACCTCATCGGCAAGACGGTGAAGCATCCCTTCCAGGACCGACACATTCCCATCGTGGGAGACGCCATCCTGGTGGACCCGGAGTTCGGAACCGGCGCGGTGAAGGTCACGCCGGCCCACGACTTCAACGACTACCAGGTGGGCAAGCGCCACGACCTGGAGTTCATCTCCATCTTCGACGAGGCCGGGTGCGTCAACGACAAGGGGGCTCCCTTCACGGGGCAGGACCGCTTCGAGGCGCGGGACCGCTTGAAGGAAGAGATGGCGAAGCTGGGCCTCGATCGCGGTGCGAAGGAGCACCGCATGAGCCTTGGCCGGAGCCAGCGCGGCGGGGCCGTCGTGGAGCCCATGCTCAGCCGGCAGTGGTACGTGAGAATGAAGCCCCTGGCGGCTCCAGCCATCTCGGCGGTGGAGCGAGGCTTTACCGAGTTCGTGCCCCGGAGCTGGGAGAACACCTACTTCGCGTGGATGCGCGAAATCCGGGACTGGTGCATCAGCCGTCAGCTCTGGTGGGGGCACCAGATCCCGGCGTGGACCTGCGTGGATTGCGGACACCTCATGGTGAAGCGCGAGGACCCCACCGAGTGCGAGAGCTGCGAGAGCAGCGCGCTGAAGCAGGATGAAGACGTGCTGGACACCTGGTTCAGTTCGGCGCTGTGGCCCTTCTCGACGATGGGCTGGCCCGATGACACTCCGGAGCTGCGGAAGTGGTACCCGACCAGCGTGCTGGTGACGGGCTTCGACATCATCTTCTTCTGGGTCGCCCGGATGATGTTCAGCGGTGTTCACAACATGGGGACGGTGCCCTTCCGGAAGGTGTGCATCCATGGCCTGATCCGCGACGAGAACGGCGAGAAGATGTCCAAGACCAAGGGCAACGTGATCGACCCGCTGGACACCATCGCCAAGCACGGCTGTGATGCCTTCCGCTTCACGCTCGCGTGGCACGCCACCCAGGGCGGCGACATCAACTGGGGTGACCACCTGGTCGAGGTGTCGAGCCGCTTCACCAACAAGATCTGGCAGGCCTTCCGCTACACGATGGGCAACCTCGAGGGCTACGACGCTTCGGCCACTGTGCAGCCGGGACCCTACGACCAGTGGATCCTGGTTCGGCTCGGCACGGCGACGGCACGCATTCGGGCGGCCATCGAGGACTTCCGCTTCGACCAGGCGGCCAGCGAGCTCCACGCCTTCACCTGGGGTGAGCTCTGCGACTGGTACCTGGAGTTCTCCAAGGCGGCCATCTACGGTGACGATCCGGCAGCGAAGCAGGCGGCACAGCACACCCTGGTGAAGGTCTTCAGCGCCGTGGCGCGGCTGATGCACCCCATCATGCCCTTCCTGAGCGAGGAGCTCTGGCAGACCCTGCCGGGCAGTGAGGGGACCACCGTGATGACCTCCCGCTACCCCAGACCGGAGGACTACCCAACGGACGAGCCCATCCTTGCCGACGTGGCGCTGCTGCAGGAGACCATCGTGGCCTTGCGCAGACTGCGGGCGGAGATGCAGCTTCCGGCCAAGGCTCCCTTCCGGGTGACCACCGAGGGCGAGTGCTCCGGAAAGCTCACGCCCCACCTGCGCGCGCTTCAGCACCTGGCCGGTGTGGAGTCCTTCGTCGAGGGACCGAAGCCCGATGCAGCGGGTACGGCGGTCGTGGCGGGTGCGAAGCTCTATGTGGACCTCGCCGGCCTGAAGGACCTGGACGCCGAGAAGGAGCGTCTCGATGCCGAGATCGGCAAGGTCCAGAAGGACCTCAAGGGACTGGATGCCCGGCTGGGCAACGCGGGCTTCGTGAACAAGGCGCCGGACGACGTCGTGGCGCGATTCCGCGAGAAGCGGGAGAGCGCGGCGTCCAGGCTGGAGGCGCTCAGGTCGGCGCGCGCGGCGCTCTGAGCGCGGCCTACGTGGTACAGGAAGCACACGGAGTCTGTCCATGGAACTGGCTGAGCTCGTCCGCCTGACCTTCGCCGAGGATCTGGGACCCGGCGACATCACCACCGACTCGTGCGTGCCCACCGACGCCGAGGGCAGCGGGCGCATCTACGCCAAGCAGCCACTCATCGTCTCGGGTCTGCTGGCGGCAGCGGAGTGCTTTCGGCAGCAGGGGGTTGACCTCGTTGCTGCGGTGTCCGATGGCGATCGTGTGATCCCCGGCCAGGATGTCGCTCGGATCTCCGGAGGGCTTCAAGGCATCCTCCGCGCCGAGCGCCCGGCGCTCAACTTCCTGATGCGCCTCAGCGGCATCGCCACGCACTCGGCCCTGGTCGTTGGTGCCGCGGAGGGGAAGGTGAGGGTGGTCTGCACCCGAAAGACGACGCCGCTGCATCGCTCCCTGGAGAAGGCGGCTGTCCGACACGGAGGTGGGCACAACCATCGCCACGGCCTCTACGACGGCGTGATGATCAAGGACAACCACATCATCGCGGCTGGTGGCATCACCGCGGCGGTGCGGGCGGCTCGGGAGCGGGTGCATCACCTCGTGCGGATCGAGGTCGAGGTCGAGGACATGGAGCAACTCCGGGAAGCCCTCGCGGTCGGTGCAGACGTCATCCTGCTGGACAACATGGACGACCGAGGCCTGGCGGAGGCGGTCGCCATCACCGGGGGACGCGCCCAGCTGGAGGCCAGCGGCAACATGGATGCCGCGCGAATCGCCGCGCTGAAGGATCACGGTCTGGACGTCATCAGCGTGGGCGGTCTCATCCACCAGGCGCGGTGGGTGGACCTCAGCCTTCGCCTGGATCCCTGAGATCGGTGTTCGTCGCGTCGCCTCTCCTGGACGCCTTGGGGGATGGCCCCGTGTCGGGCCAGGCCCTGGCCGACGGGCTCGGGGTCTCGCGCACCTCCGTCTGGAAGAGCATCGAGTCTCTTCGCCAGGAAGGGATGGTGATCGAGGCCGAAGCCGGCCAGGGCTATCGACTGGTCTCGGCCTCGGATGCCTTCGGGCCGAGAACCCTACGCTGGCGTTGTGAGCGTGAACTCACCTGGTTCGACGAGTGCGACTCGACCAACACCCGGGCCTTCCGCCTGGGCCTGGAGGGCGCGCCCAGCGGGACGCTGGTGGTCGCTGGCCGGCAGACCGCGGGCAAGGGGCGGCTCTCCCGGAGCTGGTTCAGTGAGCACGGGCTGACCTTCAGCCTGCTCCTGCGCCCCCCACTGCGTCCGGCTCAGGCTCCGCTGCTGTGCCTGGCGACCGCTCTGGGAGTGGCAGAGGCTCTGGACCTGCGAATCAAGTGGCCGAACGATGTCTGGGACGAGCAGGGAAGGAAGGTGGCGGGCATCCTCGCCGAGCTTCACGCGGAGGTCGATCGGCTCCACTTTGTGGTGCTTGGCGTGGGCATCAATGTGAACCAGACGGACTTCCCCGAGGAGCTCCCCAACCCTGGAAGCCTCGCCCTGCTACGGGGTCCACAGGACCGGGCAGCCGTGCTGGGAAAGGTGCTGCACGCCATCGAGTCCCGCTGCGCGCAGGTGGCCTCGCCAGAGCAGATGCTGGGTGACTGGCGTCGGCGTTCGGTCACCATCGGCCAGCGGGTCCGGGTGGGTGAGGTCGAGGGCTGGGCGACGGACCTGCGCTCGGACGGTGCCCTGATGGTGAACACGGAAGACGGCATCGTCCCGGTGCTGGCCGGTGACGTCCACATGGTTCAACCAGGCTGATCTACTTTCGCAGTACTTCGTAGCGCGCGTAGATGTTCGTCAACTGGATTGCCGCAGCGTCCGCCGCAAACTGGTGGAGCAGGCGGTCGGGCAGCGGTGCGGACAGGGAGGCCTCGAGCTCGTAGGTCAACTCCGTTCCCTCATCGACCTCACGGACGCTCCAGTCGACGGTGTAGCGGCTGAAGGTGTCGCTCTCCACGAGCTGGTGCGAGACGCCGTCAGCGCTCGGGCATCGGAGCTCGATCAACACGATGTTGGACCAGACGCCCTTGGTCTCCGTGCGCAGCTGCTGGCACTGCCCCGGGGTCTCCAGGACCTGGACCGACACCACGTCCGGGCTGAGTTCGTAGAGCGCCTCGGGATCAGCGAGCAGCTGCTTCACCTGATCGGGCTCGGCGTGAACCACGATGGTGGCCTTCAGACCGCCATCGGTCATGGCGATGGTGGGTTCCTGGGAGAAGGCCACACCGAGCAGAAGCAACATCGAACCCCTCGCGACAGCTACATCCTTACCACCTGGTCAGCGGAGGATCCATCGACCTTTAGAGGGGGGATCGCTTTCGTCGTCGCCGGCTCGCCAGGAGCAACAAGGGCCCCATCAGAAGGGCGCTGGATGAGCCTTCCGCACAGCCGCAGTCGGGCTTCGTCACCAGGCCGGTGTCGTCGCCAGGGCTGCTGTCCCTACCGCTGTCCGCCGTGTCGGCGGTGTCGGCGGTGTCCTGAGAGGGAAAGAAGCGGTCCAGGTCCAGGCTCATCTCTACCAGGGTCAGCTCCAGGGCCCGGTCGTAGCTCATCAGCAGCGTGTCCCCCTGAACCGCGAGATGCGGTCGTTGACCAGCGTCCTCGTGCTCGTTGAAGGTGAGGGTGTGCTTCTCGAGGATCTGCCAGTCCAGGTCGAAGAGCACCAGCTGCACGTTGCCCACGTCGTCCTGGCTCCCCCAGGCCTCCTCGTCGCGGAGCATGTGGGCCACCAGGTAGACCTCGCCGATGCGGATGAAGCCCTGGGGCCAGTAGGCGCGCAGTGGTTCCTCGGTCACCAGCTTGCCGAAGCGGTCCTGCTGCTCGAAGTCCGTGTCGTACTCCACCACCCACAGGGCCGGGCGGTGGTCGAAGCCCAGCGCCCAGATGCGGTCCTCGTGCAACAGAAGGGAGCCGCCCGTCATCCGTGGAAAGTCCGCGATCTCGATCTCGTCCGCAGCCTCCAGGTCCGGGTCCAGCATCTGGAAGTAGTTCTTGGGCTGACCGTCGTTGGGAAAGGTGCTGCCCCAGAACTGCTCGCTGCAGAAGGCCACCATGTCGTTGTGGCTGCGCTCGTCCACGCCCTCGGCCACGGTCGAGCTGTCCAGCAGCTGCCAGTCCGCCGAGTAGTGAAAGGCGTAGGCGCTGTCGTCTGCCGTGCTCACCGACGAGCTGCCCAGGTGCAGCCAGGAGCCGTCCGGACAGGGGGTGATGCTGTGGTCCCGGAGCGCTCCGTGCTCGGTCAGCTGGATGGCGTCCGGGTGTTCCAGCACCCAGTCCTCGGGGCGGTCGCCGTCCTTCACCAGCGGGGCCACGTGGAACTCCTGGCCTGCTCCATAGGCCAGCATCCAGCCCTGTTCGGTCCACAAGGCTCGCGCGAAGGTCCCGTTCTGACCCAGCCCCACCTCCGCGCCCAGCTCGGTCACGTAGGCCTGGGCCAGCGCAAGTGAGAGCCACGGCATGGGCTCAGTCTAGCCCGAAGACCGTGGGTGGGTGTCCCGGTGCTTCAGTCCCGGTACTGCTGCAGCGCGAGCCCCAGCAGATCTGCTGCCCGCGTCAGCTCGGGAAGATCCAGAACCGCAGCCAGTCGGATCTCGTCACGGCCCTTGCTTGGGTGGGAATAGAAGCCTGGACCCGGCGCCACCACCACGCTCTCTCCCTCGTGGTCGAAGTCCGTCGCCAGGTAGCGGGCGAAGGCCTCGGTGTCGTTCACGGGCAGGCGACACATCAGGTAGAAGGCGCCCGCGGGGCGGTGGGTGGAGACGCCCTCGATGCGTGCGAGACCCTCCAGCAGGGCGTTGATGCGCGCCTTGTAGGTGGCGCGAAGGTCTTCGTAGTAGCTGTCGGGGAGGGCGAAGGCAGCCCGTGCGATGGCCTGCGCCAGGGGCTGGGGCCCCAGCCGGGCCTGGCCCAGGCGGTCCACCTTCTCCATGAGCGCTGCGTTCCGACTGATGAGACAGCCCAGGCGGGCCCCACAGGCGGACCACGCCTTGGACAGGCTGTGGACCACCATCAGGTTGTCGTGCTCCAACTCCAGCACGGAGAAGGGGGGGCTCTCGAACCAGATACGACGGTAGACCTCGTCGCTGATCAGCCAGATGCCGTGGCGCTGGGCCCAGTCAGCGAGCCGCTCTACGGTCTCGCGACCGTAGACGGCGCCGGTGGGATTGGAGGGGTTGCTGAAGACGAAGGCCCGGGTCCGGTCGGTGACCAGCGCGTCGAGCTCGGCATTCGGGGGAATGGCGAAGCCGTCGTCCAGGCGCGTGGGGATGGGACGCACCCGAGCGCCGGCGACCGTCGCGAAGCCGTTGTAGTTGGTGTAGTAGGGCTCGGGTGCCAGGATCTCGTCGCCCGGGTCGCACACGGCGGTGAAGGCAAAGAGCAGGGCCTCGCTGCCCCCGGTGGTGATGGCGACGTCCGCTGCGGTCAGCTGGTCGCACCAGCGGTGGTGGTAGGCAGCGGTGGCTTCGCGCGTGTCGGCGGTACCGCTGGCCGGGCCATAGGCCAGCACCTCAGGCCGGAAACTCCCGGCGGCTGCGATCAGCTCCGGTGGGGTGGGTACATCGGGTTGACCGATGTTCACCCGATGAAAGTGAAGCCCTGCAGCGCGGCGCTTCGCGACCACAGCGTCGAGCTTGCGGATTGCACTTTCCTGGAGACCCTGAACCCGTCTGGACAGCATCGGTAGCCTCGTCGAGGTCGTGCCAATAGCTCCCTGGGATGACACTGGCCATCCTGCTCGCCTGCAGCTCCGAGGTGGACACCCAACGAGTCGAAGCACTGGAGACAGAGACGAGGGAGCTCCGCTCGGACGTTGAGCGCCTGGAGGCACAACTCGACGAGCTGGAAGCGCGGTTGGCCGAGCAGGAGGTGAGCCCCGCGCGCCGCTCACGCGAGCCTTCGAAGCCCGTCGAGACCGGGCCTCCTCTCGAGCTGAGCTGCCAGGATCTGGGGGAGGGAGTCTTCGCCATCGACAAGGGCTGGGAGGAAGCGAAGGAAGACCCGAGTCGCCTCATGAGCAGCCTGCGGATCGTTCCCCACATGTCCGGGGATGGGGTGATCGATGGATACCGCCTGAGCGCCATCCGTCCGGACACCCTCTACACCTGCGGCTTCCGCAACGGGGACATCCTCCAGGAGGTCAACGAGCTGCCGGTGACCTCCGTGGAGGAGCTCACGCAGGCCTTCCTGGCGACCGAGGACGCGGAGGAGTGGACCTTCTCCGTCTCCCGGCGCGGTGAGCCCCAGCGGTGGACAATCCGCACGAGAGCCTAGCGGTATCGAACATCTGTGGTCGGAACGGCTTGACGAAAAGTGCGAAACTGACGTTGTGGGGCCGGAGCGATTGACGGCAGTGTGGAGAGCAGGAGGTACGAAATGGTGTTGTTCCTACTGGCGATGGGCTGCGGCGAGAAGGACCCCCCCGTGGACGACACCGCGGTGGAAGCCGATGCGGACACGGACACGGACTCTGACTCCGACACGGACTCCGACAGCGACTCCGACAGCGACGCTGACGCCGACAGCGACGCCGACGCGGACTCCGACTCCGACTCCGACACGGACTCCGATGCAGACACCGATCCCGGGAAGGTCCAGCAGTGCGAGGTGGCCTACAACGACGGCTTCCTCCTGAACTCCGCGGTGATCTCGGGCGACACCCTGACCCTCGACGTTTCCTACGGTGGTGGTTGCGAGGACCACGAGTTCGAGGGCTGCTGGGACGGCGAGTTCATGGACACCAATCCTCCGCTCGCCAGCATCGACATCGGCCACAACGCGAACGACGACCCCTGTGACACGGCGATCACGGAGAGCCGGGACTTCGATCTCAGCCTGCTGAAGCAGGAGTGGAACGCCATCTCCGGCCAGTCCAATGGGTCGCTTCACGTGGAGGTCGACGGCCTCGTGGTTGTGACCTACAGCTGGTAGGGGAGCTATGGAGGACGACTGGGCAGTCCCCTGTTTCACCGCCAGCCCGGCGGAGCGTGAAGAGCAGGGGTGCTCTCCCCCCGAGAAGCGGCCTACTCGTAGCGGAGTGCGATCTCCGGGCGGCCTGCCTCGCGGTATCGGCTCGCGACGTAGCGCCGCGCGGGCTCGTACCCCGAGTCCGCCGCCACCACTGCCGCCCTCGCGGCCTCCGGACGACGCCCGGATGCTTCGTAGGCCATGGACAGCCGGTACAGCAACTCTCCGGGGACCGGACTGACCAGCGACGCGGCTTCCTCGAGGGTAGCGACCTCCACATCGGGGTTCTCCGCGAGCTCCGCCTGGATCAGAGCGACAGCGACCCGTTGCTCCGGGGTCTCGGCCAGCTCGGCAGCTCGCGCGAGGAAGGGCAGCGTGTCCTCGTTCAGCTGGATGAGCAGCTCCGTGGCCAGGAGCAGGGTGGGCAGATCCTCCTGCGCGTTGAGTGCGCGGAGGGTGAGTCGGGTTGCGTTCTCGATGTCGCCCCCCTCGGCCCGCAGTTCGGCTTCGCCCAGCCAGTGTTCCGGGTACCCCTGGACCGTGCTGCCGGTCGGCTGACCGATGAGCAGACCGGCTGGGGCGGTCGTAGCTGACTGCAGATGCCCCTGGCGCGCCGCGATCCACTCCACCAGCTCGGGGTCCTCGACCAGCATGGCGGCACCCTCCAGGTCTCCTTGGGCGAGCAAGGCCTCGCCGAGCAGGGGCCCGGAAGCCAGTCCTGCAGCTGCCTCGAACTGTCCGTTCCGGAGCAGCGCCTCGGCGTACACGGACTCTCCGCCTCGGGCCTCCTGTCCCAACTCCGCGTGCTGAAGAGCGGCTTCCAGTTGGCCGCTTTCCAGGAGATCTTCGGCTTGCCGCAGCTCTCGACGGGCTTCAACCGCCGAGGCCAGGCACGAAAGCAGGACCAGACCCAGCCTCATCAGTGTCAACTTACTTGAAGACAGGGCACCTTGAGGCAGGTTGAAAGTACTATTGACAAGTAAATAGTAACCTTCAACAATCACTTTAATGTTTCGTCGTTCGGCTCTCCTGCTGCTCGCCTTTGCCGGCGCGCCATTTCTGCTCGCTGGGAGCGAAGAACCTGTCTCTGCAGGCCTGAAGGCGGCTCCGCCCACACCCCAGGTGGATGCGCTCTTCGACCTGCCGGTCACTCCTGTCCTGCCAGCCTCGCGCGGCTTCTCGGTCCCCATGTCGCCCGAGCTGCACGAGGCCCTTCAGGAGGGCCGGTGGAGCAGGGCTGCGGATCTGGCCCTGGAGCTTCCTTCGTCCAACCAGCAGGCCTTTCTCGCCTCCTGGTGCCTGGTGAAGGCGCGGCGGGCGATGGAAGCCGAGCCCTTGCTGGACCGGATGGATGGGCCACCGAACTGGGTGCTCCTCACCCAGGCGGAGGTGCTCGTAGCCCTGGGACGAAGCGAGGAGGCCATCGACGCCCTGCAGCTGGTGGACCTGGATCTGCCCATCGGGGAGCGGGCCGGTCTGCTCCTTGCGCGGCAGCTCGAGGCTCTTGGACGCATTGACGAAGCCGAGCTGGTCTACCTGGAGCTCGTCGGCCGTGAAGGTCCTCGCAGCGGTACGCCGGAAGCCTTGATGTGGCTGGCCAGGCAGCACAACGAGAAGACCCCTTCGGCCTATCCCTTCCTCCGCCGAATCTGGTACGAGTACCCCGGTGGTCGGGCGTCGGACTGGGCAGAGTCCGTCCTTCGACGCCATCACCGGACACCTCCGACGGACTGGGAGCGCGCTCGCAGGGCCGAACGCCTGATGTGGCGCATGCACACATCGGACGCCCTCGCGGAGACCCGCGCCATCCTCCCGAAGCTCGAGGAGGGCAGCGAGCCCTGGTGTAGGGCCAACTACGTCCGAGGACGCAGCTATGCCATGCGTTGGCAGTTGGGATCCGCCGTTCGAGCCTTCGGGGACGCGGGGCAGCTCTGCGCAGGGGCTGACGGGGACTTCGGTGAACGCATCCTGTGGTGGAGAGCCCGATCCGAGGGGCGTCTGGGCCACCACACGCACGCCAGCCGAGACTACGCTCTCCTCGGTCAGCTCTACCCCCAGAGCTACCTCGCCGACGACGCGATGCTGAAGGCTGGGGAGCACAAGGTGGACACGGGGGACTGGGCCGAGGCTCAGGAACTCTGGCGAGAAGGACTCGAGGAACTGCCAGGGGGCGATCGAACTGCGGAGACCGGTTTTCGATTGGCCTGGCGGCGCTATGTGGAGGGCGACACCGAGGAGGCGCGGCGAATCGCCAATCGAATCGCTGCGATGCCGATCTCGAGCGGTCGCTTCGACGTACCCGCGGCCCGCTATTGGGCAGCGCGTTGGGCCCTGTACCCGGATGTGGAGAATCCAAACCGAGCCGATCCCGCCGGACGAGAAGAGGCGGTGCGGCGTTGGGTCTCACTGTGTGAAGACGTGCCCTGGTCGGCCTATGCGGTCCTGGCGTCGATGCGGCTGAGCGAGGAGGCACCCGAGCAGGCCTGGCGCGTGGCTCGGCGTGCGCCCCAGGCCTCGGACTTCGAGCACAGCTGGTTGGTGGGTATCGACTTCCGGGAGCGCTCGCAGGACGCCATCGAGCTGGCCCGGGTGGGACTGATGCACGAGGCCCACAGCGCCTGGGATGCCACCATTGACGAAGACAGCCTCAGCGGCGACGAGTACGGCTGGTGGCTGGAGCTGCGCTACGCCAACGGGGAAGAGGTGGAGGCTCACGCCGACGCCCGCTTCTGGATTCGGACCCATCCCTGGGACGTGAATCGGGCCCGTGGCGATCACCTGGCGCGCCTGGTCTACCCGCGGGTCTTCGGGGAGGAGGTCGACCGTGCTGCGGAGCCCTATGACTTCGCACCCCTGGCCCTGCAGGGCCTCATTCGGACCGAGTCGAACTTCGACCACGAGGTGCGCTCACCTGCGGGTGCTCGGGGCCTGGCTCAGCTGATGCCGTTCACGGCCCGCAGGGTGGCGGAATGGGACGGAGAGACCGTGCTCATGCGTGACCTCTACGAGCCCGAAGTCAACCTGGCGCTGGGCGCTCGCTACCTGGACTTCCTCTACACGCAGTTCCAGGGCAATCCCTTCCTGGCCGCCGCTGCCTACAACGCCGGAGAACACCGGGTGGAGAGCTGGCTGGAGCGCTGGGGCAACCTCCCCACAGACGAGTTCATGGAGCGCATTCCGTACCCGGAGACCCGGGGCTACGTGAAGCGCAGCGTGGGCACCTGGCAGGCCTACGAGCTTCTGTATGGAGAGGACGAGCGCTTTCCGACGCAGCTGAGCGGCTTCACGGCCCAGGCCCAGCCAGAGGGCATCCAGCCCTTGGGACCCGACCCCGAGCCCTAGTCAGAACTGCAGCACGACCTCGGCTGCACCCGTGCTCACCATCACGCTGGCCTCGGTCCTCTGGCCCTGCCACTCGGCGATGACCCTGTAGGTGCCCGGCTCGGGCACGAAGCGGTAGAAGCGACCGTCTCGGGCGCGAGCGGTCCACTGCTCTCCTTCCCGTTGCTGCTGCTCCACCAACGAGATGACCGCAGGAACCGGCTCGCCGTCCTTGTCCAGGACCCGGCCGTCGATGCGCAGTCCGTCCAGGATCTCGGTCACGAGCCGGGGAAGGAGGTACGAGGCGTTCCTGCGGCTGGCCGCACGGATCGTCTGTGAGATCGGGTTGTGGTCGCTTCCCAGGACGGTGAAGGCCAGAGTCCCGTGCTCGTGGTAGTGCCAGTCCTGTTCCGTGCCGTCGGCCGGTTGGCGGGGCCGCTGCACGATGAAGCGCTGGCGTCGGGCCACGCGTCGGCCGATCAGCCAGGCCATTGAAGGCTCGGGGTTGTCCAGCCCGGGAATGGTGTAGGGCGGGACGAGCCGCCCGCCGATGCCCGTGTGGTAGCTGAAGGCGGCGACGAAGCGATGCTCGTTGTTCAGCGCCATGATTGCCCGGGTCTCCGGCTCGGAGGCCTTTACAGGTCCACGGTAGGTGGACTTGTGCGGGCTGCTGGAGCTGCCGCGCTCGCCGAGCGAACCCCACAGGAAGGGGTAGTTCCGGTCCAGATCAACCCCCTCGGTGGCGGGATCGAAACGACAGTCCAGCACCACCTCGCGCCCGTTCTTGCGGCCTCGCTGGGCGTTCAGGTGCAGGGTGGTGAAGATCCCGTCGGGGTTCACCATGGGCACCACCCACACGTCGAGCCTGGACCGGGCACGCTCCGCGAGGAGTTCCTTGCTCTCCAGTACCCATCGGGCCGCGTCCAGTGCGTAGTCGACCGTGAGCAGGTCGTTGCCGTCGTGGGCTCCATCGAGCAGGACCGAGGGCTTGTCCCGGTCCGGACCACTGGCGATGTGCAGGGCCAGAATGGGCCTGCCCTGGTGGGAGTCCGCCAGGTGGATGACCTCCGTCGTGTCGGGATGAGCACGGTGGAGTTCCCAGATTGTGTCCCGCGCCTGCTGAGGTCCCGGGTAGCCGTCCCCGCTGCCGTAGGCGGGGTCGCTGGCGCCCCAGCTGCCCGCGACGGGCTCGGTCCATGCTTCGGGTGCTAGCGGCTCCGTCAGCACTCGGGGTAGCTTCGGCGGGGTCTCGGGTGCCTTGACCTCCGCGCCGACCTCGGCCGCGCAACGGAAGCCGGTGAGTCCCATCGCGGACCCGTCCGCAGCGCCGAGGCAGGAGCCGTCGCTGGCCCAGTCTCCACCCATCGATAGCCCGGACTCCACCCACTCGGGAGCGTTGCCCAGCAGGTCGTAGGCGCCGTAGCGGGAGGGGGCCCGTCCAGCGACGGCTTCGGGCCGCCCGCGCGAGGTGCTGGAGAGCGAGCTCGCACCACAGGCAGGACCGTCCTCGTTCGCCACCACGGCCTCCTCGCAGGTCACGGGGCCGTCCACGTTGCGCTGGGCCGCGCGCTCGAACTCCTGGGCACGAAGCAGGCGCTTGCCTTTGGCCTTGCAGTAGGCCCGGGCTCGCTCCAGGGGGACCCCGATGGCCGGCTGGTCTGGGTCGGCGTGGTCGGGAGCCTGACTCTGGTCACAGGTGCAGTCGTCCTGGCACCAGCTCTGGTAGGCCTCGTTGGTGACCTCGGTCAGGTCGATCATGAAGCTCTCTACGAAGACCTCGTTCGGATCGCCGGGATCGCTGCAACTCGGTCCCCGGACAACGCTGTTCCCGCCCGGAACGCAGACCATGCCCGCTGGCGCAGCGCTGCAGTCCATGGCGATCGACTCGGCGGATCCAGCGCCGTCCACAGCGGGGGGGCTCATAACGCGCCAGGCGGTCACGGCGCACAGGAGCAGGATCAGCGCCAGGCTGACCATGGCCGAACGCGAAGGACCCGAGGCGGCCACAGCAGGTACCTGTGGCACATCGACGCAGGCCACGATGACGCTGATGTTGTCGTAGCCGCCCTGTCGATTCGCCTCGTCGATCAGGGCTCGGCAGGCATCAGCAGGCCTCTTGCCCGCCATCAGGGGGTAGATCGCCTTGTCTTCGACCAGGTCGTAGAGGCCATCGGAACACAGCAGCAGGGTGTCGCCCCGCTCCAGCTTCTTGACCACCAACTCCGAGGGATCGAAGGCTTCCTGCGCCCCCATACCTCCACCGAGGGCCTGCAACAGAACGTGGGAGTCCGGGTGGTTTCGTGCCTGCTCAGGAGTGATCAGGCCCAGCTCGATGAGCTTCTGAACCCGGCTGTGGTCCACGCTGCGGGCCACGATGGTCCCATTGCGGAACAGGTAGAAGCGGCTGTCTCCGACCCAGCCGACCTCCAGTGAACCCTCTTGGAGCCGCGCGCAGACCGCGGTGGTTCCCATGGTCGGCGTGCGTCGGTCCTGGGACTCGACGAGCACCGCTTCGTTGGCGCGGATCAGAGCCTCCCGCGTTGGCGCTCCTCCACACAGCTGCTCGACCAGTCGCGCCGTGGCCACGGCGCTGGCGACCTCGCCCGCTTCGTGCCCGCCCATCCCGTCGCAGACCACCAGGACATCAAGGCCCGGACGCTGCTCGTACCGAAGGCTGTCTTCGTTCTGTGCACGCTCTCGACCGACGTCGCTCAGGCCGTGCACATGGAGTTGCATCCCCCCCGTCTATTCCGCGTCGGCGACGACGACCTCCTCCATCAGTGGAAGGATGCTGTCCCGGCGCTGTTCGAAGGCGGCCATTCGCGCAGGGTCGAGAGCCTCGGAGTCGGGGAGTACCTGGGTCAGGGCGTTGACGCGCTTGTCCTTGACCTTGAACTCGTAGTGCAGGTGGGGACCGGTCGAGTTGCCGGTGCTGCCGACCAGACCGATGATGTCGCCCTGCTTCACCTTCTGGCCCTTCTTCACCTTGATCTTGGAGAGGTGGGCGTAGCAGGTCTTGTAGGGCCCGTACTTGGGATGCTTCAGGCGGACGTACTGCCCGTAGCCACCGTTCCACTGGGCCATCTCGACGACCCCGTCGGCTGCAGCCCGTATCGGCGTACCGGTGGGTGCCGCAAAGTCTACGCCCCCGTGGTAGCCGCGCTTGCGCTTCTCGCCGAAGGGGCCGGTCACGCGGCTGTACTCCAGCGGCGTTCTCAGGAAGGGCTTCGTTCGGGTCCGGCCGTCGGGCTTGTACCAGTTCTCTTCGAAGTTCACGAAGGTCCAGCTCTTGCCCGCGTTCTCCAGGCGGATCGCGTGGATGTCCCCGATCTTGACGAAGGCCTCATCCAGGATCAGGCGGTCTGCCACCGCCACGAGTCGGGCGCCCTTGCGCAGCTCGGTGGCGAAGTCCACGTCGTACTCGAAGATTCGAGCGATCGCGACGATGTCGTTGGGCCGGAAACCCGCGTCGATGGCGGAGTCCCAGAGAGTGCCGGTGACCAAGACCTCGACGCGTTCCTGGCGAACCTCGTACTCCACCACCTCCAGCTCTGCGAAGGGCTCGGGAAGCAGGTGGACGTGCAGGGTACGGTCCTCGTCGATGGCGTAGCGGAAGGCGATCGGCTCGTCTTCGACGAAGCGGATGTCCAGGCTCTCCCCCGGACGCACGGTCGCCAGATCGGCGTAGGGCGCCGAGGCCTCCACGACGGACTGGACTGGCCCGATACCGTGCCGCTGGGCGATGGCGCCGAAGGTCTCGCCCCGCGCAATGGTGTGCGATACGCGCCGGAAGATGGGTTCTTTGGACTCTTCCTCTACAAGGACGATCACGGGCTCGGGCGCTTGCTCGGGCTCGGGTTCGGTTAGGCCATCGAAGGCGAGGAGGGCCAGCAGGCAGCCCAGGAAGCTCACCCCTACGGTGGCAACAGCCCTTAGTGATTGTTGATGCGTCAAGCGGTATCCTGAGGCAACGAGACTGGATCTGAGTTGCATCTTATGAGAACTACGACACAAGTACAATAATTAGAGTCTACAGATGTTGCTACTGATCCTTGGGTGTAGTCCCTGCGACGAGGATGCTCTTGCCCTGGCTCTGACCAGCGAGGACGTGATCGCCGCCTGCGATCTCCCGCCAGCCCTCCTCGATTGGCATGACAAGGGGGACCAGATCCCCCCCGACGAGCTGGCCTGGAGCTGTGCTGTCGAGGCCAGCGATAGTCCCCGCATCGCCTCGCGACGCGCTGTTTACGCCAGCTGCGGCGAGGGTCTGGGCGACGAACACAGCTTTGTCTTCGGGGACGGGCAGCCCCTCCTCGCGGTAGCGGTCGCCGACTGGGCGGAGTCCTACGGGCTCGATCGGGAGCTCGGCCGCTCCTTCGTCGGAGAGGCCATCATTCCGGAGGTCGAGCTGCCGAAAGTGGACCTCGCCGGGGAGCGGGTGGAGCTCTCGGGAGACTTCTCGACGATCGCCGCGGACGCCCTGGTGAGCGAGCTCACCCGTGGCGAAGTTCGTCTGGCGGTCCAGGTGGAGGAGGACTGGCTGCATCTCTTCACGCTGCAGCCCGGCTCGGCCGAGAACCGGGTGCGCCTGCTTCCTGAGGGTGCTGCTGCGGTCTACGAGGGGGGTGAGTGGCGCTACGAGGCCCGTCGCAGCTCGCTCTCCAAGCTTGCGGGCCCGGTCGAGGTGATCGCCGAGCCCACGGACACCGTGGAGGACTGGATCCGGACCCTGCTCACCCTGGACCGTCCGCTTCGCGGTGAGGATGACGCTTGCCGCGAGCCGCCCGCTGGCATGGTCTGCGTTCCCGCCGGGACGGTCGAGACCGTCTGGGGTCGGGTGATGCTGCCCACCTTCTACATGGACGCGGTGCCCGTGCGCGACGAGGACTACGCAGCCTGCACGAAGGAAGGCTTCTGCAAGCCTGCTGCGGCGGATCGGATGAGCTACCGCCGGCTGGAGGAGTACTGCAACTGGAGCGGGAAGCGTGTACCCACAGAGTGGGAGTGGGAGTCCGCCTTCGTGGCGGGGGTGATCGGGGTGTCCGATCCCGAGTGGACCAACACCTTCTGGTACGCGGCGGACCAGCCTGAGTTCAGCGTTGACCCCTGGGGCCCCTGTGGGGGTGGCTACCCCTGCTGGAACCACTCGGCCGCGGTGATGCGTGGTCCGGAGCGGACCCTGCGCAGTCGTACCAGCCGCGGCCAGGCCGCGGGAGGCGGGCGCTGCGCGACCCGAAGCACCCGGCTGACCACCTGGCCGCCGGAGCAGCTCGTCAGCCCGATGCCGGTCACCTGGACTCTGACGGAGCTGACCCCGGAGGACAGGGCCATCGTTGCGGGCATTGCGGAAGACGCCATCGACGAGATCCCGGTGTGCACCGACCGGGTCGGCGCATCCACGACCGAGTGCAAGGACCCGCTGAACCACGTCGTTCCCAACGAGAAGCGGTACCACGTGGTGCTGCCCTACCTGAGCAACAGGGGAGGGGGCTACGTCGGGGTGGCGAGCGACCAGAACTACAGCTTCGCGGTCGAGGCGAAGAGCGAGTACGCGTGGTTCCTGGACTACGACGCGGTCATCGTGCACCTGCACCAGATCGCTCGGGCCGTCTTTCTCGTGGCGGACACCCGTGAGGAGTTCGTGGACTACTACGCCCCGGACTCCGATGTCCGGATGGAGGAACTCCTCGACGAGACCTACGCGGATCACCCGGACCTTCCGCTCTACAAGCGGCACTACTACACCTTCCGCGGCCGACTCCACCGCCACTACCAGGAGCAGATGCAGCCCGACCCTGTCTGGGGTGAGCGTGGTTGGCTGCGTACTCCTGAGAACTACCTCTGGATTCGCGACCTCTGGCGCATGGGGCGAGCGCGGGCGGTGAAGGGCAACATGCTCGGCGACAACGCCATGCAGGGGATCGCCGAGGCCGCAGGGAAGCTCGGGGTCCCCATCCGCGTCTACTACACGTCGAATGCACCCAACGCCTGGGGCAGCGAGATGACACCCAGCTACAAGCGCAACGTCCGCGCCTTTCCGATGGACGAGCGGTCCATCGTTCTTCAGGTCTTTGGCTTCAAGACCGGCTACGGCCAGACCGGGTACTGGCACTACAACATCCAGTCGGGCCTCCAGCACCAGGACAACCTGCTGCGTCACGGATGGCTTCGACAGGTCTACTGGCCCTCTCTGCCCACCAACGATGACGATGTGACGGTGAGCGGCCTGCCGGGAGCTGCTGAGCGCTGGCCCGTCACCCGTACCTACATCCAGCCCACCTACGAATGAGGGCGAACTCCAGCCTCTGGCGTCTGGCTGCGCTCGTGCTGCTCCTGGTCGGGCTCTCGGCCCAGGCAGGAGGAGGCTTCCCGTCGGTGGATACCGACCGGGAGCTGGTGCTCTACGACGGCCGGGAAGTCGGGGCGATCGAACGCGGTACCTGGTCGGAGGGTCGCCTCGTCGAGGCCTATCCCGTCGGCCCGATGAACTATTGGTTGCCGATCAGCGGGGACAACTGGCTGGACGACGGCATGGTGCGGGCCAGAGTGGACCTGGTCGGCGGCGCTGACTTCAGCCTGGTGCTGCGCGGAAACGTCAACCCGCAGAACAGCGAGGAGTTGAGCGGCTACGGTCTGTCCGTGGAGAGGGACACGGTCGCCTTTCACCGGTGGGACCATGGCGTCACCATCGAGATGGGCCCCGAGCTCCGCGTGAAGGACCTCTCTCGGCGTGACGAACTGGAGCTGGTGGTCTTCCTGGTCGGGCCGCAGATCGCCGCTTTCGTGTACGACGCGCAGACGCTGGAGGAGCTGGCCTCGTTGACGGTGCACGATGTGCGCTGGACAGCGGGCAAGGTGGGGCTGCGCAGCCACCGCTCCAAGAACGGAGACACCCGCCTGACCTGGCTCTCCATCATGGGCGAGGGAGCCGGCTGGTGGGCGGGCGAGTCCCTGGAGAACGAGAACGCTCCCTTTGGCGCGGAGCGCCTGGTCATCGTGCAGGAGCAGGTTCTTCCTCGCTGGGCTGAAGAACTGGTGGTCGATGAGTGGGCCAACGAGGCCGGCGAAGGGCGCCTGGCCCTCTACGCTGAGCTTCCCATCGTCGTCGAGAAGCTCCGTCGAGCGGGCATCGAGCCCCTCGAAATCAGTGGCGACGTGCCCTGGTGGGCTCTGGACGAGAACTACCGGGAGCAGAGGGGCAAGGCACCGGTCCCCAAGACGGGGGGCTTTCGCCTGGACCTCTCCTACAAGGACCACGAGATGGTGGAGGCGCTGCTGCGCGGGTACCACGAGAAGTACCCGGCGATCACCCGCCTGCACCAGATCGCCACCACCAGTCGAGGGCGCGGTGTCTGGGCCCTTCAGGTGACGGACTTTCCTGACCGGGACGAGCACGAGGCCTCGGTCATCGTGTGCGGAGCGCACCACGGGAGTGAGCTCCTGTCCATCGACTACGTGCTGGACGCCCTCGACGGCGTGCTGCGGACCAAGGGGGACTGGGTCAGCGACCTGGACCTGTGGTTTGTGCCCCTGGTCAATCCGGACGGCAACGAAGTCCACATGAACATCAACCACTGGGGGGGCCGCAAGAACGGCCGCGAGACCAATGGGAACGGGGTGATGGATCCCTGGGATGGGGTGGACCTGAACCGCAACTACCCCTTTGGCTGGGGTGTTCTGGGGGAGAAGGGCAGTCGCACCTGGCACCGGCACCACTGGTTCCGGGGGCCGGAGCCCGGGTCCGAGGTGGAGACGCGGGCCATGATGGCGCTCGCCAACGAGCTCAAGCCGGTCGCTCTGGTCAGCTTCCACACCAGTGGGACGATGCTGCTCTCCCCCTACACCATCGATGGGAAGAAGAACCCGGACCCGGACGTGGCGTGGACGGTGGGCGAGGAGCTCGTCGACCTGCTGCCGGTTCAGCCCAGCGGGCGTAGGTTCACGGTGAAGCGCAAGATGTACAGCGTCGATGGAACCGATCAGGACTGGCACTACTGGGCCAACGGCACGCTGGCCTACATCATCGAGGGCAGCCACCACAACCCGCGTCACCCCGCCACTCGTCAGCGCTCCATCGATGGCTTGCGGCTCTTCGTTCCCAGCTTGTTGGACCGCGTGCTGGAGGGGCCAGGTGTCTACGGCTTCGTGCGCGACGCGGAAGGAAATCCCCTCCCGGCGGTCGTGAGCATCGATCAGATCAAGACCTTCGAGGGCGAGCGTTGGACCGCACGGGCCGACGGACGCTTCGACCGCCTGGTCCCGGAGCCGGGCGTCTACACGGTGCGGGCCGAGCTCGAGGGATACCGGACGACGACCCGCCGCGTGGATGTCGAGGGCCGTGAGTGGGTGAACCTGACCCTCAGCCCGGACTAGGCTGCTCAGAGGGCTGGGGGTGGGTGCTCTACGCTCTGTGCCCTGACCAGGGGTCTGCAGGAGATTTCCATGGCCGACGAACTCCGCCCTTCGGCGCAGTACGACGTCGCGGTGATCGGTGCAGGCCCTGCTGGCACGACGACGGCGGCTCTTCTCGAAGCCTCCGGTCTCGATGTCGCCATCTTTGAGCGAAGCCGCTTTCCGCGCTTCTGCATCGGCGAGAGCCTGCTTCCCATCTGCAACGATGTCCTTCGGGAAGCCGGCCTCTTCGATGTCGTCGCGGCCCGGGGATACCAGGTGAAGACCGGCGCCGTCTTTCTTCGCGGGCGAGATCGCTGCGAGTTCGACTTCGCCGAGCAGTTCGGAGACGGTGCGACGTGGACCTGGCAGGTTCCCCGCGCTGACTTCGACAAGGTGCTCGCGGAGGCCGTCTGCGCGCGTGGTGTGCCGATCTTCTTCGAGCACACCGTCACCAAGGTGGATGTCGGAGCTGCCCCTCGCCTGACCGTGGAGGCCCGGGACGGGCGTTGTGAGGAGGTGAATGCCCGCTTCATCGTCGATGCCAGCGGTTTTGGGCGCGTCCTTCCTCGCCTCCTGGACCTGGAAGAGCCCTCGGATCAGCCCCTTCGGCAGGCGATGTTCACCCATGTTCGGGGCGATCGGCGTCCGAAGGGAGCGAACAGCGGAGGCGTCGTCATCGACATTCCCGACCCGGATGTCTGGATCTGGATCATTCCCTTCGCGGGTGAGCGGTCTTCCGTGGGAGTCGTCGCACCGCCCGAGTGGTTCGACGCGCTTCCCAGCGATCCCTCGGCCCGCTTCAGGGCTGCGCTCGGCGCCGCTACTGCGACCCAGGCGCGCCTCGGCGGGATGCCCTGGCCCTCGTTTCAGCGAGCCGCGCTTCGGATGCGATCATCCGCCAGCTCGCAGGGGAGACCGTCGATTGGCCAGTCGACTACGGCGAGTACATGGCGAGGGGGGTGGACACCTTCCGAACCTACGTCAACGCCTGGTACGACGGGAGCTTCCACGAGATCCTCTTTACGCAGCCGGTGAACCAGAGCTTCAAGGCCATGATCTGCGGTGCCCTGGCTGGCTACGTGTGGGACCTCGAGAATCCCTTTGTGCGGCAGCACAGGCGAAAGCTGAAGCAACTGCTGAGAATCGTCCGGTCGGTCGAAGCCTGGTCTCCGTCCGCCCTGAGTCCAGAAGGCCCGGAATCGACGCGACCTTGAGTAGATCCCGTCTACTCAGACGCGCCGTAGGCCTGCGCCTGGAGGGCCCCTTGTGGGGCTGCATGCGCCTGAGGGGCGAGACAGGGCTTGTGGCACGGACCTTGCTCCGCGCATCAGTCGTGGCAGTGAGCCTCGAGATCCTGGATGAGCCGAAGGTTGGCGCGGTCGGTCTCCGTCAGCCAGGCGTCCGCGGTTTGCGCGGTGACGTCCTCGTTGCGCGTGTACCAGTCCAGGGCATCGAAGGCCGTGCGCGCCTCCGGAGTCCGGAATGCGTAGCCGTGCCGCGCGAAGATGGCGTTGCGCAGGTACCACAGCTCTTCACAGCTGTGGCGACGCACCTGGCGCGGCCTCAGAGCATCGCCTCGGACTACGCGCGCCGTCCCGTAGGGCGGAGGTGGCGGCTGGGGAGCTGCGCTTCGGTCGACCTGTGCACCGCGAGCGGGTTGTGGGACTTCGGGCGGGACGCTCTCCCCATCGACGGTGGCGAAGGCACGCCACAGCTCACCGGCGAGCTGACGTCCGGGTTCTCCGTAGCTGGGGGCGGCCAGGTAGCTGTTGATCAACCTGTCGCCCTGCAGATGTTGGCCCGGGGAGTGCAGGTTCATGGTCAGGGGCTTGATGCCGCTGCTGGCGCGGTGGACCATGTGCACCGTTCCGTCGGGGTCCACGTCGATGACGATGGCGATGTGGGTGAGCTTGTCGTCCGCTCGCCCGTTCCCGTTGCTGTCGTAGGTCAGGTCGAAGAACACGATGTCGCCGGGGAAGGGCACGGGCTCCTGGTGAAGCCATCCCTCGGCCTGCATGTCGTCGTAGAGCGTCGTGACGCGGCCCCGCATCGGATAGCCCGCGTCGCGCAGCACATCCTCGATCAGTCCGTTGCACGCCTCGATGCGCAGAGCAGGTCGTTCCTCGAGGTACTGGGCGGCCACCTCGGCGATCGTGTCTCCTGGCTCGTTCGCAAGAGCTGTGCTGAGAAGAAAGACCATGCTACTCTTGACGTGACAAGACCTATCCTAAGGGAACTTCTGGACTGATGTTGTTGATTCTGGCGATCGTTGGCTGTGCTGTATGTGACACCGCGGCGTTGAATTCCGCCACCACCGGGGCTGAAGCCGAGTCAGCCTGTGAGCTTCCGGACGATCTCACCGCCACCTGGGTCTGTTCGGCTCCGCTCCCCGATGGCAAGGATATCAAGGGCTTGGAGCAGATTCACGCCCAGTGCGGACTCGATGCACTGGGCGGGCCCGAGGCCTTCGCGACCTCCACCGGTGATCCGCTACGCGCCGCGCTCTTCTACACCTGGGCCACCGAGCACCGGGTTCCGGACGAGCAGGCCTCTGCAGCTGCGGGCCTGATCGCCGGCGAGCCCTACTTCCATGGACAGCTTCCGCGCGTGGCCAGCGCTGAGGGCGTCGAACTCCAAGCTGCGGGGGACCTGGGCGAGACGCTGGAGGGGCTCGGTGTCCGCTCGGAGGGCGGGGCCTGGCTGGGATGGGGGGACTACCCCGGCTACCACGCTGCGTTGGAAGGGCAGGCCTTCATCGTGGACGCCTCGTCGAGCATCACCGATCTGCGCTACGCCGTGGCCAGCCGCGCGAGCGCCACGGAGCCGGTGTGGTTCACGGTCATCAGTGACTCGGGCCTCACCCAGGTCCCGGTCTACGCCCCGGGTGAACACCGCCTGGTGAGTCCGCAGACAGACCTGAGCGTGAGCGACTTCCTGGCCGACGCCGCTACGGAGCCCCTGGCCATGGACCTGAGTGTCTCGCCCTGTGGGACGGCTCCGGAGGGGATGATCTGTGTCAACAGCGAGGACGGTGTTGGTCGCAGTGAGCACCTGCAGTCCCCCGGGTACACCTACTACGTCGATCTCGCCCCGACGCCGGTCGGGTCAGAGGCTGTCTCGGCCTGCCGGGATGCAGGCGCCTGTCGGAGCGCCAAGGGCTCGTGGGAAGCCGACCGGGAGTACTGCAGCTGGAGCGGGAAGCGCATGCTCACCCCCGACGAATGGCTGTGGGCGAACACCCGGATGGACGATGTTGGCGAGGAGTGGACCAGCACCCAGCATCTCTTTCCCGTGGGTGGACTGGGAATTGGACACCTGAGGGAGTTTCGCTCCGGGGTGAAGAAGTTGCTGAACGGCAGCGGTGGAGATGGTCTGACCGGTGAGGGGAAGTGGGGCGCTGAGTCGCTCGCCAAGCGGTCGACGGTCGTGCGCTGCGCCGCGGACCACCCGTGGGTGAACAGCTTCCCGCCCGCCGGGGTCGCGGACCCACTGCCTGAGCGCGGGCTTCCCGCTGAGCCGGATCCAGAGCTCTTGGCCCGAGCTCACGACATCGAGCAGGATGTGCTGGACGACAAGGGCATCTGTGGCGAGGACGTGCGGGAGAACTGGCGGGAGTCCCTCCAGAAGGGTGGGCGAAGCACGGTCACCTGCCGCGACCCCTTCAGCTACGTGACGCCCAACGAGCCCCGGCGCTACACCTTTGGCCCCTACATCCAGGATCTGGGCGGTGGCTACGTGGGCGTGGGCAGCGACCAGTCCTACGACTTCATCGCCGAGGCGAAGAGCGAGTGGGCCTGGGTCTTCGACTACGACCCCAACGTGGTTCGGCTCCACGAGGTGCTGCAGATCCTGATTCCTGCGGCTGAAGACCGGCACGACTTCGTCGCCTTGTTCACCGAAAAGGGCGCGAAGCGGTCTCGGGAACTGATCGAGGACAAGGTCCTGGAGGCCTTCTACAACGGCTACAGGCCCCGCCTGCACAACCACTACAAGCGAAGCCTGGAGCCCCGCGAGGAGCAGGCGCCGGCGGACTTCGGCTGGTTGGCCAACGACGAGGACTTCACCTACATCCAGACCATGATCCGGCAGGGTCGACTCGTTCCCATCGGCGCCGACATGCTCAAGAATGAGAGCCTCGTGAACGTGGGCAAGGCCGCCCGGGACATGGGCATCCCCATCCGCATCTACTACACCTCCAACGCGCCAACAGCGTGGGGAGGACAGGCCACGCCGGAGTACAAGGGGAACGTCCTCGCCCTGCCGATGGACGCGCAGAGCGTGGTTCTGGCCACCTTCAACACCGGCGCTTTCGGTCAGGAAGGGTACTGGCACCAGAACATCAGCTGGGGTCCCCTGGTCCAGCAGCGCTACGCATTTCCCAACGTCGTGGGCAACTACAAGTACGTCTGGGACCGCATTCCGACCGACGATGGAGACGTCACCATCGTCGGTCTTCCCTCGACGCATCCGCCTGGAACCGGTAAAAAGGCTGGGTCCGGTCCCCCTCCCGCAGAATCTCCATGAACGCAGACAACTCCCGCAACCTGGGCCTCAGCTCCGGTATCGGCCTCGTGGTCGCCAACATGATTGGTGCGGGTGTCTTCCTGTCGGCGGGCTTCATGGCCCAGGACATGGGCCCCGGTCCGGTGCTGTTCGCGTGGGTCTTCGGTGCCTGCCTGGCGCTGTGCGGGGCCCGAGCCTACGCCGAGATCGCGGGGATGATCGGGCGCTCTGGTGGTGAGTACACCTACCTGACCGAGCTCCTGCACCCGGCGATGGGCTACCTCGCGGGCTGGGGCTCGCTCCTGCTCGGCTTCGCTGCGCCCATCGCGCTGGATGCGTACGCCGCAGGCGCCTTCTTCAACACCCTGGGTGGCGGGCCCGACCCGCGAATCCTTGGGACCGGCCTGATCCTGACCCTCACCGCAGCGCATGCGCTGCACCTGGGCTTCAGCAAGTGGGCCCAGAACATGCTGGTCTTCGTCAAGCTGGCCTTCGTGATCGGCTTCGTCGTACTGGGGATCGCCTTCGGTGCCACCGACTGGCCCACCTGGGAAGCCCCTCACGCGGAACAGGGAGTCTTTCCGTGGGAAGCCTTCTTCGAAAACCAGTTCTGGATCGCCTTTGCCTTCAGCGGCTGGAACGCTGCGATCTACGCGGCTGGACGCTTCCGCAAGCCCAAGCGTGATGTCCCATGGGCCATGCTCATCGGTTGCACGGGCGTGGCCGTGCTCTACCTTGCGGTGAACTGGGTCTTCGTGGCCAACCTGACTCCTGACCAGGGAGCAGCGGTCTTCGACCATGAGGAGACCCGGGTCACGCTGGGGCACCTGGTCGTGCAGGATCTCGTCGGACCGCTCGGCGGCAGCGTCATGAGCGTCTTCGCGATCCTCGCCTTCACCTCGGCGATGAGTGCCATGACCCTGGTCGGTCCCTGGGTCTACGCCGTGATGGCCGAGGACGGCTACCTTCCGCGCATGCTCGCACCGACCCGCAACGGGCAGCCGCCCGTCGGTTCGCTCTTGCTCCAGGGTGGACTGGCCATCACTCTGCTGTGGACCCACTCGGTCCTCCAGGTGGTGGAGAGCGCCGGGGGAATCCTGCTGCTCTTCAGCGGCCTGACGGTGTTGACGCTCTTCAAGGTGCGCTTCACCCGCCCCGATCTGCCCCGCCCCAGCCTGATCAGCCTCATCGCGGCGGGCGTCTACGTCGTGGCCGCACTGGGAATCCTCTACATGGGTTTCCGCGACAGTCCCACCCTGCTGCTGGCCATCGGCGGCGTCTGCCTGGCAGCGCTGGGCATGTGGGCGCTGACCCGAAGGCGGGCTCCGGTCGAGATTCCGCGGGAGCGTCCGGTCACCGGGAAATAGTCGCGGCCACGTCCAACGCTGCGTAGCTGAGGATGCCGTCCGCACCCGCGCGCTTGAAGGCGGCCAGGCTCTCCATCATCACGCGATCCAGGTCCAGCCAGCCATTGGCGGCTGCGGCGTGAAGCATCGCGTACTCCCCGCTCACCTGGTAGACCATGGTGGGCAGGTGGAAGGCCTGCTTCACACGCCAGACGATGTCCAGGTAGGGCATGCCGGGCTTGACCATGACCATGTCCGCCCCCTCCTCGATGTCCAGAGCGACCTCGCGCAGCGCCTCGTCACCGTTGGCCGGGTCCTGCTGGTAGGTGCGCTTGTCGGCCGCTCCAAGGGCGGCCTTGGACCCCACCGCGTCTCGGAAGGGTCCGTAGAAGGCGCTGGCGTACTTGGCCGAGTAGGCCAGGATCTGGGTTTCCTGTTGGCCGTCGCCGTCCAGGGCTGAGCGGACCGCCCCGATGCGGCCGTCCATCATGTCGCTGGGCGCGATCACGTCGCAGCCAGCGCGGGCCTGTGCGAGGGACTGCTTGCACAGCGCCACGATGGTCTCGTCGTTGAGGATGACCCCGTCCTCCAGGATGCCGTCCTGGCCGTGACTGGTAAAGGGGTCCAGCGCCACGTCGCAGATGACCCCGAGCTCGGGGACTTCGGCCTTCAGGGCACGGACGGCGCGGCAGATCAGGTTGTCCTCGTTCCACGCCTCTCTTCCGTCCAGGGTCTTGATGGACGGATCGAGGACGGGGAAGACCGCGATGGCGGGGATTCCCAGCTTCGCGGCCCGGCGGGCCTCTTCGAGCAGCGTGTCGATGCTGAGGCGGTTCACTCCCGGCATGGAGGGCACGGGGACGCGCTGTGCCTGACCCTCGATCACGAAGGTGGGCCAGATCAGGTCGCTGACGTCCAGCCGGGTCTCTCGAACCAGGCGTCTCGACCATTCGGTGCGCCGATTCCGACGCATTCGGGTGGTGGGGTAGGCGGGCATGTGCCCGCTTAGCCCCCTACGCGTGGATCAGCAGCCGTCGTTCTCGGGATCTTCCACGATGTCGCCGTACATCCCGGCCAGGGCCTGCAGCAACAGGTCTGCAGGCTCGGTGCCATCAAAGCTCGGGGAGTAGGCGATGTCGAGCTCGTCCAGGGCCAGGAGCAGATCCTCCACCAGGTAGCTGAACTCGTTGTCGCTGATGCACAGGCCCGCGTGAGCGTCCTTCATGTTCTGACCGGTGTAGGTGCAGGCACCGCCGGTGAGCTCGCACACCTGGTCGATCAGGTACTCCTCGAGGAGCCCCAGGTCGCTGTCGGCGAAGCGTCCGTTGATGCGGGTGTCCGCGGCGACCTTCTGGAGAAAGCTCTGGATGAGCGTGGTCACACCGGCGTGTCCGCCGATCTGGTTGAAGCTGACCTGGTCGCCCGCCGGATCCTCGACGATGTCGCCCCTCATGCCCACGAGGGTGAGCACCAGCGTGTCGCCCAGCTCCGTGCCGTCGAAGCCCTCGCTGTAGGGCAGGCCCAGGGTGTCCATGGCCGTGAGGAGGTCCTGTGCGAGCGCATCGAACTGGCTGTCTGTGATGGCCATGCCCTGGTGGGCATCCGTCATGCTCTTGCCGGTGTAGGTGCACGGGCCGCCGGTGGCTTCGCAGATCTGGTCGTGGAGGTAGCCCTTCAGCACGATGCCGTCGGTGTCGGCGAAGAACCAGTTGATCTGGTCGTCCGAGCCCACATTCGCCAGGAACTCGTCGAGCACGGCGTTCACGCCGTCCGCTCCGCCCAGGTCGGCGTAGTAGCTGAGGTCGGTGTCGGTGTCGGTGTCCGCATCGCCGTCCGTGTCGGCGTCCCCTTCAGAGCTGTCTCTCGGCATGTCCTTGCCGCCGAAGCAGCCGAGGATCATGCACGCCAGTAGAGCCAGGAGCGCGAGGAGACGGCTCATGAGGGGTTCACCTCGGGTGATGCGGAATGTTGAAGGCCCGCCCCGATGATTTCAAGCGCTCGGGGCCTCGTCAAGCTCACTTCGTCCCCGCGATGTGGGGATTGGATGCGCTGCGAACGGGGCCCCCGTGCGGACTCAGCCCGCGGGAGGCGCGGGCGGCTGCGGCCTCCGGCTGGTACCAGCGCTCCCGGACGGACAGGGGTCCATCGCCTCCCATGCGCAGGAGCGACAGCTGCACCTCGAGCTCGTCGAAACTCCACACGCTGGAGAACCAGACCAGCGCAGCATCCAGCTTGGACTCCGGGAGCGGCATGCTGGAACGCAGGGGCGTGCCCAGGACCTTGGCGAGTGACTCGACGCTGGTGGTGTAGTCAGTCAGAGCATCGGCCTTGAGCGCGTGGTCGCGGACGGTGCTGAAGTGGTGCATCGCTCCCTCGTCGGGTCGGGCGATGAGCAAGGTGTGCAGCTTGCCGCCGATGCTCCGGTCGGGGAGAACGCTCAGCGGAAGATCACCCCTGCACTCGTAGTGAAAGGCCGTTCTCGCGAGCGCTCGCGACCCATCGCAGTCGAGACCGCGGTCGTCCAGCCACCGCTCTATGGCCCTGTGGTCCGCAAGCCCGAACTCCAGGCCGTAGATGGCGTTCACCGGGGTTGGTCCCTGGCTCTCCCGAAGAGCGGGCTGCTCCGGGGGAGGGGCCACGCTGGTCTGGGGCTCTGCTCCCGGGTGCAGGGGCGCACCATCCGCGGTCTCCACCGAGGCTCCCTCGATGATGACGGGGTAGAAGTACCCAAAGCCGAGATCCTTGTCGATGGTCAGGACTCCGCTAGCGACCACCACCTCGCCCACCTGGAGCTCGACGTCGCTGGTAAAGGTGAAGTCGTTGCTTTCCTTGCTTCCGGTCCCGTCTCGCAGGTGGTACCAGTTCGTGTCGAAGATACCGAGGCTCGTCTTGACCACCCGCCCCGCCACAGAGATCTCCTGGCCCGCGAGCTGTTCACGGTGTGCGTAGAGCGCCTCGATGGCCACGGTTTCGGCGGCGATCGTGGGAAGGACGAGCACCGCCTCCGCGGTCTCCCTGTCCACGACGGCGACCTCGTCGATGAGGAGGACTTCGTTGAGGGTGCGCTCCCCGAGCTTGACCTTCTGCTGCAGCGCGCCGGTTCCGAGCAGCAGGAAGTCCCCAGCCTGGACCTCCACCTTGGGGTCGAGCTGTACCCAGAAGTGCCAGTGCGCCTCCTGCACCTTTGCGTAGCGCCGTCCTTCGAGCGCCGTGACCTCGAGCACCTCCGCGGGCGCGACATTGGCCCACTGCCCGACCAGGAGCGCTGCGAGCTCGGGCTCTTCAGCGTGCTGCCCGCTGTCGCAGCCAAGCACGAGCAGCATGGCGGTGAGCATCGACCTGTCCCTCGATCCCGCGCACCGTCGGGACCTCCGGACTCTACATGAAACACCTGGCTCCACTCCTGCTCCCACTGGCCCTTGCAGGGCGCGGGGGATTTGATCACGGGCTGGAGATGGAACCCCTCGCGGTGCCCGAGGCGCACCACGGCGAGAAGATGCGGCTGAGCCGCTTCCTGGTCGCCGTCCCCGGGATCGAGGAGACCGCCACGCGCCTGCTCAACAAGTGCGTCTCCGGGCAGGATGTCGCGTCGGATCTGCCTCTGGAGTTGGCGGTCGTGGAGCTGCGCATCGACGCCGTCTACTTCGCGGGTGTCCGCGTTGGGGATGCGCGTGCGGGTGTGCCTTCTCCGGATGCGGAAGAGGCCCTCGGCCAGGCACTCCAGCAGGCCGCGGACTCCTCCCGATGGTTGAGCAAGCGGGGCTGCAAGCCCTGGACGGGCGAGCGTCCCTGGCTGCTACTGGCCGCGGACGAGCGGGTCGCCATGCAGGGGGTGAACGGCCTGATGGAGCAAGCCCATGCCGCCGGATTCCGTGACATCGCCGTGCTGGTGGACGACGGCTCTCCCGCGCCCGAGTTGCCCCCCGAGGAGCCCCCGAAGAACGCACGGGAGCTGATGCTGGTGGAGCGCCCGGAGAGCTGGACCGCGCTGGCCGGCGAGGACGAGCGCCGCAGTGGGAGTCTCGAGGACGTCCAGGTCTGGCTGCGTACAGGCGAGTTGAGCGCCGATCGGGTGACCGTGGTCATGGACCCCGCTTCCGAGTTGAGCGAGCTGATCCGTGTTCAGGACGCCCTGGTGGGAGCCGGCGTGCTCTTCGTCCTGCCCGGGCAGGTGGATGGCGCCGGAGCGAGCACACTGCCGCAGAGCCGGGAGCTCGAACGCGGGGAGGTGCGCTGGGTCATCGATGCCGAGGGCGTCGTTCCGGTGCACCTCGTGCGCCTACCCGAGGGGGGCATCCGGGTGCCCGAACCCCGGGTCGGCCCAGAGCTGAGCTTTCAGGATCTTCGCGTGGTCGGTCCGCTGAACGCCCTCCAGATCCAGGCTCTGCTCGACCGCGGCACACAGCCTGTGCGCCTTTGCTACGAGTCGGCCCTGGAGGCTGATCCCGAGCTTGCTGGAGCTGTGGACCTGGAGTTCACCATCGAGAAAGACGGGACGGTCTCGGGGCTGCACAACCAGAACGCGCTGGGCTCGAAAGACGTCATGGGGTGTCTTCGCCGAGAGGTGCAGGATCTGGACTTTCGCGGCGCTGAAGCGGTGACCCTGGTCACCGTACGTGTTGAGTTCAGACCCTGACGTCCAGGATTTCGGGGCTATCGTAGGGGCATGGGTCTCGATGATCTGTTCGATGGCGAGAAATCCGACAAGGGTCGGCGTGGAAGCCGGAGAGAGCGCGAAGAAGCGGTCAAGGCAAGCGGTGAGGAAGACCTTGCCTCGGAGCTTCCAGAGCACCACAGACCCTTGCTGAAGCAGAAGGTTCCCTTCGCGGTGTCCACCAAGTCCGGACGCCTCCGCCAGGGAAGCAAGGCACCGGGAGCGAGCGGTCTGGATGACCTGGGGAAGTCCAAGGACCCGAGGAGGGCCAAGGCGTCCACCTCCGACAAGGACTTTCGTTCCGCGTCGGAGTGGGGTCGCTTCAAGCCCAAGCGCTGACGATGTGGAGTCCCTTCGGCAACAAGACGCGCCTGGTGGGCTCTGAGGAGGCGCTACCCGGTCGCGAGGAACGTCCCTTCGACCTGGGAGAGACCCACTTCGTCAACGGGAACAGCCTCTTCGAGGTGCCTCCCGAGCACGAGGTGGCCTTCTTTGGCATGGGCTGCTTCTGGGGTGCGGAGCGGGTCTTCTGGCAGCTCGACGGCGTGTGGAGCACCGCGGTCGGCTACCAGGGTGGCTTCACGCCTCACCCCACCTACCGCGAGGTGTGCTCCACGAGGACCGGGCACACCGAGGCAGTCCGGGTGGTGTACGACCCGTCCAAGCTCTCCTACGAGCATCTGCTGAAGGCCTTCTGGGAGTCCCATGACCCCACCCAGGGCATGCGCCAGGGCAACGACGTGGGCACGCAGTACCGCAGCGCGATCTTCACCACCACGGAGTCCCAGGCGGCGGCGGTGACCCGGTCCCGGGAGAGCTACCAGGCCCGCCTGCAGGAGAGGGGACACGGGGCCATCACCACCGAGATCGGAGCGGCGCCGGTGTTCTTCTTCGCCGAGGACTATCACCAGCAGTATTTGGCCAAGAATCCCGGTGGATATTGCGGGCTGGGGGGGACGGGAGTGAGTTGTCCGGTGGGGGGCCAGTAGATCCTCGATCCGACTCGATCGAGGAGTACCGGCGGTTGGATGCTACGCTCTAACCTGGAAAATCCCCAAGGGGAGCTCCTGGAATGACCCACAAAGGTACCCACAAGATTCTGGCGGGGCTGGTGGTCATCGCACTGCTGGTGGTGGGCGGTGCGTACGTCCAGAGTGACATCGGTCCGCCCGAAGGAACCTGGGCGTGCACATCCGAGTGGTCCTACGAGCGAGAGGGCGCCACGGTGGCGTGTTTGTCCGAGGCGCAGGCCACCTGTACAGACAACGTCCTGTCCATTTCGGGTGTGGTCTCCATTGGAGCGGCACAGTGGCTCGAGAAGAAGGAGGGCACCTGCTTCTCCTCTGGCGAGGACCTCTATGGAACGTGGACGGCCGTTGAGACCACTCCCAACAACGATGCAGCGCGGCAGTTCGAGTAAGAGACGTTTGCGGGCAGAAGTCTCGCCATTGCGACCAATGCTGTGGAGCACGAACACCGTGTTCGAGTGACCTCTCGGACAGACACCCAGCTCGAGGCCGTCGACACAAGCGGCCGGGCCGTCTCCTGTCGTCGTCTTTAGCCCTGGCTGTCTGACCTCCTTCAAGGGAATGGGGGGACCGGCTGAAGGCGTGGTAGACACGGGCTTCCCGTGGAGTCTCGGCATGACGATGCGCTGCTTGCTTGTTTTCCTGGTCGCGACAGGCTGCAAGGACACCGACACGCCTTCGGATGACACCGGCGGCTCGCCGGTGACCGACGCCGACGGCGACGGGTTCACGGTCGAGGACGGTGACTGTGACGACGCCGAGGCGTCCATCTACCCTGGCGCCGAAGACACCTGGTACGACGGCGTGGACAGCGACTGCGACGAAGCCAGTGACTACGACGCCGACGGCGATGGCCACGACAGCGACGACTACGACGGCGACGACTGTGACGACGCGGACGCCACCAGCTACCCCGGCGCCGAAGAGATCTGGGACGACGGCATCGACCAGGACTGCGACGGTTTGGCGGATGTCGAAGGCTCTTCCTGCTCAGCCGACTTCACGGTCACCTTTCCCGATGGCAGCACGACCACGCTCGATGGCTGCGCCGACTGGGACTTCGACGCCTCCTTCGAGTACGACCCGGACGACCCACCCGAGGTCATCGACTTCACCTTCACGCTGGGAGCCACAACCGAGGCCGACTTCGACTGTCGGGTGGAGCTGGTCCAGCAGGGCGTGTGCGGCGAGGGCTACTACGACCAGCGAGAGGCCACCACGTCCACCACGCTGGTGCTGCTGGACTGCTCGGGTGTGG
>PVBE010859886.1_pt1 | contig 74717 bp, 65 predicted proteins | sample 1631181 | NCBI WGS metagenome assembly PVBE01 (sample SAMN08397723, study PRJNA350692) | Marine metagenome, whole genome shotgun sequencing project. | isolation source: water | place: Pacific Ocean | collected 2012-04
CCTGAGTGGGGCACATGACCCGTTCGCCAGTGGCGCGCACGATCCGCTGGCCAGCCTCGGTGGTCATAACCCGTTCGCCTCTGGTCTCCACGATCCGGCGATGAGCGGCGGCGTTCACTCGGCCGCCGAAAGTAATATGCAAGACCCGTTCCAGAGCGACTTCCACACGCCGGCAACCAGTGGCGCGCATGACCCATTCCAGAGCGGAGGGCACGATTCAGTGGTCAGTGGAGCGCATGACCCGACGTTCAGCGGTGGGCATGACGCCGCCCTCAGCGGCGGACACGACCCGTTCGCAAGCAGCGGACATGACCCGACGATCAGTGACGCACACAACCCGTTCGCCAGCGGTCTCCACGACGCGAACCTCAGCGGGGCACATGACCCGACGCTCAGTGGTGCACACACTGCCGCCGATAGCGGAGCGCACGGGCCGTCGTTAAGCGCAGTCTCAACCGGCGCTCATGACGCGTTCGTGAGCGGCATCCATGACCCGGTGATAAGCACGTCGCATGCCGCTACGGACAGTTCGGCGCACGACGCGTTCCTTAGTGGTGTGCACAACGCACAGCTCAGTGGTGAGCACGACCCATCAGTTAGCGGCGTTCACACCGCGTTCCTCAGCGGTCTCCACGCCCCGGAAATAAGTGGTGCTCACGACCCGATCAGCAGTGGCGGACACGACGCCGAGATCAGTGGCCTACACGATGTGGTCCTCAGTGGTGGGCACTCCGCTGACCTCAGCACGGCGCACGACCCGGCCGTCAGTGCGACGCACAACGCTGTGATCAGTGACGCCCACGACCCGCTCGCCAGCGGTCTGCACACAACAGCGCTTAGCGACGGACACAACCCGGCGATCAGCGGCCTGCATGAACCGATCGTGAGCGGCGATGCACATGCTGCCGTTGTCAGCGGCCTGCATGAACCGGCGTTGAGCGACGATCACTCCGCGACGGACAGTTCGCTGCACGACGCCATCGTCAGCAGCACGCATGACACGACGATCAGCTTGGCACACGAGCCGACAGATAGTGCCGGTCACAACGACACGATCAGTCAGTTCCACAGCGCCATTGCCAGCGGTGCGCATGACGCCACCATCAGCGACGGTCACAACGCGAGCCTGAGTGCTCTGCACACGCCGGCGCTCAGTGGTGGCCATGACCCGGCGATAAGCGGATCGCATGACCCGATCTCAAGCACTCTGGGCGCAGGCGTGGACGGTACTGGCCAGCCGCCAAACATCCCGTTCGAAGACGTCTTCGACTTTGAAGGGACAACGGCATCGCAGCCGTTCGAGCGGCAGGAACTCAGCATCCTGTTCGACGCTGAACTTGGTGCGCTCACCGCCTCCGCGTTCAGCAGGCCTGGTTTCGCACTGCACGAGTCTGGCCAGATGATCTTCATCGCCGGGCTCGCGCAGACGGCGACGACTGAGACCGTGATCGCGGACTCGGTCGCCCTCGGCCTCGGTATGGCCGTCGGCGCACGCCTAGTCGACCTCGGCAACGACGCGGAGGTGATCGTCCCGGTCGACTTCGCGTTCACTTCGGGGTGGGATTCCCCGCCGGCGGGCGCGATCTTCGACGTTCCGGCGGATCTAGGCGGGCTCGTGCTGGCTGACATCGGAGCGTCGTTGCCGGCCAGCCTCTCAGGCTGGATCACCGATTTCTTCCTGCCGGGTTCGCGCACTAGCGTCGTCGCCGGGCTCACGCCGATGACGTACACGGGAGACAGCGGCGGCGACATCGCTGCCTTCGCCGCGAAGCTCGGTAGCGGACTGGAAGCGATCTGGCGGTTCGATGCGGCCACGCAGAGCTGGGGCAACTACTCGCCCGCACAACCCTCGTTCGTGAACGCGTTTACCTCATTGAGTTCTGGTGACGCGATCCTCGTAAAGGCGACATCGGGCGCTACCGTCGATCAGGTCGACCTACTGCCGAGGAACGGCTCGACGCGTTCGATCACGCTGAACGCCGGATCGAACTTTGTTTCGTACTCGGGCAACAGCGGCAACATCGATGCGCTAGTCGCGGGAGTCAGCGGATTGGAGTCGGTCTTCGTCCTCAACGCGAGCACGCAGCGCTGGTCCGCCTACCTTCCGGGTTCCCCGCTCTTTTTCAACGACTTGCAGAATCTGGATCGACTGGACGCCGTCTTCATGCGCGTAACGGATGACAGTACGTGGTCGTTCCAGGAACTTTCCGAATAGCACTCAGCGACGCATCAGATCAGAACGGCCGCCCAGAGGCGGCCGTTCTGCTGTTCGGGTGACGGAATCTCGCACTCGCGGCCGATTCACTCGAGCGCGGTCGGTACGAGTGGAGCGGGGGACGGGACTCGAACCCGCGACATCCTGCTTGGAAGGCAGGTGCTCTACCAATTGAGCTACCCCCGCCCGCTCTAGATACAAACTACAGCACCTCACTGGAATTCGCTCGAAGCACCGAGCGCGCCTTGAAAGCGGACAAGGACACCGGAGACGGCAACACGACAGCGATAGTGATTCGATCTGTGACGTCAGCTGGAGATGCGGCCGACTCGATCAGATCGCACGCAGGTCGGGCCTCGCGTCCAGCCCTAGAGCCGTAAGCCACTCGGTGTGGGACGTTCTACCGTGTGACTGTGGCTCGGCTATCCGCAGCATGAATCGTGGGACAGAACACGGGGAGAAGAGCTGAGTTTCGACCATTGATCATCTCGCATCGGGGCCGCGGCAGGCCGACAGCCGCCGATCCGCGGCATGTCCGCCGCCGATATTCAGTTCGCGTTCGATTCCCACGAGATGATGTTCTCCATCAGTCTCCTGCCCAAGCAAATCGAATCGCAGCGTATCGATGTCCGCGCGGACCGCTGTCCTTGCTCACTCCTCGTGTGCGCACGAACGTACGTGATGCTCCCGCTACAGCCTCGCGCGGGCGCGATCCGTGTCTTATGATGGCCGCCTGATGACCGACGCATCCGAACCGCTCGCACGCACTGAACGACTCGACACCGTGGGCGAACTGATCATCAACCGCCCGGAGCGTCGTAACGCCCTCACCAGCGAGACAATCACGGCGCTCCACGAGGGTCTCGACGCCCTGATCGCCGACCCCGAAGTGAAGGCCATCCTGATTCGCGGTGAAGGCGACTCGTTCACGTCCGGCATGGACGTCAGCAAGGAGATCGCCACCGACCGTCTCGATCGCTGGCGACGGTTTCATGCGGCGATCTACGCCTGCCCTAAGCCGATCGTCGGCGCATTACAGCGCTACGCCATCGCCGGTGGCTCCGCGCTGGCATTCGCCTGCGACTTCCTGATCGTCGGCGAAACCGCCCGCATCGACACGTCCGAGGTCCGCATCGGCATGGCTGCCACCATGAACGTCGTCTGGTTGCAGCTCAAATGGGGCATCAGGGTCGGCTATCGCTTCGCTCTCGCCGGCCAGCCGATCCTCGGCCCGGAACTCGTCACCCTCGGCGTCGCCACGAAGTCCGTCCCCGACGACGAGGTGCTCGACGAGGCTCGCGCCTACGCTGCGATGCTCACCGAGTACGACGCCTGGGCGATGGGCTCCGTCAAGAGCGCCCTCCAGAATCAGCAAGGAACTACCGGCAGCGAGGGCTTCGAATCACTCGTGCTCGCCGCCCAGGCAGCCCAGCTCCCACGTCCATAGCCACCGCCGTATCTCAGTCGTCGGCTCTGCTAACGTATCGACGCAGGAAGGTGCGGCAATGAAGGTTGCAATCGGCGTCGGACGCGACGCGATCATGGACTGGGATGCGGTCTCCACCTACGCGATCGAAGCGGAAGGCATGGGCGTCGACTGCGTCTGGGCCGCCGAGGCATGGTCGCACGATGTGGTTGTGCCGCTGGCGTTCCTTGCCGCGAAGACAGACACGATCCACCTCGGCACCAGCATCATGCAGATCGGCACTCGCACCCCGGCGATGATCGCGATGACCGCGATGGCGCTCGATTCGCTGACGGATGGGCGCTTCCGGCTCGGCCTCGGCACCAGCGGCCCGCAGGTGATCGAAGGCTGGCACGGCGTTCCGTTCACCAAACCGGTGACCCGTACGCGCGAGGTGATCGAGATCGTCCAGCGCATCTTCAACGGCGAGACGCTGAGCTACGACGGCGAATTCCACACGCTCCCGCTGCTGAAGGGCGCGACCGGCGAGGGCAAAGCGCTTCGCCCGGGAGCGCCGCCACCGAAGAACGTCCCGATCTACGTCGCCTCGCTCGGCCCGAAGAACCTGGAGATGACCGGCGCGCTCGCGGACGGCTGGCTTGGCAACTACTTCATCCCGGAGCAGGTCGACGTCTTCCTCGACCCGATGCGCCGGGGCGCTGAGGCGGCGGGCCGGTCACTGGACGACATCGATCTTCAGGTCGGAGGCACCGTCTGGTTCACCGACGATGTCGACGAGTCTCTCGAGACGGAGAAGCGACGTCTCGCGTTCCAGATCGGGGCCATGGGCTCACGCCGCCAGAACTTCTACACCGACGTCTACGCGCGACAGGGATTCGCCGATGAGGCACGCGAGGTGCAGCGCCTCTGGCTCGCCGGTGAGCGCGACGAGGCGCGTGCGCGGGTGCCCGACGAGCTGGCACTCAGCTCCAACCTGATCGGCGACGAGCAGATGATCCGCGAGCGATTGCGCGTCTACCGCGACGCCGGGATCAACACCTTCCGAGCAGGTCCGCGCGGCTCCGACGTCGGCGAGCGCCTCGAGACGATCGGTCGCCTGATGGACCTCGTCGCGGAAGTGACGAACGAAGTCGCATAGGCGCGTCGTACGCGCATTAATGCGCGGCCGGAATTGCCCCTGAACCAAACGTGGTGGTGCTACGGTGCCTCCTGACGGCGTGCACGGTGGAAGGGGCTGAGACGTGGAGATCGTTGGCTGGATCGGACTTGGCATCATGGGCGCGCCGATGGCCCGCAACCTGCTGAACGCGGGGTACGAGGTCGTCGCGTGGAACCGCTCGGCAGAGCGGCTCGATGCGGCCGTCGATGCTGGCGCGCAACGTGCCGCTGCGCCCGCCGACGTCGCCGCCCGCAGCGACGTGGTGATCGCCTGCGTGACGGCCAGCGCGGACCTCGAAGCTGTGACGACCGGCCCGGGCGGCGCGGCAGAGGGCATCCGTGTGGGCTCAGTATTCGTCGACATGTCCACGATCTCCCCGGCCGTGACCCGCGATGTCGCAGCCAGATTCGAGGAGCGGGGCGTCGCGATGCTCGATGCACCGATCTCCGGCGGCGAACAGGGCGCGATCGACGGCACTCTCTCGATCATGGTCGGCGGCCCGGCAGACGCTCTCGAACGCGTTCGCCCGATCTTCGAGGTGCTGGGAGCCACCGTCACCCACTGCGGTCCGACCGGTGCCGGTCAGACGGTCAAGCTCTGCAACCAGATCGCCGTCTCGGTGAACAATCTGGCGATGGCGGAGGCGCTGGTCTTTTGTGAGCGATCCGGGGTCGACCCGTCAACGATGCTCTCGGCAATCACGCAGGGAGCGGCCGGGTCATGGCAACTCACGAATCTTGGTCCGAAGGTCGTCGAACGCGACTTCGCGCCGGGCTTCAAGGTCGGCCTGCAACAGAAGGACCTGCGGCTCGCGCTCGAGGCCGCCGACGACTTGCACATGCCGCTCGCGGCCACCTCGCTCGTGCACCAGCTCTTCGCGGCCGTCGAGCGCGCGCACGGTGCCGATGTCGGCACGCAGGCGCTCGTCCGCGCCATCGAAAGTCTCGCGGGCACCGAGGTCGGCGCGGCGAACGGCAAGTCGTAGCTGCCGATGGCGACGCAGCCCGGGACGCCCGCCCCTGCCCTGATCAGCATCGATCTCGGAACGACGCGCTTGAAGGTCGCGGCCTTCGACGCTGGCGGAGCGCTGCTCGCTCAGGAGGCGGTGCGCAACCGCGAGCACCACGACGACGCACTCGCGTGGCAGGATCCGAACGAGTGGTGGGCCGATAGCTGCGAGTTGCTGAAGCGCCTGCTCGCCCGTCCGGAACTCGCGCGGCGCGAGGTCGCCGGGCTCTCACTCTCCGGCCGCGGCGGCGCGGCCGTCTTCGTCGATGGCGGCGGCGAGGTGCTCTCGCCCTCGTGGTCCGACCGACGTCACGCCTCGCAGCTTGCCGCACTCGCGGAGTGGCGCAGCGGTGGCGCGCAGCTCTCGAACTACGGCATGGCGCTGATCGCGAAGCTGACGTGGCTGCGAGAGCACGACGCCCGGGCGGCGGAACGAGTCGCTCACGCGATGTACGCGAAGGACTTCATCCTCTTCCGGCTCACCGGCGCGACAATCACCGATCCCACGTCTGGTCCGGATGCCGCCCAATGGGACGACGGTGTACTCGCGCACGCGAGCGTCGACAGTGCCGTGCTGCCGTCGGTCGCCATGCCGTGGGCGCTCGCGGGTGAGGTGACCGCCGAGGCAGCGCAGCATTGTGGCGTGCCAGTCGGTACGCCGGTCGCCGTGGGCGCGCATGACGGTATCTGCGCGAACGTAGGCGCGGGCGCGGGCGCTGTCGGCAGTGTCGCGATCACCGTCGGAACGCACGCCGTCGTGCGGGCGGTGATGGCGGAGCAGCCCGCGGGCGCCTACCGCTTCTACGGCATGCCCCCCGACCGCGAGATCATCGGTGGCAACGCGGTGATGGCGGGCCGCGGCGCAGACTGGTTCGTCGATGGCTGGCTCGCACACACGTCGCTGGAGCAGCGGGCGGAAACGTTCGCGACTCTCGACGCCGAGGCTGCCGACGTACCGGCTGGCGCTGGTGGCGTGCTCTTTCTGCCATTCCTGCAGGGGCAGGTCGCCCCGGAAGCGCGCCCCGACGCCGCGGCCGCATTCGCCGGGCTGCGCGGCGACCACGGTCGCGCCGAGATGTACCGCGCGGTACTCGAAGGCGGCGCGTTCGCGATTCGCGGCATCTTCGAGCAGGTGCGCGGCTGGTGCGGTGACCCCTCGCGAGTGCGATTCACCGGCAGCGGTGCGCGCAGCGCCGTCTGGCGTCAGATCATCGTCGACGCCCTGCGCTGGCCCGTCGAGGCGACCGATGCAGCGGCCGAGGGTCGCGGCGCGGCGATCTACCTCGCCACCGCGCTCGGGTACCATCCCGACGTCGACGCGGCGGAGGCTGCGATGGTGCCGGCGGCGTTCCCGATCGAACCGCACGCCGAGACCGCCGATGTCTACGACGCTACGTATGCGCGCTGGAGCCGCCTCTCGGAGGCGATGCGCCCGCTGGACGACGAGATGAGCGTGACGCGGTGACATCGACGCTGATCCACGGCGGCACGCTGATCGACGTTGAGGCGGAGTCGTCGACGGCTGGCGACGTCCTGATCCGTGACGGCATGGTCGTTGCGATCGGCGATGTTCCGCAGGACGAGGCGGCAGCGGCGGACGAGCGCTTCGACGCCAGCGGCTGCCACGTCTCACCCGGCTGGATCGATATCCACGCGCACGTCTACAACCACGGCATCTTCGCTACGAGCAGGTTGGACGCGGACCGCGTCGGCCTCGGCCAGGGCGTCACCTGTCTCGTCGATGCTGGATCGTCCGGCGCAGTCACGATCGACGCCTTCCCGCGGGTCGTGCATGAGACGCAGCGCACCCCCGTCTACGGGCTGGTGAACGTCGGATCGCCCGGCCTGCCGAATCTCGGTGGCGGGCACTCGTCGCGGCCCGAGCTGGTCTCGCTGGCGGCGACCGTCGAGGCGGCTGAGCGGCACGCCGGGTGGGTGCGCGGGATCAAGGTGCAGGCATCGTCGAGCCACGCCGGGATGTTCGGCATCGAGGCGGTGAAGATCGCCCGCAAGGCGGCGGATTTGACCGGACTTCCAGTGATGGCGCACATCGGCAACGCGCCGCCCGTCCTCGATGAGACGCTCTCGTTGCTGCGGGCCGGCGACATCGTCACCCACGCCTACCACGGCAAGATCGGCGGCGCTCTTTCGCGCCACGGCGAGGCGTTGCCTGCGCTGCGCGAGGCGATCGATCGAGGTGTGATCGTCGACATCGGCCACGGGCGCTCGTCGTTCTCGTTCGCGACCTGCGAGCAGGCGCTCGCCGAGGGGCTGCCGGTGCAGACCGTCAGCACGGACATCCACCGCGGGAACATCGATCGCTACGTGATCTCGCTCGCCCGCACGATGTCGAAGCTGATGCTGCTCGGACTCTCGATCGTGGACGTCGTGCGCGCCGTCACGCTGACACCCGCGCAGGCGCTGCGGCTCGACCGCGACGGCTTCGGCACGCTTTCGACGGGCCGGCCGGCACACATCACCGTCTTCCGGCTTCGCGAGGAAGCGATCGAACTGGAGGACTCCTAAGGTGAGACCCGTACCGCCGAGCAGTGGCTCGACCCGATCGCAGCTTTCTCGCACGGCGAACGCTTCGACCGCGACCTGCCGATCTAGCGCGATTCCGGCGGGACCAGCGAGGCGGGGCCGTAAGCTATGACGATGGATATCTACGAGCGCGTCGGCGTCCCGCCGGTGATCAACGCCGCGGGGAAGCTCACCGCCCTGGGCGGCTCCGCGCAGCACGAGGAAGTCGCCGCCGCACAGTTCTCAGCCGCGCGCGGCCACGTCGACCTCTCGACGCTGCGGCAACGCGCCGGCGAACTGGCGGCGCAGGCAACGGGCGCGGAGGCGGCCAGCATCACGACCGGGGCGGCGGCGGGCATCGTCGTCAGCGTGGCGGCAGTGATCGCGGGGACCGACCCGCGGCTGATCGCGCTGCTGCCCGAGAGCGAGGGGCAACGCAATCGCATTCTGATCCAGGCGGGTCACTGGGTGAACTTCGGCGCGCCGGTTGAGCAGATGGTGCGACTCGGCGGCGGCGTTCCGCAGCTCGTCGGCAATGTGAACAACGTTCCGGAAGCGGTACTCGAAGAGACGCTGCGCGAGAGCGAGCCCGCCGCGCTGCTCTACGTGCAGTCGCATCACGCCGTGCAGGAGCGAATGGTGTCGCTGGAACGCTCCATCGAACTCGCGCACACGCACAACGTGCCGGTGATCGTCGATGCCGCCGCTGAGCAGGATCTCCTCCACTACATCGCTACCGGTGTCGACCTTGTCACGTATTCCGGCGGCAAGGCGTTGGGCGGCCCGACCGTCGGCTTCATCGCGGGACGTCGCGAGCTGGTCGAGGCCTGCGAGGCGCAGACGCGCGGCATCGCGCGGCCAATGAAGGTCGGCAAGGAGCAGATCGTCGCCCTGCTCGTCGCGCTCGAGCGCTACAGCGCCCGCGACGAGAGCGCCGAACTCGAGCGCGAGCAACGCGTCAACGCCATCGTGCGCGGCTCCCTCGATGGCATCGATACCGTCGATGTCACGCTGCGCCCCGATGAAGCCGGACGTCCGATCGAGCGCGTCGCGCTCTCCGCGCGTGACGGTGCTTTCGACGTCCGCGAACTGGTGGACTTCCTCGCTGAGGGCTCACCGAGTATCCGCACGCGCAACCACCATCTCGACGCCGGCATCGTTGCCATCGACCCGCGCGAGGTGAGCGAGGAGCAAGCGGCCGTGATCGCCGATCGGCTGCGAGCGTTCTTCCGCTCGTAGCACCGTGGGCGAGCCGGGTGACGATAGCGCGACCGATGCCATGTCTCGCGCCAGCCACGATCGCGCGACATCGCGTTCCGCGGCTGTCACCCGGGCCGGTCGAACGCGTTACCATCGCCGCTGAGACACCAGCCCTCGACGACACGATTCCGGCGGAGTAGCAGCGGGACGGCCTCGCGGACGGTGATCTGTGGAGCGGTAGCCACGACCGGCGCCGGAGCGACGGATGTGTCGTCGGTCACGGCAGGCCACTAGTCGCGATGAGCACGCTCCTCACGATGGGACTCGACCTAACGCTCGCCTCGGAAGCCGCGCTCGAACCGTGGGCTGAGCTCGCCGATGGTCGATCTGTCGTGCTGTTCGACCATCGAGGTCTCGGAGCATCTGGCCAATCGCCTGACGGATTCACACTTGACGGGTTCGTGCGCGATCTGGATGCCGTCGTCTCCGCGCTTGGCGACGAAGTCGATCTGTTGGGCCGCACCGGAATGTGTCACATAGCAGTGCGTTACGCCGCGACTCACCCGGAGCGGGTCGGGCGGCTCTGTCTGAGTAACCCCCTTCCCGTTGGTGCCAGTCCCCGCACAGCTTATCCAATGAATCTCGTCGCCCACATCGCCGACCGAGACTGGGAGTTCTATTGTGAGATGTTCTCTCTTGTCAATTATGCATGGACTGATATCGAGTACTCGCGGGTAGCGATGGAGCGGATGCAGTCACGAATCACTCCGGAACTATGGGGAGAGATAACTGGTGCCCTTGAGTCACTCGATGCGTACGACGACGCCCCGTCTATCAGTGCCCCCACTCTCGTTGTCATCTCGCCCGGTCGAGCTGTGAGCGCACAAGGCTGGGATGTCGGGATGCGACAGGTCGCAGCCTCGATTCCCGGCTCACGCCTGATTTCGACATCGGCAACTGGTCGTCTGCACTTCGTTGAGGCCGTGTCCTCGTTCCTCGACGAGGAAGCAACATCGGCCGACGGTTCGAGCGAGCCAGTAGGCGCCTTCCAGACCATCCTCTTCACCGACCTAGAAAACTCTACCGCGCTCACCCAGCGCGTGGGCGACGAGGCAGCGCAGGACGTACTGCGAGGGCACAACACCGCCGTCCGAGGCGCACTCGAAGCGAGCGGCGGCCGCGAGGTGAAGCACACCGGCGACGGCATCATGGCGAGCTTCCCCCCGGCGGTCTCAGCCGTCGAAGCCTCGCTCGCGATTCAGCGCGAGCTTGAAGGCGGCGAGGTGCGCGTACGCATCGGCATCAACGCCGGAGAGCCGATCGCCGAGGACGACGGCCTCTTCGGAACGGCGGTCCAGCTCGCAGCGCGCATCACCGACCGCGCGGAGCCGGGACAGGTGCTGGTCTCGCGCGTAGTGATGGATCTCTGCGCCGGCAAGACACTCGAGTTCACGTCGGCAGGCGACGCGACGATGAAGGGCTTCGACGAGCCGATCGCGCTGTATGCGGTGAGGGAGCGGTAGCCGCCGTCTCGGTCGGCTCTCAATGTCCGAACGCTGGATGCATGCCGACGAGGTCGAGACCAGTCCGTCGCTCGTGCGACGCCTGATCGCCGCGCAGTTCCCTCGCTGGGCCTCGCTTCCGATCGCCCGCGTCCAGTCCGACGGGACTGATAACGCGCTCTACCGGCTCGGCGAGCAGATGGTCATGCGGTTGCCGCGTACGCCCGGTGCCGCAGGTCGCGTCGACAAGGAACACGAGTGGTTGCCGAGACTCGGCCCGCTGCTGCCGCTCGACATCCCCACGCCGGTCGCGCGGGGCGAAGCTGCCGAGTGCTACCCCTGGCGCTGGTCGGTCTACGAGTGGCTCGATGGCGAGAACGCGACCATCGAAGGGCTCGCCGACCCGAACCAAGCGGCAACCACGCTGGCTGGATTCATCACGGCGCTGCACCGCATCGAGCTGCCCGGTGGCCCGCCCCCCGGCGAGCACAACTTCGGCCGCGGCGTGCCTCTGGCGATGCGCGACGCGCGAACGCGCGACGCTATCGATGCGCTGCACGGGAGCGTTGACACGCGCGCCGCGACGGCAGCGTGGGAAGCGGCCCTGCACGCCGCTCTATGGGACGCTGCACCCGTCTGGATCCACGGCGATATGTCGTCGGGGAATCTGCTCACCAACGAGGGCCGGCTGACCGCCGTCATCGACTTCGGAGGGTTGGGCGTCGGCGATCCCGCATGCGACCTGATGATCGCGTGGGAGATCTTCAGCGGCGAGAGTCGTGACGTCTTCCGTACCGCGCTGGACGTCGATGACGCGACGTGGGCACGCGGTCGCGGCTGGGCGCTGTCACAGGCGCTGATCTTCATCCCCTACTACATCGACACAAACCCGTCGGGCGTCGAGAAGGCCCGTCACATGCTCGACGAGGTGTTCGCCGACCACGATGCGGCTCTGTGAGGCGCGGTTGAATCCAACGTTCGCTATCTGGAGCCCGGAACGATGCCCCTGACGGCGGTCTCGATCGAGTAGACGCTCGTCCCGGCCGTCATGAAGAGCGTCGAGAAGTCCTCACCGCCGAAGCTGATGTTGGCGGCATGCTCCTCCATCTCGAAGACGCCGAGGTACTCGCCCGCGGCCGTGTGCACCGAGACGCCGCCGGCACCGGTGGTCCAGAGCCGCCCATCGACGTCCACCTTCATGCCGTCCGGCGCGCCGCGCCTCTCGTCGTCCGACTGATCGAGGAAGAGCGCCCCTCCGCCCAGCGTGAGGTCGGCGTTGACCTCGTAGCGGCGGATCAGCCGATCCTGCGAATCGCCGATGTAGAGCGCGGACTCGTCGGGCGTGAACGCGAGGCCATTCGGCTGCGCGAAGCCCTCGCCGTCGAGCAGGTGAAGCGAGCCATCCGGGTCGATGCGGTAGACGCCCCGGAAGTCGAGGTCCGGCTGCTGCCCCTTCTTACCCTGGCTCGGCTCACGACCGCGGTCGGTGCCGTATGTCGGGTCGGTGAAGAAGATCGCCCCGGACGAGTGCACGACCACGTCGTTCGGACTGTTCAGCGCTTCGCCATCCCACGCGGTCGCCATCGACGACGTGATGTTCGGGTCGTCGTACGCCCCGCGCGAGACACGACGGCCGCCGTGCTCGCAGGCGAGGACGTTCCCGGCCGCGTCGAGCGTCAGGCCGTTGGACCAGCCACTCGGTGCGCGATACTCCTCGGCCTCGGTCTGGCCCGGCCGCCATCGATGGATGCGGTTGCCCGGGATGTCGCTGAAGAGCAGCGCGTGGTCCGTCGGAATCCAGAGCGGCCCCTCGGTGAAGTGGAATCCAGTGCAGAGGCGAGTCTCTTCGCCCTGCAACAGCTCGGAGATGCCGTGATCGTCTTCAATCTTCATCGTGCGGCGATACTGGCACAGCGTCGGTCCGGCGCGCCAGCACGGCCTTCGATCGGGTCACGCGCTATGATTCGCCTCTCATGCCCAGTGAACGCATCCAACGACGCATCGACCGCCTGCTCGACCAGGCGGAGGAGGCTGCCGACGCCCTCGACTGGCCGCGCGTCCGCGAGACGGCAAACGCGGTGCTGGCGATCGACGCCGCGCATGAGGATGCCCTCGCCTTCATCTTGATGGCCGACGGCGCGGCAGGGTCGCCGTCGACTGCCGGCTCGTCGACCCCGGACGCACCGCCATCAGCACCCTCACCACAGCCCGACGCCCCTTCCTCCTTCGCCGGCGGTAGATACGAGGTGCGCGAGTTCCTCGGCGAGGGCGGCAAGAAGCGCGTCTTCCTCGCGCACGACTCGCTGCTCGACCGCGATGTCGCATTCGCCCTCGTACGCACCGACGGTCTCGACGACGCAGGCCGCGAGCGCATCACGCGCGAGGCACAGGCAATGGGACGGCTCGGCGACCATCCGCACATCGTGCCGGTGCTCGACCTCGGGCAGGAGACGAACAGCGACGGCGTCTCGCAGCCGTACATCGTGTCGCAGTACATGGCTGGCGGTTCCGTCGAGGACCTGCTGAACGCCGACGAAGACCTACCGTTGGAGCACACGCTGAGAATCGCTGTCGGTGTCGGTCGCGGGCTGGAGATGGCGCACTCGAACAACATCGTCCACCGCGACCTCAAGGCCGGAACCGTCTGGCTCGCCGAGGACGGCACGGCAAGGATTGGCGACTTCGGCCTCGCGGTCTCGCTCGACCGTACCCGGCTCACGCAGCAGGGAATGATGGTCGGTACAGCGACGTACATGCCGCCGGAGCAGGCGCTCGGTGGCGCAGTTACGCCGCAGAGCGACCTCTACGCGCTCGGCGCGATGCTCTACGAGATGGTGACAGGGCGCGCACCCTTCGTCGGCGACGACCCAACGGCGATCATCAGCCAGCACATCAACACGCCGCCGGTCGCGCCTTCGTGGCACAGCGAGCACTGCCCGCCTGACCTCGAAGCACTGATTCTCCAGCTGCTGGCAAAGGTACCTGAGGACCGGCCCGCTTCGGCATCTGACGTGGTCGCCACCCTCGAACGCATCGACCCGGGGGAGGCCAGCGCCTCTCACTCCGATAGCGGTGCGAACCCCCTCGACCGGCTCGCGCAGGGAGTCTTCGTCGGGCGGCAGGCGGAGCTGGAGCGGCTGCGCTCAGCGTTCGACCGCGCGTTCAGCGGCAACGGCAACATCGCGATGCTCGTCGGTGAGCCGGGCAGCGGAAAGACGCGCACCTCGCAGGAACTGGAGACCTACGCGCGCATGCGTGGCGCTCAGGTACTCGTCGGGCGCACGCACGAGAGCGAGGGCATGCCGTCCTATTAGCCGTGGATTGAGGTCGGTAACGAGAACGCGCGGACGATGCCGCCCGCAGAACTCCAGAGTGAGATGGAATCGGCTCAGGTCTCCGAGCTGACACGCATCTTCCCCGGCCTGCTCCAGCTTGAAGGGGTCGCTGCCCCGGACGAGAGCACCGCCCCGGAGGCCGCACAATTCAAGCTCTTCGACGCCTACACCGCGTTCATCCGTGCAGCGTCAGAGCGCACACCGTTGATGATTGTGCTCGATGACCTTCACTGGGCCGACAGGCCGTCCCTGTACCTCCTCCAGCACCTCGCTCGTTCACTCTCTCGCATGCGCGTTCTCGTCGTCGGCACCTACCGACACACCGACATCACACGAGCAAGTGCACTCTCCGAGACCCTGGCCTCCCTCAACCGGGAAGGCGGCATCGAGCGCGTCGTCCTACGTGGCCTGACGCGCGACGAGGTTGGCAGCTACATCGAGGCTGCTGCTCATGTCACTCCGTCGGCGGTGGTCGTCGAGCGCGTGCACGAGGAGACCGAAGGCAACCCCTTCTTCCTCTCCGAGGTCGTCAACCTCATGACCGAGGAGGGCACCCTCCAGGCGACGACATCACGTGAGATAGCCCTCCCCGACGGAGTGCGGGAGGCACTCGGTCGCCGGCTCGACCGACTCTCCGAGGAGGCGAATGAGCTGCTGCAGATTGCCGCAGTTCCGCCTCGATACGCTCTCGGCACTTGGTGACCACGCCGAGGACGACATTCTCGTACTGCTCGAAGAGGGGCTCGGGGCTCGCGTCGTCGAGGAGACGAATGCGGCCGGGCAGTACCGGTTCACGCATGCACTGATGCAGGAGACTTTGCTCGATGAGTTGAGCACTACTCGACGGGTGCGCACTCACGGTCGCATTGGCGAGGCGCTTGAACAACGCTGGGGTCGGGAGCGTTCGGACGAACGCGCCACGCGACTGGCTCAGCACTTTGTCGAGGCAGCCACGCTCACCGATGGACACGCTGAGAAGGCGCTGCACTACTCGCGCGTCGCGGCGCGGGACAGCAGGCCGAGGAGCAGGCCGGCTGGGGAGAGGCCGCGCGTCGGTACGAGGACTGTCTCGCGCTCGTCGAAGACACGGACACCGAGTTGGATGTGGACGAGGCCGAACTGCTCGTCGCAGCCGGACGCTGCTATCGCAACGCCAACGCGCACCGCGACGCATGGCGACGACTGCTGCGCGCCATCGACCTCTACCGTGACCGCGAGAATGCCGTCGGGATGGCCGATGCGACGCTCGAGGCGATGCAGGTCGAAGCGCCACCTGCCCGGTTGGTTGCACTCAATAACGAGGTGCTCGGACTTCTCGGAGACGATGAGCCTGAGGTCGAAGCCAGATTGTTGGGACGCGGCCTAGCAATACTTGGTGTCGGGCCTCAGCAGCGGCCCGAACAGCACAGACTTCGGGCCTCGGAGCTGGCTGAGAGCCACGACCTCGACGACGTGCGCGCCCTTCTCAACTTCAGCGCAGGGCTCGAGGCGAACATCCTCCGGCGGCGCGAAGAAGGGGCAACGCTCCATCTAAGGGCAGCACAACAATTCGAGGCTCTTGGCCTCATGCGCGACTCGGGCATGGCTCAGTACCTAGCATCAACCAACCTGATTTCGAGTGGACAGCTCGATGAAGCACGGCGAGTGTCTGAGGAGGGCGTTGCCTACGCCCGTCGCTACCACTTGCCATATTTCGAGGAGAATCTCGCTGCGTCTCATGCTGGGCCCCTCCTCGCACTCTGCGACTTCGATGCACTGCAGATAGTGCTTGATGAGCAGGCTGATGCTTCGTCCTACATGGTGAGCGGCATCGCAGCGTTCTGGGCGCTCCAGCGAGGCGACCTTGCCGCCGCACGAGAGGCGCTGCCAGCGGTTGAGGTTGCCGGTGGCATCCCAGTACAGGTTGCCGTCGTTCATTCGGTGCATGCGCGGACATTGCTTCTGGCCGGAGACGCTGATGGGGCAAGCCACCACATCGCGAAGATGCGGGAGGCCATGGACGCCGCGCCGCAGTCAATTGAACGCGCGGGAGTGAACTTGATTGTCGGAGTGTTCCTGTCCGCCGGTGAATCTGGGTTGGAACTCGCTGGTTCAGACGTAGCCGACGCGGTGCTCGAAGAGCTGCGGGGTCAGGACGCGGCGTACATGATCCCCTTAGGGACCTCAGGACGCGTGATTCAAGGACGCTATGCGCTGGCGACTGGCGAACTGCCGGAGGCCCACGGGCACTTCGCGGAGACTCTTGAATGGGCCGAACGCGAAGGCGCGTACGTCATCGCTGGCCAATGCCACCAGGGCCTCGCCGAGGTCGCCATCCGGCGCGGCAACACCGCCGACGCGATGGAGCACCTCGACGCCGCGATGAAGCTCTTCGAGCAGTACGGCGCGAAGCTCTATCTCGACCAGGTCATCGCTAAGAAGCTAGAGCTACAGGGCGTTTCACCCGCTGACGCTGGCCCCGGTGCCGCTACTATCGTCGCTGAGACACCAGCCCTCGACGACACGATTCCGGCGGAGTAGCTGCGATGGAAATCGGTCCGATTCGCTACGCGCCGACAGAGGATGGGGTGAGCATCGCATACCGCGTCGTCGGCGATGATCCGCACACGATGATAGATCTGGGTGTTCAGCCGTCCCACACGGAGACACTGCTCTCGCTGCCTGTCCTCCGACGCAATCTTGAGCACGCTGACGCGTATGGCATCCGCGAGGTCCTCTACGACCAGCGGGGGTCTGGGCTTTCGACGCGAGACGTCCCTGAGATCTCTCTGGAGACGATGGTCGCAGATCTGGACGCGATCATCTCAGTCATGCAACTCGATAGGGTCGTCCTCAGCGCGAGATTTCTCTCATCGCTCGTGGCCATATCCTACGCACACAGCCACCCGGATCGTGTCGACGCGCTGATCCTGGATGGCGGGTTTGCGTACGTGGGCGACATCCCTGGACTCAACGAACTTGTCCTCATGATTGAAGCCAACTGGCCCGTAGCTGCGCGGACGATCGCAGACATTACGCTTCCGGCTGCCGCGCGATCCGACCCCGACATGACCGAGGGACTGGCGAGGTACATGCGTGAGGCGGCGGACGCTCCCGCGGCGGCGGCAACCTTCCGAACGGGCTTCTTCGGCGACGTGAGGCCCCTACTCGACGGAGTACTTGCTCCGACACTGGTGAGGCATCAGCAACACGCACGGAACGTGCCCGAGAGCGCGGCGCAGGAATTAGCGGTGCATATCCCGAACGCGGAACTGAACATGGTCGGCTGGGACAACCCGTGGCCGGTGTCCGATTCTGAGCTTGATGAGGCGTGGGAACTCGTTAGTGAATTTCTCGACCGCGTCGTGGGACCCGGTGACGCTCCGCAGCCGGCAGGCTCCCATAGCCCATTCCAGACCATCCTCTTCACCGACCTCGAAAGTTCCACCGCGCTCACCCAGCGCGTCGGCGACGAGGCGGCGCAGGAGGTACTGCGAGGACACAACAGCGCCGTCCGGGGTGCGCTCGAAGCACACGACGGCCGGGAGGTGAAGCACACCGGCGACGGCATCATGGCCAGCTTCCCCTCGGCGGTCTCAGCCGTCGAAGCCTCTCTCGCGATTCAGCGTGAGCTTGAGGGCGGCGAGGTGCGGGTCCGCATCGGCATCAACGCAGGCGAACCAGTCGCTGAGGACGACGACCTCTTCGGCACGGCGGTCCAGCTCGCAGCGCGCATCACCGACCGCGCGGAGCCGGGGCAGGTGCTCGTCTCGCGCGTCGTGATGGACCTCTGCGCAGGCAAGACGTTCGAGTTCACATCGGCGGGTGACGCCACGATGAAGGGCTTCGATGAGCCGGTGGCGTTGTATGCGGTGCGGGGAAGCTAGTCGCGCAGCTGTACTGACGAGGGCGTGGCCGCCTGCTCGATATCGTCCATGATCGCCCTCAGGCGATCCGGGTAGTCCGTCACAATTCCCAGCACGCCGCAGTCGATCACGCGTCGCATCTCGCTCTCCTCGTTGACCGTCCACGTGAACGGACCGAGTCCACGCGTGCGAGCCTGGCGCGCGACCTCAGGAGTGAGGCTCGTATGCGCGATCGATGCCGCCTGGGCGTTGCGCCAGAGCGCCTCCTTGAAGAAATCATCCATGCTCGGCCACTCCTCGCCGCCGGTCAGAAGCGCGGCGGGAATGGAGGGCTGGTACTCGCGAAATTGGGCTACGACGTGGGGATGCACCGACCAGATCATGACGTCCTCGATGGCGTGAGCCATCCGCACGACCTCAAGCACTGCACCCTCGATGTCGGTGCCCTTGATCTCGATCACGAGCAGGATGCGCCCGCGCGTCTCGATCAGCACCTCCTCCAGCGTCGGAACCTCCTCGCGGGTCGGCCACCCGGGAAACGAGACCGCAGCGTTCGCTTCCTTGATCGTGGCAAGCGAGGTGGAGTGCACGCTGCCCTGCATGTCAGTCGTACGATCGAGCGTGCGATCGTGGATCACGACCGGCACGCCCTCATTGGAAGTACGCACGTCGATCTCGACGGCGTCAGCACCGAACTCGATCGCCTTGCGGATTCCGGCAAGCGTGTTTTCAGGCGCGTGGCCGCCGGCACCACGATGAGAAATCACCAGAGCTCGATACATCGTGCGTCAGGTCCCCTCAGTGCTGCTGGATGTCGCCACAGTCCGCTGGTGAACGATCATACTGCGTGTCGTTCACGTACCAGTGTGCCGCAGCAGGGGTCCGACGATCGACTACGGCGTCTCGACGATCTCGATGTCGATGATGCGCGATGCCGGGAGTGCGTCGGGGCCGGGCTCACGGACTGTGATTTGTTGCAGGACATCTAGCCCCTCGATCACCTGCCCAAAGACCGTGAAGTCACCTTCGAGGAACGGCGTCGCGGCCAGCGTGATGAAGAACTGTGAACCGCTCACCTGAGCCGCCTTCGCCATCGACAGCACGCCCACGCCGAACTCCAGCTCGTTCTTCTCTTCAATCAGGTTGTAGCCGGGGCCGCCGAAGCCCTGACCCTCCGGGTCGCCGCCTTGCGCCATGAAGCCCGCGATCACGCGGTGGAACGTCAGGCCATCGTAGAAGTCGTTGCGCGCGAGGAAGACGAAGTTGTTGACGTAGCCGGGCGCATCTGCGGGCAACAACTCGATGCGGATCTCGCCGTTCTCGGTGAGCAGCACGGCCTCGAAGCCGTGGCTAACGTCGATCGTCATCGGCGGAGCAGCGGCGTAGGTACGCTGGATGCCTGCCGCGGCCTCTGTCGCCGTCGCCGCGGGCGCGTCGGCCGAAGTCGCCTCGTCGCCGTCATCGCTGGCGCCGCCACACGCGACGACGAGCATTGCGAGAGCCAGCGCGACTGTAAGCCAAACGTTGCGCGAACTGATCATCGGATGTGCCTCACCTCTGAAGCGTCGGACGCTCCGCGCGCGGAACAGCGACGAGAACCGCCGCCGCCCGGGATGTTTGCTGACCTCGGTTGGTGACGGAAGACTAGTTTCCGCTCCAAATCGTCGTCAACTGCGTGCCGCTGCATCGCGCCGACGCTAGTCGCACCATCGGCGACGCCACCGCGTGCTCGGGCGGCTCCGCTAGTTCACCGAGTAGTCGGAGGCGCTCGTTGGCACGCTGGCTGTCGCGATCGTGTCGCCATCGCCGGCTGCGACGTTCTCGTCGCCCCAGATACCAGCCTCGACCGCGACTGACCGACGGCCACCACCGCCGTTCCAGTTCACGTAGCTCACGATCGCATCCGCGCTCCCGAACGAACGGCTGCGATAGAGCGCGACCTCGCCGCTCGCGCCGCTCAGCGTCCCGAGCCCGCCATTAGCGAACACGTCGTCGCCCGTATCCGTGCCCGACCCAACGTGCACGGTGAGACGCGCACCCGGCGCAAGCTCGACCGGCGGCAGCCCCCAGTACGCGGGACGCTGGCAGAAGACCCACCCATCGAGGCTCTGCGCCTCAGCCGACGTATTGAGCAGCACGATCACGCCGTCGGAACCATCGAGCGTCACCTGCTCGATGATCACGTCACGATCCGCCGCGGCGGGTGCCTCCGGGGTAGTGACAGGCGGTGCCGCGGTCGGCGCGCTTGTTGCGGCTGCCGCAGGTTCCTCATCGTCGTCGCTGCAACCGATCAGCGCGGCTCCGACGAGGCCGGCGCCGCCGAAGGCGATCCCGCGCAGCAGTGCCCGTCGACCCACAATCCGTCGCCGGAGCGTCCTCATGTTGTCGTGATCTGTCATCGGATGTCCCCCCTTGCGCCCAAACCTATGGTTCCGCCGCCAGATACTCAGTGAGAGCGCATACACCGAAGGGTGCGCGGAGTGGCAACGACTGGTCGCGTGCGGCGTGCGTATGCGTCGCTTCTTGCGTAACGTCGTCGCCGGTGGCGCGGTCACGCCGCCGAAGTGGAACGCACGCGATGCTGCGACGGCTCTTCCCGGACGTCTACGAGGGCTGGCTCGTGGTCAGCGCCTCCGCGTTCATCATCACGATGATCGGCGCGTCCTTCTTCTACGGCTTCGGCACGATCTTCAATCCCGTGGTCGATGAGTTCGGCTGGAGCGTGGCGGCCACCTCGTTCGCCTTCTCGCTGCGACAGGAGACGTCCGGGCTCGCCGCGCCGTTGATCGGATACACGATCGACCGCATCGGACCGACGAAGGTGCTGCTCGCAGGCATCGTCACCATGTGCGTCGGCGTGCTGCTGATGTCCTACATGCAGAGCCTCTGGCAGTTCTACGCGTCCATGGTGATCATCGCGCTCGGCACCAGCTCCGCCGGTGGGCAGGTCGGGCTCGTGGCGACCGCGTCGTGGTTCGAGCGACGCCGGGCGACCGCGATGTCGGTGATGACGCTCGGGGGCGGGCTCGCCGGGCTCTTCGTGGTCTTCATCGCGATGCTCGTCGAGGCGCTCGGCTGGCGTGGCGCGTTGCGCGCGATGGCCACGCTGATGCTGATCGTCGGCGTCGTCGCGGGGCTCAACGTGCGCTCGCGCCCGGCCGGACACCACCAGCCACTCGATGGCGTCCAACGCACGCGTTCCGGCGAGGCACGCGACGATGACGACGACCTCGGCGAATCCAACCAGTGGGGCGTCCCGGTACGACGGGCGGTGATGTCGCGCTCGTTCTTCTGGCTCTCGATCGCATTGATGGCGAACGGATTCGCGACGACCGCGCTGATCATTCACCAGATCCCGTTCCTCGAGACGACGCTGGACGTCTCGAAGAGCGCGGCTGCTGGCACGGTCGCCGTCTTCACGACGACATCGATCATCGGCAGGCTCGGCATGGGCTATCTCGCCGACCACCACGACAAGCGCCTGATCCTCGCCGCATCGATGGCGATGAGCGTCGCCGCGATCCCGCTACTCGCGATCGTCGACAGCCTCTGGCAGGCGATCGCCGTGCTGATGATCATCGCGCCGGGATTCGGGGGCACGATCCCGGTGCGGCCGGCGATGATGGCCGATTACTTCGGCACGCGTCACTTCGGCATGCTGAACGGGATTAGCAGCCTGGTCATGACCTTCGGAGCCTTCCTCGGGCCACTTGTGATCGGCTTCATCGTCGACGAGACCGGCGCATACACGTGGGGCTGGCTGGTGGCCGGGGCGATCGGCGCGATCGCGATCCCGGCGACGCTGGCCGCGACTGAACCACGCGCGCTGATCGAGGAGTACCGCGGCCAGCCGCAAAGTTCGCCGTAGGGTCGGTCCCGCGCTCACGTATGATGTCGCGAGCACCGGGCCGGTCCCGCTGGTCAGGATGCACTCGCGGGTAGACACGAAGGGCTGACGATGCCTCGACCGTTTGAAGGCATCCGCGTAGTCGACCTCTCCGAGCGACTCTCGGGCGCATTCACCACGCGCCTCTTCGGCGACTACGGCGCCGACGTGATCCTCGCGGAGCCACCCGAGGGCCATGCGCTCCGCCACGAACCCCCGTTCCTCGACGACGAGCCCGGCGACGAACGATCGACGCTCCACGCCTACGCCAACTGGAACAAGCGCTCGCTCGTGATCGAGACCGAGCGGCAACTGGGCGACCTGCTCGCAGGCGCGGACCTCGTCATTACGACGGCCGCACCACTCGATGGGACGCTCGGAGCGGCGCTGGCGCGGCTGCGGCCGGACGCCGTTCATCTCTCCGTCACTCCGCACGGCCTCGATGGCCCACTCGCCGACCGGCCGGGCAACAACCTCACCGCCAGCGCACGCAGCGGCTGGGCCTACATCAATGGCTACGTGGACGAACCCCCGCTGCAGATGCCCGGCCGTCAGAGTGGCTACACCGGCGGAGCCGCCGGATTCATCGCCGCTGCGGCGGCCCTCTTGCGCCGCGACCAGGGCGACGAATACGAGCGCGTCGACGTCAGCGAGGTGGAGGCGTTCGCGCTCACGGTTCACCCGTGGGGCATCGCCGCGATCTATCACGATCTCGGCGACACGTACGGCCCGGGGGGCGGTCACCATCGCGGCGAGCCACGGCCGCTCTGGCAGGCCGCCGATGGACAGCTCAACTTCGGTTTTGGCGACTTCCACAACTGGTCGGAGGCGATGCACCTCTTCAACCTGCCCGATCTCGCCGAGCGCGAAGATCTGCTCCCCGACATCGGCCGTCACTCGAAGGACCTCACCGCCGTCGTCGCCGGCGTCGCCCGCGAGGTCGCGACGATGGAGCGCTGGCCGCTCTTCCATGCGCTCGCCGATCTGCGCTGCATCTCGGGCGTCGTGCAGGACATCGAGGACCTCGTCAGTGACCCGCAACTCGCCGCCCGCGACTTCCTCGTCGAGACGCAGATCGAGGGCCGCCCCGTCCGCGCGGCAGGTGCTCCGGCGAAGCTGGCTCCCGAACCGTGGAGTCTCGACCGCGCCGCGCCGCACCTCGGCGAACATTCCGACGAGCTGACCTCTGCACCGCCGCCAGAGGTACGCACTCCCCAACCGTCCGCTACTCCCTCGCCGGCTGCGCTCGCGAACGGACCGCTCAGCGGTGTGCGCGTGCTCAGCTTTGGGCAGGCCTGGTCGGGCACCTTCGGCACGGAACTGCTCGCGCTGCTCGGGGCCGACGTCGTGCAGATCGAGACGTTGCAGCGCACCGACGTCTGGCGGCGCGTCGCGGGGACCGTCCCGGCGGGGCTCGCCGACGACCAGCGCACGCAGCACGCGCTGAACACGCAGGGGCTCTACAACTCGGTCAACCTCAACAAGCGCGCGATCACGCTCGATGTCGCCGACCCGCGCGGCATGGAGCTCTTCTGGGATCTCGTGCCGCGCTTCGATGTCGTCGCCGAGAACTTCCGCCCGACGGTGCTGCCGAAGTGGGGCGTCACGCTTGAGACGCTGAACGCGAAGCGGCCGGGCATCGTGCTCGCCTCGATATCCGCCTATGGCACCGAAGGTCCGTACGCCGCCTATCCGGGCAACGGCGCAACCACGGAGCCGATGTCCGGGCTCTCTTCGCTGCATGGCTACGAGGGTGACCCCGGCATGAACACCGGTGGCCTCTACCCCGACCCGACCGCGGCCTACTTCTTCGCCGGCGGCGTGCTCAGCGCGCTCCACCAGCGCAACCGCACCGGCCAGCCGCAGCGCGTCGAACTTTCGATGCTCGAGGCGATGGCGGTCGTCGGCGGCGACGCGATCATCGAGTACGACGCGACCGGCCGCGTGCCGCGTGCCGCCGGCAACCGCCACGCGCGCATCGCGCCGCACAACATGTACGAGGCGCGCGACGGTGAATGGCTCGCGCTCGCGGCGGAGACGGAGCAGGCGTGGCAGGCGCTCGCCGGCCACATCGACCGCAGCGACCTGCTCGACGACCCGCGCTTCGCCACCATGGCCGCGCGCAAGGCCAACGAGGCGGCGCTCGACGAGGTGGTCGGCGCGTGGTGCGCGACGCAGGACGCTTTCGAGGCCGAATCGACGCTCGGCGCGCTCGGCGTCATGGTCGCCCGCGTCGTCCCGCTCTACGAGCTGTACACGCGGCCCGACCCGAACCTCGTCGCGCGCGGCTTCGTCGGCCCGATCGACCACCCGGAGGCCGGCGTCACTATGCTGCCCGGTCGCCCGTGGAAGTTCTCCGCCGCCGCACCCGCGTCGCTGCGGCCTTCGCCCGGCGTCGGCGAGCACAGCCACGAGGTACTGCGCGACGAACTCGGCATCACCGACGACGAGTACGCTGAACTCGTTGCGGCCGGCATCACCGGCACGCTGAACGACATCAGCGAATCTTGAGAGAGTACTGAGACACGAGATACACGTTCGAGGAGTCGATATGAGCTTCACGAGTCTTCTCGTCGCTAACCGCGGCGAGATCGCCATCCGCATCATCCGCGCGGCGTCCGACCTCGGCATCCACACCGTCGCGGTGTACTCCGAGGACGATGCGAGCGCTCTGCACACGCGGGTCGCCGACGACGCCCGCCCGCTCAACGGCATCGGAGCGCCCGCCTACCTCGACATCGAAGGCGTGATCGCGGCAGCGAAGGACGCTGGCTGCGATGCGCTCCACCCCGGCTATGGCTTCCTCGCGGAGAACGCCGCATTCGCGCGTCGCTGCGCCGAGGAGGGCATCACCTTCGTTGGCCCCTCCATCGAAATGCTCGAGCTGTTCGGCAACAAGGCGCTCGCCCGCGCCGCCGCGTCCGACGCGGACGTACCGGTGATCCGCGGCACCGATCGCGCCGTCACACTCCACGAAGCGCGCGAGTTCTTCGCGTCGCTCGGCTCCGGTGGCGCGATGATGATCAAAGCGATCGCCGGCGGCGGTGGCCGTGGTACGCGTGCCGTCACGAGCGCCGACGAGATCGAGGCGACCTACGAGCGTTGCCGGTCCGAGGCGCTCAGTGCCTTCGGCAACGGTGACGTCTACGTCGAAGAACTGATCGCGCGCGCTCGCCACATTGAGGTGCAGATCCTCGGCGACGAGGGAGGAGCGATCGCGCACCTCGGCGAGCGCGAGTGCAGCATCCAGCGCCGCTACCAGAAGGTGGTCGAGGTCGCCCCCGCCCCGAACCTACCCGGCGCCCTGCGCGAGCGGATCATCGAGGCGTCGATGCGCTTCGCGAAGAGCGTTGGCTACAACAACCTCGGCACGTTCGAGTTTCTCGTCGATGCCAGCGAGGGGGACGCCGATGCGACGTTTGCCTTCATCGAGACGAACGCGCGGCTGCAGGTGGAGCACACCGTTACCGAGCAGGTGACCGGCGTCGACATCGTGCAGGCGCAGATCCGACTCGCGTCGGGCGCGTCGCTCGCCGAGCTCGGGCTCGATGACCCGCGCATCGCCGAGCCTCGCGGCTACGCGATCCAGGCGCGCGTGAACATGGAGACGGTCGCGGAGGACGGCTCCGTGCGCCCCACCGGCGGCACGCTCACCGCGTACGAGGCGCCCGGCGGCCCCGGCGTGCGCACCGACGGCTTCGGCTACGCGGGCTACGAGACCAGCTCGATGTTCGACTCCCTGCTCGCGAAGGTGATCGGCCACTCGCCATCGTCGAACTTCGCGGACGCGATCGCGCGCACCTCGCACGCCCTCAGCGAGTTCCGCATCGAGGGCTTCGCGACCAACATCCCGTTCCTGCTCAACGTGCTCGCTCACGACGACTTCGCGGTCGGCAACGTACACACGCGCTTCGTCGAGGAGCAGATCACCGCGCTCACGGGTGGCGGCGCGGACGAGCATCGTCGTCGCTTCGCCGATCCCGACGTCGCCGCAGTAGCGAACGGTTCCGATGAGAGCGGATTCGCCGGTGCCCAGGTCGACAGCGACGATCCGCTGGCGCTCTTCGCGCACGACGCGTCGGTGAAGTCCACATCGGCCGCCACACCAACGACGGGAGCCACACCCGACCTCGTCGGCCCCAACGGCTCGATCGGCGTTCCGGCACCGATCCAGGGAACGCTCGTCGCGCTCCACGTCAGCGAGGGCGATGAGGTCCGCGAGGGCCAGCAGATCGCCGTCGTCGAGGCGATGAAGATGGAGCACGTGATCACCGCCGACCGCACCGGCATCATCCGTGGCGTCTCGATGTCCGTCGGCGACGTCGTCCGTGCTGGGTTCCCGCTCGTTTTCATCGAAGCGGCCGATGTCGAAGGCGGCGCGGTCGAGACCGCGGAGGAGGTCGATCCCGACTTCATCCGCGGCGACCTCGCCGAGGTGAACGAGCGCCGCGCGCACATCTTCGACGAGAACCGTCCGGATGCCGTGGAGCGACGCCGTCGGTTTGGTCAGCGCACGGCGCGCGAGAACATCGCCGATCTGATGGACGAGGGCACGTTCAAGGAGTTCGGTCCGCTGGTGCTGGCCGCGCAACGCTCACGTCGGACGGTCGAGTGGCTGCGCGAGCGGACGCCGGCCGACGGCCTCGTCGCGGGCGTCGGCTCGGTGAACGGCGTGCTCGTCGACGACGAGCACGCGCGGGCGATCGCCGTGCACTACGACTACACCGTCTTCGCCGGCACACAGGGCCAGCGCAACCACTACAAGCAGGACCGCATGTACGAGCTGGCGCATCGCTACCAGCTTCCCGTGATCCTCTTCGCCGAGGGTGGCGGCGGCCGACCCGGCGACACGGGCCGCGAGGGTGGCGTCGGCTTCGACAACTACACCTTCACGCAGTTCGCCAAGCTGAGCGGACGCGTGCCGATGGTGGGCGTCACCTCCGGCCGTTGCTTCGCCGGCAACACCGCCCTGCTCGCATGCTGCGACGTGATCATCGCGACCGAGAACTCGACGATCGCGATGGGCGGGCCCGCGATGATTGAGGGCGGCGGGCTCGGCATCTACACGCCGGAAGAGGTCGGCCCGATGTCGTTCCAGGTGCCGAACGGCGTCGTCGACATCCTGGTTGAGGACGAAGAGGAGGCCGTCCGCGTCGCGAAACAGTACGTCTCTTACTTCCAGGGACCGATCGAGGACTGGGAGACACCGGACCAGCGCAAAATGCGGCACATCGTGCCCGAGAACCGCGTGCAGATGTACGACATGCGTGACGTGATCGAGACGCTTGCCGACAAGGACTCCGTGCTCGAGATCCGACGCGAGTTCGGGATCGGCATCATCACCGCCTTCGTCCGTATCGAGGGCAAGCCGATGGGGCTGATCGCCAACAACCCGCACCACCTCGCCGGTGCGATCGACAGCGACGGCGCGGACAAGGGCGCGCGCTTCCTTCAGCTCTGCGACGCCTTCGACCTGCCGGTGATCAGCCTGATGGACTGCCCCGGCATGATGGTCGGTCCGGACGTCGAGTCGACGGCCCTCGTGCGCCACTGCGCGCGCATGTTCAACACCGGCGCCAACCTCTCCGTGCCGATGTTCGGTGTCGTCGTGCGCAAGGCCTACGGGCTCGGCGTGCAGGCGATGTGCGGGGCCAGCTCGCTCGTGCCGTTCTTCACCGTCGCCTGGCCGACCGCCGAGTTCGCGGGCATGAACATCGAGGGTTCAGTGAAGCTCGGCTACCGCGACGACCTCGCTGCCATCGAGGATCCGCAGGAGCGGCTGGAAAAGTACGAATCGATGGTCGCCGCCGGCTACGAGCGGGCGAAGGCCGCAAACGCCGCCGTCTACTTCGGCATCGACGACGTGATCGACCCGGCCGATTCGCGCGACTGGATCGTCACCGGGTTGCGCAGTCTGCCGCCGACGCCACGGCGAACCGAAAAGAAGCGCCCGTACATCGATACCTGGTAGCCGCAGCGGCTGCGCAGTGCGACGGCTCGCCGACGCGCGTCAGTCGAGGTCGCGGAGGTGGTGTGTGAAGAACCCGGCGGTGGCCACGATCGTGAGGCCGACCGCGGTCATCCCGATCGCCCAGTCGACGCCGATCACCGACGACAGCAGCCCCACACCGAAGACGCCGAACGAGACGATGCTGAATTCCATCATGTAGACGCTCATCACGCGTCCCCGATATGCGTCGTCCACGTACGCCTGCAGCAGCACGTTGCTCAGCGACATGCGCCCCGTTTGCCCCAGCCCGATCGGGATCATGATCACCGCGGTCAATAGCAGCGAACGCGACAGCACGAAGGCGATGAGCGCGACCCCCAACAGGACAGAACTGCCAAGCAGGATCTTGCCCCGGTTCTTGTTCGGCATCGACGCGATCAGCAGTGAGCCCGCGACTGAACCGAGCCCGGTCAGCGTCATCAGCAGGCCGAGCTTGTCGGGACCCTCGTTCAGGACGTCAGCGACGAAGCCCGGCAGCAGCATCATGTAGGGCATCGAGAAGAGCACGATCACGAAGTTCGCGATCAACACCACGCGAACGTTCTTTTCCCTGGCGATGTAGCTCATCGCCTCACGGAACTCTGTCATGCTGCGACGAGCCGTGGCTCCCACGCTCACGCTGGCACCCGCGTCGCGATCCGCGGCGACCGACGGCTTCATCGGAACACGGCTGAGCGTGACGGCGGCGAAGAAGAAGCCGCTCGCCATCAGCGAGTAGGCCCAGGCGGCGCCAAACGCTGCGATCAGCAGACCACCGAGGCCGGGAGCGGCGAGCCGCATCAGGTTCATTCCGGCGGTATTCAGTGCGACCGCGTTCATCAGCCGTTCCTCACCGACCACGTCGGGGATCATCGCCTGCCGTGCGGGCATCATCGTCGCCCAGACCATGCCCTGCAGGCCGGCGCTGATCAGCAGGTGCGTGAACGTCAGCAGATCGAGGAAGAGCAGCGCCGCCACGCCAGCGGCGATCAGCCCGTTCATCAGCTGTCCGACCTGCAGCACCATCTTGCGAGGTAGCCGGTCCGCCAGCACGCCGCCGACCGGCGAGAACGCGAACATCGGGATCGCGCTGGCGAGGGAGATCGCCCCGAGCGCCGCGAATGAGCCGGTCAGATCAAAGACGAGATAACCACTCGCCAGCATCTGCATGTTCGACGCGCCGAACTGACCGAGCATCGCCAGCAGGAACCAGCGGAACGGGACGATCGAGAGCGAATCAAACGTGCGCAGGCTGCCGACGCCTGAGCGCCCGCCACGATCGTTGATCAGTGGCGCGTCCGCTTCGCTCGCAGGCGGCGTGAACCCACGTTCAGCAACGTCGACGGTCGAGTCGCGGGTCGAGGATTGCGAGCGGGTAGCCATCATCCCGATGGTAGTCGCTTCCGAGACATCGTGCGTCGGGTGAATCCAGCGTCCGGCGCCGCCCGCCCCGCCGAGCGGGTCGCGAAGTTCGCCAAGCCCGGTGATACTGCCAGCAATGCCACCGATCTTCCGCGCCGAAACACTGTCGAAGCACTACGGCTCCGTGCGGGCCCTCGACGGCGTCACCTTCGATGTCGAAGAGGGCGTCACGGGCCTGCTCGGCGCGAATGGCGCCGGCAAGAGCACCACGCTCAAGCTCTTCGTCGGTCTGCTCAAACCCGACGGCGGGAACGCGACGTTCCTCGGCGGCAACGAGGGCGAGGGGCGAGTCGTCTCCCGCCAGCGCATCGGCTACATGCCGGAGCACGACTGCCTGCCGGACGCGGTCCCGGCTGCGGAGTTCCTCACGCACATGGCGCAGGTCAGCGGACTGCCGCGCGTCGCCGCCCGCGTTCGCGCTACCGACGTACTGCGGCACGTCGGACTGTTCGAGGAGCGCTACCGCCCGATCGGCACATACAGCACCGGCATGAAGCAGCGCGTGAAGCTGGCGCAGGCGCTGGTCCACGACCCGGTCGTCGTGCTGCTCGATGAGCCCACCGCCGGTCTCGATCCGAGCGGCAGGCAGGAGATGCTCGACCTGATCCGCAGCACCGGCCGCGACTTCGGCATCAGCATGGTGCTTTCGTCGCACCTGATGGGCGACGTCGAACGTACCTGCGAGCGCGTGATCGTGCTCGATGCGGGCACCCTGATGCGCACCGGCCCGATCGCCGCCTTCACCGAAGAGACCGAGGTGCTCACGATCGAGGTCTCCGAGGGCGCCGAGGCGCTCTCCTCGCTGCTCGCCGCGCGTGGCCTGGCCCCCTCCCTCAACGACAGCGCGCTCACGCTCGATGGCGTCACCGGCGAGGACTACGACACCGTGCGGGACGCGATCATCGAGTCCGGCGCCCTGCTCTACCGGCTCGCTCCCGAGCGCCACTCGCTGACCGAAATCTTCGAGCGCTCCGCGCCCGACTCGGATGCCGCGACGTCGGCTGAGGTGGCGGAGTGACCTCGACCGCCAACGCACCAGCGGGTGAGGTCTTCGACCTCGGGTACCAGGGGTACGACGGCGAGCGTCGCGGTCGCTGGAGCGCGCGGCAGGCGATGTGGCGTGATGGCGTCCGCGTGACGCTCGGCCTCGGTCGCAGCATGGCGAAGAAGGTCGCGCCGTTCGTGTTCATCGGCCTCGCCTGGCTGCCGGCGGTGATCGTGATCGTGATCTCCGGCTTCGTTTCGACCTTCGGGGGCGAGGCAGCCGAGGAGATCGAAGGGGGAACGTTCTCGGAGCACTTCGAGTTCGCGTTCCTCTTCATCCTGCTCTTCGCCGCCGTCGTCGGACCCGAACTGCTCTGCCCGGATCGCAGCCAGGGCGTGATCACGCTCTACCTCGTACGCCCGATCACCACCACGGACTACGTGGCAGCGCGCTGGCTCGCCTTCCTCACCGTGGCCGCGTTCGCGCTCTGGACGCCGCAGTCATTGATCTTCGTCTGGAGCGCCCTCTCGGCGCGAGACCCGTGGGACTGGGCGCGCGACAACTGGGATGCCATCCCGCGATTCATGGCCGCCGGTCTTGTCATCGGCACGTTCCTCACCACGCTCACGATGACCGTCTCCAGCTTCACCACGCGCCGCCCGTACGCGGCGATCGGCACGCTGGCGATCATCGGCATCGGCGGTGCGCTCGGCGGGATCGGCGAAGAGGCATTCAGCGGCGCGACCGGCGACTGGATGTCGCTGCTGAACTTCACCCACGCACTGATGTCCGTCAGCAATTGGATCTTCGACGTGCCCGTTGATGCGGCCCTCGGTGCCGGCACGTACCTCGCCTGGGTCGCCGGGCTCACCGTCGCGATGAACGCCGTGCTCTGGTGGCGTTACCGGGGTATCGGCTGATGACGAACGGGCCGCTTTCGCCGTCGTCAGTGCCGACGATCAGCGTCGACCGCGTCTCCCGCTGGTTCGGCAGCGTCGTTGCCGTGAACGACGTCTCGTTCGATATCTTTCCCGGCATCACGGCGCTGCTCGGCCCCAATGGCGCAGGCAAGACCACGCTGCTGCGCATGATCTCAGGCCTCGGCGAACCCTCTGATGGCAACGTCACGGTGCTCGATGAGCCGGTCAGGCAGAACCACGAACTCTTCCGGCGCATCGGCGTGATGACCGAGCAGGAAGCCGTCTACGATTTCCTCAGCGGTCGCGCATTTGTCGAGTTGAACGCCCGGCTGCAGGGCCTGCCCGACGTCTCGGCCGCCGTCGATCAGGCGATTGAGCTCGTCGATCTCGCGGACGAGCAGCACCGCCGGCTCGGTGGCTACTCGCGCGGCATGCGACAGCGGCTGCGGCTGGCAGCAACGCTGGTGCATTCGCCCGACGTGCTGCTGCTCGACGAGCCGCTCTCCGGCACCGACCCGCGCCAGCGCCTGCACTTCATGGAAGTCATGAAACGCATCGCCGCCGAGGGTCGCACCGTGGTGATCTCCTCGCACATCCTCGAAGAGGTCGAGTCGCTGGCGGACCGTATCATCCTGCTCACCGCTGGCAAGGTCGCGGCAACCGGGGAATACCGCGCGATCCGCGAGAAGCTCAACGAGCGCCCCTACCTGGTCCTCGTCGAGTGCGACACGCCGCGACTGCTCGGCGCCGGGCTGCTGGAGATCGACGCGATCGAGTCCGTCGAGGTCGACGAGGACGGCCGCCTGCGCGTGCGCAGTCGCGATGTCGCGGCGCTTCAGCGCGCACTGCCCAGCATCGCGCGCGACCGCAACGTTCGCCTCCTGCGCGTCGAACCGCTCGACGACTCCCTCGAAAGCGTCTTTGAGTACCTCGCGCAGCAGCAGTGGACGGCTCGCGGATGACAACAATGCTCGTGCTCTCGCTGCGCCAGCTCGCCGGCGGCCGCCGGGCGTGGATCATGCTCCTGCTCGCCGCGATCCCGCTGCTCTTCGCGCTTATCTACCGCCTCGCGGGCGGCGAGGAGACACCCACCGAGTTCGGGGACGGGCTGACCAGCCACCTGATCGTCTCCACCATCCTGCCGCTCATGATGCTGGTGCTCGCAACGGCGGCGTTCGGCAACGAACTCGATGACCGCACTCTGCCCTACCTCATCCTGAAGCCACTGCCGCGCTGGAAGATCGTGCTGCCGAAATTGCTTGCGCCGCTGCTCGTCGGCGGCGTTCCGGTCGTCGTCAGCGGGTACCTCGCGACGTTGATCGTGACCGAGGGCGACGTCGGCTACGCACTGACGACGGCGGCGGCGCTGCTCGTCGGCGCGACCGCCTACGCCGCGCTCTTCACGTGGGCGGGGCTGGCGATCCGTTACGCGCTGCCGTTTGGCGTCGCATACATCTTCGTCTGGGAAGCGGCGCTCTCGACGTTCCTCGGCGGCACGCGATTCCTCTCGGTGCGGCAGTACACGCTGGCAGTCGTGCACGGTCTGGACGACAGTCGCCTCGCCAGGGAGACGATCGGTCTCGACCTCCCCGGCGCGCTGATCGGCGCGGTACTCGTAGTGATCGCTTCGCTTGTGCTCACCACGCGCAGGCTCTCGCGCATGGACATCCCTTAGCGCGTCACGCGACTGCGCGGTGCATAATCCCGGTAGCGGCGGACATCGACGTTCGACCGCCATGAGGGATCCCGGTGCCCCGACGACGCCCACCGCCACGCGACTACATGGACCCCGACGCAGGTCAGCGCGGTCCTGACTACCTGTCGGCACCCTCGGTCGCCACCGCCGCGCGCGCAGTGAACGGCGGCTCGCCACCTCCCGCGATCGACGTGCCGCCCGACGAACCCGCGGCCCCGCCCCAGCCCGACACAGCGATCGACGGCAGCGGCGAACCGCCCTCGTCGAACGGCGTGGCCACGGCGACACCGCCCGACGCGCCGCCACCAACGAGGCCGAAAGCATCGCTGCGCGACGCCTTCGCCGCGTTCCGGCTGCCCGACTTCCGCTACCTCACGCTCTCGACGATCGCCGTCGGCTTCGGGCAGTGGGCGCAGCAGATCGGCATCTTCTGGCTGATCCTCGAACTCACCGGCTCCGCCGTGCAGCTCGGCGCACTCGCCGCCACGCGCGGTCTGATCGGGACCGCCGTCGCACCAGTCGGCGGTCTGCTCGCCGAGAAGTACCCGCGACGCGCCGTGATGGTCTGGTCGACGTTCGCCGGTGCCGCCCAGGCGGCGGTGCTGGCCGCGCTGGTGATCACCGAGACGGTCGAGGTCTGGCACGTCTACGCCTTCGCCCTGATCGCCGGGACGACGATGAGCATCAACCAGCCGACGCGACAGGCGCTGGTCTACGACGTGACGTCGGACGAGCTGCTGCCGAACGCGGTCGCGATGAACTCCGCGGCGCAGAACGTCTCCCGCGTAGCCGGCCCGCCACTGGCCGGCGCGCTGATCGGCTTCTTCGGCGTGGCTTCGGCATTCGTCTTCATCGTCGTTGCGCGCGGCATCGCGGTGGTGCTGACGCTGCTGATCAGCCACCGCACGCGTCAGGTGCGGCTGCGCGGGAGCGCTGGCTCGGCACTGCGGCAGATGGGTGAAGGCTTCCGCTACTCGTGGAACGACAAGCCGATCTTTGGGTTGATTGTGGTCAGCGCGATCCCCTCGCTGCTGGTGTATCCGTACATCCCGTTCATGGCGACGTTCTCGAACGACGTCTTCGGGCGCGGCGCGGAGGGATTCGGTCTGCTCACCTCGATGCTCGGCTGGGGCTCGATCGTGGGCCTGATGCTGCTGGCGATCTTCAGCAACGTCCCCCGCAAGGGGCTGATCATGATGTCGTTCTTCACGATCTACGCACTGCTGCTCGTGGCCTTCTCGTGGTCGCCGATCTTCTACCTCTCGCTTGCGATCCTCGCCTTAGCGGGTGTCTTCCACGCGATCGCCATGGCGCTCAACAACACGCTGCTCCAACTCGCCGTGCGCAACGAGATGCGCGGGCGCGTGATGTCGGTCTTCCAGATGAGCCACGGGCTGCAGCCGCTCGGATCGCTGCCGATGGGTCTGCTTGTCGCGTCCCAGGGGCCTCAGATCGGCGTCGGCGCGTTCATGATCGCGGCGAGCGTGATCTTCGTGTTCCTGACTGTGTTCTGGGCCAGCCTGCGCCGGCTCTAGCGCGACGTGCTGTCGTCGATCGAGGATGCCTTCAGTCGAGTCAGGATTTCGTCGCCCACCGTCATCGGGGAATGCCATGAACCGAACGTGCCGTCAGGGAAGGGTCAGATCACAACCGTGCAAGTTGACGGGTGCTGGCCAGGCGGTCAGCGGTTCGATCGAGCCTCGGCCGCCGCAGCGATTTCTCGCGCCCGACCCGTCGCATCGAATCCACTACCGGCCAACCACGAGGGTTCGGCGAGCTGTTCAAAGTGATCGCCTGGCTCGTCCCAGCGGTGCAGAAGACGAGCCTGTGGGCGGCCACTACTGACGGCCTCGATCTCATGCACTTCGGCGACTGCCCGCCGCGTCGGAGCCTGCCAGTCGTCGCCGAGCGTTCGGATGTAGACCATCAGGTCGAGCGCCGCAGCCTGCTCATCCGGCACGCCGTTCTCGCCGGTCAGCACCGCAAACGCCTGATCCAGCCCCGGGGCGTGCAGAGCCGTTGCGAGCGAATAGCCACGTCCGAGGGTGGCGAAGACACGACGCACCGGTGCGCCCCAGATGTATCCCGGCACCTCTGCCTGGCTGATTTCCGGCACGACCAGGTAGCCGCCCGGCGCCTCCGACTCCAGCGCGTCAAGGTCAGCCGGGTGGTCGATCAGCGTGTGCAATGGGGTACCCGCTGGAACGTGCTCAAGCGCCAGGCGCGTCACCGTCGACTTGCCCGCCCAGCGCGGGATTGCTACCACGAGCAGCGATCGCCGCTGCTGCGCGGTCAGCTGCAACGTCGCGGCAATCTCGGGCGACATCGTCCCGTTCTGCACGAGATCGATGATGTCGGGGTCGGCCATGATTCCTCCACGCATCGACGCGCCAGCGGCGGCGACAGGTACGATGTCCGTAGCCACGTCAGCATAGCGGGAACCCACGCGGAGGCGGTCATGCCGGAGCAGTACGTCGCAAAGGACAATGAGACCGGGCTGGAGATCTCAGTCACAGGTGACTTCCCTGAAGACCCCGACGACCGCGTCCGCATTGCGCGCACCGCGACGCTCTTCACCCGCCTCTTTTCGACGATCCTCTCGACCGAGAGCATCACGGAACGGCGGCAACGATTCCGAGCCGTGGAATCTCAGCTTGAGATCGCCGACGCGCTGATCAAGGAAGATTTCACCGAGGTTCAGCAACTGATGCGCGAGACGATGCACTCGATGGGCGTCTCGGAGGAGCAACTCGCCGAGATCGAAGCTGAACTGAAACGGCACCTCAAGGAGATGGGCGGCATCGACTTCCCCGATGCGACCGACGAGGACGCCCCACCAGACGAGGACGGGCCGCCCGCCCCGTAGCGCCGCCGGAGACCGGGCCGCCGCGTCTACTCGACGCGATCGACGATCAGGCGGTAGCCAGCACCGGGCAGCGAGTCGATCGCCCGATCCAGTCCAATCGCGCTCAACTTCCGTCGCAGCGAGTGCACGTGCGATCGGATCGCGGCGCGGCCATGGCGATCGGCGAACGCCTCGCCCCAGAGCGCCTGCGCGATCACGTCGTGGGTGGTGACACGCGGACGGTCGCGGATCATCGCGGCGAGGATGCGAGCCTCGAACGGCGTAACACTCGTACTGCCGAGCGGCCCCGTGGCCTCTCGCCGCGCGCCGTCGAACGTGAGCGCCAGCTCCGACCGAGCCCCGTCTCCGGCGTGCGTCATTGCAGCGTGGACCACGTCGGATACGCTCGCGGTCGTCGGTACCACGATCAGCGGCTGAAGATCGCTGGGCGGCGATTGGCGATGCCAGGACGAGTGTTCGGGCAGCACAGTGACGACCGGCAGTCGTTCGTCCTCGACAGCCCCCCGCACCCGCTCGATCAGCCGCCTCAGCGGTGTCGCGTCGCCGCCGGCATCGACGATCGCGAGGTCAGGAACGGTCGAAGCGCGCCGGATGCCGGCGGTCGCGTGATCCGCGTCGCTGCTGCCGGCCGCGGCGTGTCCGGCGCGTCGCAGCGCGCGTGTCAGCGAGTGACGCCAATCCGTACTCTCCGAGATCACGAACGCATGCACAGCGCCTCGCCTGCCCTTCGCCGCAGCAATCGTATTCTCATCGGCAGCCGGCACGAACGCCACGAGCCGTTGATACCAACTCTTGAGGGACAGCGCCGAGCCTCGTACGATAGCGATTCGAGCGTTTGTTCTACCCGATACTCCCTATCGCTGAGGTGAACCCGTGCCACTCGACCGCATCGTCGTGACCGGCGCACGAGAGCACAATCTCAAGAACATCGACATCGAGATCCCACGCGACAAGTTCGTGGTGATCACTGGCGTCTCCGGCTCCGGGAAGTCGTCCCTCGCCTTCGACACGATCTACGCCGAGGGGCAACGACGCTACGTCGAGTCCCTCTCCGCATACGCACGTCAATTCCTAGGCCTGATGGAGAAGCCAGACGTCGACTACATCGACGGCCTCTCGCCCGCGATCTCGATCGACCAGAAGGGCGTCTCCAAGAACCCGCGCTCCACCGTGGCGACGGTGACGGAGATCTACGACTATCTGCGGCTGCTCTTCGCCCGCGCCGGGACGCCGCACTGCCCCCACTGCGGGCAGGTGATCCGACGTCAGACCGTGCAGCAGATCGTCGACGCCGTGCTCGCAGAGGCCGCCGGCACGCGCGGCATGCTGCTGGCACCGCTGATCCGCCACCAGCGAGGCGAGCACAAGCAGGTGATCGAGGAGATCCGTCAGGCCGGCTTCATCCGCGCACGCGTGGACGGCGAGGTTCGCGAGATCGACGAACAGTTCGACCTCGACCGCTACAGGTGGCACGACATCGATGTCGTCGTCGACCGCATCATCGTCCCGGAGGCCGGCGCCGAGGAGTCTGAGGAGACGCGACGTCGCATCGCCGACTCCGTCGAACAGTCGCTGCGGCTCGGTGCGGGCGTGATCGTCTTCGCGCCGGAGGGGCTCGAAGAGCAAACGTTCTCGGAGCACTTCGCGTGCCCGAACACGAGCCACCCGCCCTACTCCGTCGGCGAGATCGAACCGCGCAATTTCTCGTTCAACAGCCCGCATGGCGCTTGCGCGACCTGCACCGGCCTGGGCGTGCAGATGGAGATCGACCCGGAGCTCGTCGTGCCGAACCGCGGCCTCTCGATCAGCGAGGGCGCGATCCTGCCCTACCAGCGGATCAGCACCTCCCAGCACTGGTACCGCCGCCGCATCTCGTCCGTGGGCGAGGCCTACGGCTTCTCGATCGACAGCCCGCTCGCCGAACTCGACGAGACGCAGTGGCACGCGCTGATGCACGGCACCGGCGAGGAGCAGGTGAAGGTCAACTACAAGACACGCAGCGGCCGCGTGCGGCGCTACGACGTGGCGTGGGAAGGCGTGCTTCCGAACCTGGAGCGCCGCCATAAGGAGACCGAGTCCGAGTGGGTGCGCCAGGACATCGAGCGCTACATGCTCGCGGTTCCCTGCCCGACGTGCGACGGCGCGCGCGTGAAGTCCTCGATGCTTGCCGTCACAGTCGATGGTCGTTCGATCGTCGAGGTGGCGCGGCTCTCAGTCGGCGACGCGCTGGAGTGGACGCAGGCGCTGCAGAGCGACGAAACGCCGCTCGGCGCGCGGGAGCGGGAAATCTCGCGTCAGATCCTGCAGGAGATCGCCGGTCGCCTGACCTTCCTCCGCGACGTCGGACTCGCCTACCTCACGCTCGACCGGCCCTCGGCGACACTGGCCGGCGGCGAAGGTCAGCGCATCCGCCTCGCAACGCAGATCGGCTCGGCGCTGATGGGCGTGCTCTACGTCTGCGACGAGCCATCGATCGGCCTGCACCCCGTCGACAACGAGCGCCTGATCAGCACGCTGACGCGGTTGCGCGACCTCGGCAACACCGTGCTCGTCGTCGAGCACGACGAGGCGATGATGATGGCGGCCGACCACCTGATCGACCTCGGCCCCGGCGCCGGCGAGCACGGCGGGACGGTGGTCGCGAAGGGCTCGCCGAAGCAGGTCGCGCGCTCGAAGAAGTCGATCACCGGACAGTTCCTCTCCGGCAAGCGCCAGATTCCGATGCCGCGGCAGCGACGCCCCGGCAAGGGCGAAGTACTTACCGTACGAGGAGCGACGGAGCACAACCTCAAGCAGATTGATGTCAGCTTCCCGCTCGGCTCGTTCATCGGGGTGACCGGCATGTCCGGCAGCGGCAAGTCGACCCTCGTCAACGAGATCCTCGCCAAGCGACTCGCGCACGACCTGCACCGCGCCCGCGAGCGTCCCGGCAAGCACGACGCGTTCGAGGGTCTCGACCACGTCGACAAGGCCGTCGTGATCGACCAGTCGCCGATCGGGCGCACGCCGCGGTCGAACCCGGCGACGTACACGAACCTCTTCACAACGATCCGCGACCTCTTCTCGTCGGTGCCGGAGTCGCGCGTGCGCGGCTACAAGCCCGGGCGGTTCTCGTTCAACGTGAAGGGCGGGCGCTGCGAGGAGTGCTCAGGCGACGGCTACAACGTGATCGAGATGCAGTTCCTGCCGGAGGTCACCGTCCCCTGCGAGGTCTGCCATGGCGACCGCTACAACCGCGATACGCTGGAGATCAAATACCGCGGCAAGAGCATCGCCGAAGTGCTGAACATGACGGTCAGCGAAGCCCACGAGTTCTTCGAGGCGATTCCCGCCGCGCGAAGGCGGCTGGAGACGCTGGAGAGCGTCGGGCTTGGCTACATTCGCCTCGGCCAGCCCGCGACCACGCTCTCCGGTGGCGAGGCGCAGCGCGTGAAGCTCGCAACCGAACTCTCGCGGCGCGCGACCGGCCAGACGGTCTACATCCTCGACGAGCCGACGACCGGGCTCTCGTTCCCGGACGTCGAGGCGCTCCTTCAAGTGCTGCAGGCACTCGTCGATCAGGGCAACACAGTGATCGTGATCGAGCACCACCTCGACGTGATCAAGAACGCCGACTGGATCATCGACCTCGGTCCGCGCGGCGGCGAGGCCGGTGGCGAAGTGATCGCGGAAGGACCGCCGGAGGCGATCGCTGCCACCGAGGCCTCGTCGACAGGCGCCTTCCTGCGCGAGGTGATCGATCGTGCCGGCGGCGACGTGCCGGTTGCGGATCGCGAGGCGATCGCGAAAGCGAGCGGTAAGAACGCGGCACCCTCGGCGGCCCCGTCGAAGAACGGCAAGCGACCGAAGGCGGCCGCCGCCGCTGCGAAGAAGAAGCCTGCTGCGAAGCGCAAGAAGACGAAGGCGCGCAAGGCGAAGACCGCCAGCGCCTGAACGCGCCATCCGTCGCTGCGATAGCCTTGCGACGTGTACACACTCACCCTCGACAACGACGACCTGCGCCTCGTCTATCTGGCGACGGTCTACCACCTCGGCCGGCCCGGCTCGGAGATCGATGCGGTGACGCTGAAGCCGCACTCGCTCGGTCTCGGATCGTTACGCGAGGCGCTGGAGCCGCAGCTCGCCAACGCCTCAGCGGACGTCGATCTCTCCGACTACCAGCTGGCACGTCTCGGCCAGGCGTTGCACGGCATCGTCAACGAGCTGAAGCAATTTGAGCTGGCGCAGGGCCGCTCCGCCGTGCCCGGCTTCTCCGAGGCGATGGAGCAACTCTACCCCGGCATCGCAGACCAGTCCGGCGCATCGCTGGATCTGGTGCAGCAGGCGATCATGCTGCGCCGCCGCCTCGATGCGGCCGTTCGTGACGCGGAGGTGGCGGTCGAGGCTGCGCAGTCGCAGCTGGCTGAGAGAGAGGCCGAAGAACGTCAGCCGTGGTGGAAGTTCTGGGCGCGCTGAGCACTCGATCCGGAAGAGTTGTTGACTCTTGCGCCGTCCGATCACGCGAACCCTTGTCTGCAACGGAGCGCAAACCTACACTCGCCACGAAGCATTTTCACGTGCATTCAGGCAGCTACCTGCTGAAGGGACCCTGAGCATGACTTACTTTTCTACCCAGCCGTGTATCGACGAACTCGACCTCTCATGCGTCGACGTCTGCCCGGTGGACTGCATTCACACCGAAGAGGGTGTCGACCGCATGGTCTACATCGACCCGGACGAGTGCATCGACTGCGGTGCGTGTGAGCCGGCCTGCCCGGTGACCGCGATCTACGCGGAAGATGACCTGCCGGAAGACATGGCGATCTTCGGCGAGATCAACACGCTCTACTTCAAGGACAAGGACGCGGCGCGCGCGAAGGTTCCCGCCTAGTCAGCACGCCCAGTCAGACAGAGAAGAAGCGCCGCTCACGCGGCGCTTCTTTGATCTCAAAAGTCTGATGTCGCTCGCTAGCGACGCCGGATCGTCGCCGGGTCGACGCCTTCGAGCAGCGGGATCTCGTGATGAGCCAGCGACGGCTCACCCTCCAGCGAGGACGCCTCAAGCTGCACGCTGCCATCCTCCTGCAGGTCTACCAGCAGCACACGTCCGCCGATCGAACCACTGAGCGACTCCGGCGCGCCCGAGTACGCCGCCGTCATCGATCCGGCGGCAACCCGTACGAGCCGCTCCCAGTGGCCCAGCGCCACGTAGTCGCGGTCCATCGCTTCCAGCTCGGTCTCGTAGATATGGAAGGAGTGCTGGAGCGCGGCTGAGGGATGGATGTAGTGCCCGTGGCCGATACCGATCTGCCACGCGGCCTCGCCGCGCGGCGGCGCGTCGGCGAAGGGGGTGAAGTTCGGCTCCTCTTCAGTGTGGCTGCGTCCCCAGACCTCGATCTCCGCGTCACCGAGGGAGACGGTCTCGCCGCCGGGCGCGCGCATCAGATGCAGGTTCGGCGCAGCACCAACGAAGTCGAAGCGGTCATAGACGGAGCCGCTACTGCCAACGTGGTCATGGTTCCCCGGCAACAGGACGACCGGAACCTCGGCGCGCGCGATTTCGGTCGCCGCGAACTCAAGCGTCTCCTCGCGGACTCGCGCGTTGTCGAAGAAGTCACCGGCGATCAGCAACGCGTCGACGTCCTCGCTGTGGCACTTGTCGATGATGCTGCGGAATCCCTGCTCCAGCTCGGCACGCAGGGCGTCGCGCTGCTCGGTTTGCCCGGAGTCGTACGCGCCGAGGTGTACGTCCGACGTGTGCAGCAGCCGTCGAGGGGAGCGCGGGGTGCCGCTGTCGCTGCTCACCGGCCGGGCATCGCTGGTGGATCGTCGACCGTGGGGCGCAGCTCATCGAGCCGCCCGCGCAGAGCCGTCACGAGTTCCGCGATCGGTACGCGAATCTGTTCGGTGGTGTCCCGGTCGCGGATCGTCACCGCGTCGTCGTCGATCGTCTCGAAGTCGACGGTCACGCAGAGCGGCGTACCGACCTCGTCCTGCCGTCGATAGCGACGGCCGATCGACTGTGCATCGTCGTACCAGGTGCGGAAGTGGGGACGTAGCACGTCCCAGACGCGCCGCGCCGTCGGCACCAGCTTCTCGTTGCGGGAGAGCGGCAGCACGCCCACCTCGATCGGCGCGATGTCCGGCGCAAGCCGCAACACGACGCGTTTCTCTTCGCCGACCACGTCCTCGTCGTAGGCGTCCATCAGCAACGTCAGCATCACGCGATCGACGCCGACCGCCGGCTCAACCACATGCGGGACGACGTGCTCGTTCTTCTCCGTGTCGAAGTACGTAAGCGACTTGCCTGAGCGCTCACCATGCGCGGTGAGGTCGTAGTTGCCGCGATAGGCGACGCCCTCCAGTTCCGACCAGCCCCACGGAAAATTCACCTCGATGTCGGCCGTCGCCGTCGAGTAGTGCGAGAGCTCTTCCTGCTCGTGGTCGCGGAGGCGCAGGTGCTCCTGCCGCACACCGATCGACTGGAACCAGCGCATGCGCTCCGTCTTCCAGTACTCGAACCAGTCAAGTGCGTCGGCGGCGTCACAGAAGAATTCCATTTCCATCTGCTCGAACTCGCGGGTACGGAAGATGAACTGCTGCGTCGTGATTTCGTTGCGGAACGACTTGCCGATCTGCCCGATTCCGAACGGGAGGCGCCGTCGTGTCGCGCTCTGCACGTTCTCGAAGTTTACGAACATGCCCTGCGCCGTCTCGGGGCGCAGATAGGCGACCGCACCATCGTCGGCAACCGGGCCGATGCTCGTACGCAGCAGCAGGTTGAAGTCCCGCTCTTCGGTGAAGTTGTCCTTCTCGCCACAGTTCGGGCAGACGCCATCCTCGATATGATCCGCACGCACGCGAGCCTGACAGTTGAGGCAGTCGACAAGCGGGTCGGTGAAGGCGTCCACGTGTCCGGTGGCGCGCCAGACCTCGGGATTGGTGATGATCGCGGCTTCCACGCCGACCACGTCGTCGCGGCCCTGGACCATCCAGCGCCACCAGCTCTCGCGGATGTTGCGCCGCATCTCGACGCCCAGCGGCCCGTAGTCGTACGTCGCGGCGAATCCGCCGTAGATCTCAGCCGATGGGAAGACGAACCCGCGCTGCTTCGCGAGCGATGTGATCGTCTCCAGGTCGGCCTTCATCGCAGAGGCCGGCCCGTTGCTCTCGTCAGTCATTCTGCTCCCATGGCGTTGGCCCGAACGGGCGGAGGTAGGCCGAGCGTATCATCGCGATCTTGCGTCCACAACACGCCGGGAACCCGTGCTACCATTCCGACGCGCTGGGAGGATCCGACGCATGCGTACTCTGATTGCCGTCCTGACCGGAGCCGCCGTTGGCGTCGCCGCGGCCGTGGCTGCGGGTGCGCGTGCCGACCTGCGAGAGCTCTCACAGCGCCACGAAGAGATGCCCGACGTGACCATGGATCCGGAGGCTGCCGATGCCTGATTCAGTCCCGAACAAGCTCTGCGTGATCATCGTGTCCGATGCGGACGCGAACCGGCTGATGGAACGGCTGGTCCAGAAGAACCTCCCCGCGACGAAGATCGGCTCCACCGGCGGCTTCCTGCAGCGTGGAAACGCCACGATCATCAGCGGCGTCGAAGAGTCGATGGTCGCTGACGTGACCGAGATCGTGCGCGAAGAGTGCCACGCTCGCAAAGAATTCGTGCCCGTGCAGACGTTGCCGTTCCTCGGCGATGGCGGGTTCAGTGCGGAACCGGTCGAGGTGCGGGTTGGCGGCGCGATCATGTTCGTGATCGACGTCGAGCAGTTCATCCGCACGTAGCTGTCGGGCCGCAGCCAGCCCGTCGCGCTGACGTCAGCGCAGGTGAGACGCTACCCTGCCGCCTCGGCGGCCGCTCCGAGTGACGTTTCAAGCATCATCACGACATCTGCGTCGTAGTGCTCATCGGCGCCAGCTTCCAGGATCTCGCGCGCCTCGGCATGGCTGAACGCCTCACGATGCGGGCGATCCGCCCTGAGCGCCCAGTAGGAATCGGCGACCGCGAGGATGCGGGCGGCAAGTGGGATCTCGTAGCCCTGCAGCATCTCGGGGTAGCCCCGACCGTCAGGGCGTTCATGATGGGCCGACACCCACATGCTGATCTCGTCCATGCCCGGGGTGGCTTCCAGGATGCGCGCAGCCATGCCGGGGTGGTGTCGCATCAGCTCCATCTCCTCCAACGAGAGGATCGATGGCTTCTCCGTAATGAAGCGCGGGATGCCCATCTGACCGATGTCGAGCAGCCGCCCCGCAACGCCGATCGCCCGTCGTTCCGACTTGGCGATCCCCATGCGCCGCGCCAGTTGCATTGCCAGATCGGCCACCCGTGCAGAACGTCCCGCTTCGCGCACAGACGCATCAGTGACGTCACCGAGGGCGGCAGCGATCCGCTCCACGTTCTTCACGGACGCACGACCATCGCCACTGACTCCGCCAGCCAATAGTGCCGCCAGATCGTTGTCCCACAGCCCGGTCCACATGCTGTCGCCATGCAGGGCGTCGGTCGTCGCCTCCGCGACCTCGGATCCGACCATCGGCGCGATATCTCGCGGATGGACGCGCAGCAGTGATGCGCGCGCCTTCAGCGGGCTCTCCGGATTCTCAGCGATCTCGATCGCCCAGTGCGCTGCGTTCACGATCAGCGCCTCAAGTGGGATCTCTCCGCCAGCGGTTCCCTGCGGGCGGCCAGCGCCGTCCCATCGCTCATGCGACGCGAGAATCGTGTTCTGAATACGCTCGTCGAGTCCCAGCCGAGCAGCGACCCATCCGCCAGCAGCGGCGTGCCCTCCATTCGGATCGACCTCGGGAGGCAGCTCTGCCACCGCGACGCCGGAGTCGTGGAGCAGCGAGGCGTAGAAGACCGTGCGCCGATCAGCATTCTTCAGCCCGAGCGTCTCCGCCACCGCGAGCGCGACATGCGCCACGCGCACGCCGTGACCCGGTGACTGCGACTCGGCGAGGTCGAACGCGCTGCTGAGGGGAGCGATCAGCGCGGCTGGACGCGCCGCCTGGAGCTCAACCGCTCCATCGAACGCGAAGTCTGGATCCATCAGCGAATCGGGCAGCATGAATGCGGCGTTGGTCAAACGGCTACCCTCCCGGTGGATGCACGGTAATCCTCGGCAGGTTTGAGCCGGCTCCGCAGCAAATTCCGTATCTGGGCTACAGTTCGCGACATCCTCGCGCGAATACCGGTAGACGTTGGAGCAGCAGATGATCTTGCAGGGCTACGTGGTTGGCAGGCTAGCGGCCAACTGCATGGTGATCGCCGACGATGAGACGCGCGACGCGCTGGTGGTCGACCCCGGCGACAACGCGCCCGAGCTGCTGAAGCAATTTGCGGAGCACAAGTTCAACGTCGTCGGCGTGCTCGCGACGCACCACCACCTCGACCACACCGGCGGCATCCACGATCTGCTCGAGGCGCTACCAAACGCGCAGTTCTACATGCATCAGCTCGACTACCCGCAGATCGTCGCGCAGGCACCGACGGCGGAGCAGTGGTACGGACATGCCGTGACCGCACCACGTGAGCCCGACCGCTTCATCGAGCACGGCGACACGATCGAAGTCGGCAGAGTCTCGCTGACCGCCCTGCACTGCCCCGGCCACACTCCGGGCTCGCTCTGCCTCTCCGGCGAGGGCATCGTCGTCACGGGCGACGTGCTCTTCGCAGGATCGGTCGGACGCAGCGACTTCCCCGGTGGTGACGCCGCGACACTGATTCGTTCGATCCGCGAGCACCTGCTGACGTTGACCGATGAGACGGCCGTGCTCCCCGGCCACAACGAGTCGACGACGGTGAAGCAGGAGCGCGAGACGAACCCATTTCTGCGCGACCCGCGCGGCACGATGGGCATCGACCTCGACTGAACGACCGCTCCGAGACATCGCGACACGGAACGCTCGCGACACAAAGAAGCGGGTGCCGTGTGGCACCCGCTTCTTGCTTCATCCCGACTGTCTAGATGAAGAGCGGCCCGAAGACGACCGCGACGATCGACATCAGCTTGAGCAGGATGTTCATCGAGGGGCCGGAAGTGTCCTTGAAGGGGTCACCCACGGTGTCACCGACCACCGCTGCATGGTGGGCGTCAGAGCCCTTGCCACCCAGCTCGCCGGACTCAATGTACTTCTTCGCGTTGTCCCACGCCCCACCGGCGTTCGCCATCATCAGCGCGAGCAGCGCACCCGATGCGATCGAGCCCATCAGCAGGCCGCCCAGCGCCTCGGCGCTGATCAATGCGCCGACGGCGATCGGTACGATAATCGCGATCGCGCCCGGCAGGATCATCTCGCGGATCGCACCGTCCGTCGCGATCTCGACTGCGCGTGCGTTGTCCGGGGGCTCGGTACCTTCGAGAATGCCCGGGTGCTCGCGGAACTGGCGGCGCACCTCCTGCACCATCGCCATCGCGGCCCGACCAACGGCACCCATCGTCAGCGCACCGAAGATGAACGGCATCAGCGAGCCGATCAGCAGGCCGATCAGCACTTCGGTCTCGAGCACGTTGAGGATGAACGCCTCGCCCCTCGATCGTTCGACGATCACAGAGTAGGTGACCATCAGCGCCATCGAGGTCAGCACGGCCGACCCGATCGCGAAGCCCTTGCCCGTCGCAGCCGTCGTGTTGCCGAGGCTGTCGAGGGCGTCGGTGCGCTCACGCACCTCGGGCGGCAGGCCCGCTTGCTCGGCGATGCCGCCGGCGTTGTCCGCCACCGGTCCGTAGGCGTCGCTGGCGAGCGTGATGCCGAGCGGCGAGAGCATGCCTACGGCCGCAAGCGCGATGCCGTAAAGCCCGGCGAGCTCGAACGTAATCCAGATTGCCGCAACCAGCGTCAGCACTGGAATCGCGGTCGAGAGCATGCCAAGGCTGAGGCCACCGATCACGATCGTGCCCGCACCGGTCTCAGCCTGCTCGGCGAGCCTCTTTGTCGGCGAGAACTCGTAAGCCGTGTAGTACTCCGTCGCTGTTCCAATCACCTGACCGGCGATCAAGCCGACGAGCACGACCCAGAAGAGCGCCCAGTCGAGATCCAGCATCATCACGATCGCCGCAGTACCAACGAGCACCAGTCCGCTGGCGGAGAAGATGCCCGTGCGCAGCGCCCAGAGCAGGCGCCCCATCGTCGCGTCCTCATTCGTGCGTACGAGGAACATGCCGATGATCGAGGCCACGATTCCGACCGACATCACGAGCAGTGGCAGCGTGAACGGGTCGGCGACGTGGTCCATCAGGTCCGTATTGGCGGGGAAGACCGCGTTCTCGTTGTCCCCGGCGCCGATCACGGCGACGGCTGCGAGCGACATCGTGGCGACGATCGAGCCGCTGTACGACTCGAAGAGGTCGGCACCCATGCCGGCGACATCGCCAACGTTGTCACCGACGTTGTCGGCGACCGTGGCCGGATTTCGCGCGTCGTCCTCGTCGAGGCCCGCCTCGACTTTGCCAACGAGGTCCGCACCGACATCGGCGGCCTTCGTGTAGATGCCGCCGCCGACACGCGCGAAGAGCGCGATCGTCGATGCACCGAAGGCGAAGCCGGTGAGCGGTCCGACCGACTCGAAGATCAGGTAGAGCGCGGTGATGCAGATCAGGCTGAGACCGGTCACGGTCACGCCCATCACGCTGCCGGACGAGAACGCGACGCGGAGCGCGGCGTTGAGTCCGGTCTGCGCTTTCGCCGTCGTGCGCGTGTTCGCGCGAACAGCGATGTACATCCCGATGTACCCGGCCGTCGCCGAGGCGATCGCACCGAGCAAGTACGAAAGGGCGGTTCGCGGCAGGTCGGTCAGCTCGCCGTCCTCATCCGGGAACTTGTCGAGCACGTCGAAGTCGATAAAGACGGCGATCGTGGCTACAACGACCACGACGAAGACAGCGAGGAACGTGTACTCACGCTTCAGGAAGGCCGCGGCCCCTTCCTGGATCGCCACGCCGATCTCTTGCATCGCCTCGTTTCCCGAGTCCTCCGCCAGCAAGCGCTTGGCGAGTATCACGGCGAAGACGAGCCCCAGAATCGAGGCACCCAGTGCCAGGTACAGGCTTTCCATCGGTCCTCCAAGAAAAGTGATTTCAGTAGCCGCGCGGCAGCGTATCAGTGCCGCCGCCTAGCGGCATGTGCAGAATTGTACCGGCGAGTAGACGAGTGAGCGAGCGCGACCGACCGCTATTGTGACGAAATCCGCAATTGGCACCGGCTCGCGTCGGGAGACGTCCGGCTGTAGCCCATCGATCTTCCGCGCCAGCCGTTCCTGCTGCACGGCGAGCGTGTAGTCGCCCCGCGTCCGTTCGAGGATCGCGCGGGCCGCATCCGTCGAGCGGCGGAGGTTCCCCGTCATCGCGTCCGGGTAGTCGACGGTCACCAGCATCGAGTAGATGTCGTCCATCTGTTGCAGCGTGTGCTCGCACTCGTCGATCGCCCCGCGACGCAGCGCGTCGAGCAGCAGGCGGCGCAGCTCCCCCACCGTCTCCGAGAGCCCGTGCAGATAGGCGGGTCCACCGACGCCGAGTGCATCCGGCAGCGGCAACGGCCACCCGGCAACTAGCGCCAGCGTCGCCGAGGCCTCGGCGTACTCCTTCTGCGCGTCGTGGACGAAACCAGCGTGCAGGATCTGGGGATAGTCCAGCAGCGCCTCCGTCGCTTCGGTCACGGCAGCGCGGCACTGCTCGAGCAGCTCCTCGGCGCGCTCGAGTTCGCGACGGTGGACGGCGCGGATGCAGGTGGCCGCGAAGCGGATCGCGTTCCGCGCGAGCGGCAGTGCCTGCTCGCGAGCCTCGTACGCCGCCTGCAGATCGTCACGGATGCCGGCGACGGCGGCCTCGATCTCGGGTGCCAGCGAATCGTCGCGCATCGCGATGCTGCTAGATGTCCTTCACGACGTCGGGCAGATCGCCCTCGCGCGCAGCATCGATCATCGTGCGCGTCTCTTCGGGGACGTCCATGCCGTAGTCCTCGAAACGCTTCTCGACCCAGCGACCGATCTGGCGCGGGTCCTTGTACGCGTCCTCGCGCCGGCCACCGGCACCCGGCGCGCCGAGCTGATCGAGCACGTCCTGATCCGTCTTCGCGCGGTTCACGTTCGACATCATGCGCTCGAGCTTCGGAGAGTCGCAGTGCTCGCAGCGGGCATCGAGTTTCGCGCTCGCGGAACGCACGAAGACGCTCGTCACGCCACTGCACTCCTCGCAGCGAAACTCATAGATCGGCATTAGCTACCGCTACCTCAGTGGTCGTGGCCGTGATCGCCCGACTTGCCCCTGTTCTTGTTCAACTCGTTCTTGAGCTTGAAACCGGGGTCGACGCGATCGATCGGGTCCTCGCCCGAGCTAGCGCGGTCGGCGATCTCGCTGAAGTTTGACCCCAGCTCGCCGTCGAAGTCCTTGCCCATGCGCTTCGCCCAGCGCGCGAAGTCGCCCTGGTCGCCCGACTTCAGACGTCCCATCTCCTGATTGAAATCGATTGAGTCGACGCGCTCCGCATCGCTGCGGGCGCGCGCGAAGCCGGACATCACACGCGTCAGGCTCTTGCCGCCGCACTCCGGACACACCGCATCGGATGTGCTGTTCGCGGATCGGAAGAATACGTCGACGCGCTGGTCGCATCCGTCGCAGTCGTACTGGTAAATCGGCATCGCGAGTCAGTGTAGCGGCAGACCACGTCGCTTGCCATAACGCGGGCTAGCCCTCGATCGCGCTCACGACGTGCTGCACCTCTCCGACCTCGCCATCGGCGGCCAGGTCGATCGCGATCAGGTCGATGCGAACGTCCGACGGCAGTTCGGGGTGATCGACGGAGTAGCCGACAGCCAGTTCGCGCAGGCGTCGCTGCTTCGCCGACGTCAGTGCTTCGACCGCGCCGCCAAATTGCGCGCTACTGCGCAGCTTCACTTCGACGATCACCAGCGTCTTCTGGTGAGTCGCGATCAGGTCGATCTCGCCCTCGCGACGGCGCACGTTGCGGTCGATCACCTTGTAACCGCGCTCTTCGAGGTACTCGGCCGCCAGATCTTCACCGCGTTGACCGAGGCGCTGACGGTAGCCCTTCCCCTGCTCAGCCATCCAGCAGTGCCGCGCGTACGGGCGCGAAGGAGAGTCGGTGCGCCGTCGTATAGCCGAGCGTGCGCAGCGCCTCCATGTGCGCGCGCGAGCCGTAGCCCTTGTTCTGCTCTAGCCCGTAGCCGGGGAAGTGCTCCGCCATCCCTCTCATCATCGCGTCCCGTTCCACCTTGGCGACGATGCTGGCGGCCGCGACCGACTTGCAGAGCGCATCGGCACGCACGATCGAGCGCTGCTCGCCATCGAAATCGACGTGCTCGCGACCATCGACGATCAGCGCGTCCGGCCGCGCACTGAGCGCGTCGACGGCCCGGCGCATCGCCAGGCGCGTGGCCGGAGCGATCCCGATCTGGTCGATCACGTGCTGCGAGACGACGCCAATGCCAAAGTCGCAGCGCGCCCGGATCTGCGTCGAGAGTTCCTCGCGAGTGCGTGCCGCCAGCAGCTTTGAGTCGCGTAGGCGACTCACCCAGCGCGCACGGGAGAACGACAGCACCACCGCCGCCGCGACGACGGGACCAGCGAGCGGGCCGCGACCGACCTCGTCCACACCGGCCACCCGCTCGCGGCCGTCGTTCCAGAGCGCTCGCTCTGCACGCCACGTCGGTCGGACTGCGGCCATGCGGCATGCTAGGCACGTCAAAAGCGAGCAGGCAAGTGATCGATTGTCGCGTCAGGCCACCTCGCTGCTACTATCGGTGCCCGGGAGGTCGCCGATGACAGACTCGACAGCACAGCAGGGCACGATCGCGCAGATCAGCGTCTCCGACGGGGGCGTGCCGAAACTGCCGATCAGCGAGACTGAGATCGGCGAGCGTGGTATCCCCACCGACCGCCAAGAGGACCTCAAGAACCACGGCAGCCCCGATCAGGCACTCTGCCTCTACGCGATCGAGGTGATCGAGGAGTTACAGGCCGAGGGCCACCCGATCGAGGCCGGCAGCGCTGGCGAGAACATCACGACGGCCGGCCTCGACTGGTCGCGCATCGTACCCGGTACGCGCCTGCGGCTCGGCGCCGACGTGCTGATCGAGGTTACGAAGTACACGACGCCGTGCTACAAGAACGCCGCGTGGTTCATCGACGGCGACTTCAACCGCACGCATCAGGAGCGGTTCCCCGGCACTTCGCGTGTCTACGCTCGCGTAATCGAGACTGGCTCGATCCGGGAAGGCGACGCGGCCATCGTCGTCGCCGAAGTCCCGGCCGAGGCCTGAGCAACCCCGCCGGAAGGCGCTGAACAACTCCGCCGCAAGGCGCAGAAGGAGACCGGTCATGCCCATCGTCCGCATCGAGATGCTTCCGGGGCGCTCGATCGCGCAGAAGCGCGAACTGACCCGCGTCATCACCGACGCAGTCTGCAATATCGCCCACACGAGGCCTGAGGACACAATCGTGCTCTTCAGCGAATACTCAGTCGAAGATTGGTCCGTACGCGGCAAGCTGTACATCGATCTCGACGACGATGACGAAGAAGAGACCGAATAGGCGGCGTTCCCGCCACTTTCCTGCGAATCAGATTCGATCGACCGAAGATCAGGGTGGCGGGCTGCTGTCTGGTTGAGGTTCCGTCCCTCCCATGTACACTGGATAGGAACGGCGCTCACGGGATTCGGCACCCGCGACTGTCATACTGGACCAACCCCAGATTCCAATCCCACCGGAGCGAGAAATGACGTCACGCTTCATGCGCAACTCCTTCATCTATCTGCTGATCCTCGCGGCGGTCGTACTGGCCGTCGTCATGTTCTTCCGCCCGGCCACAGGCTCGCGCGAAGTGCCCCTGTCGTGGGTGATCGAGCAGGCGCAGGTCGGCAACGTCGAACGCATCGCCGTGAACGACGATCGCCTCACGGTCACGCTGCGCAGCGAGCAGGAGCCCGTCCGCTCCCGCAAGGAGTCCTCAGCATCGATCGAGGAGTTGCTGCGCAATAACAACGTCCCGACGACCGGGGACGGCGCGGTCGAGATCGCCGTCGACGGGCCAAGCTCGTTCGGCAGCGTATTCGGCCTGATGCTCAACTTCCTGCCACTGATCATCTTTGGCGCGATCCTGATCTTCATGATGCGACAGGCGCAGGGTTCGAATAACCAGGCGATGTCGTTTGGCCGCAGTCGTGCGCGCCAGTTCACCGGGCAGACGGCTACAGTCACGTTCCTCGATGTCGCGGGACAGGAAGAGGCCAAGCAAGAGCTGGCCGAGGTCGTCGAGTTCCTCAAGTACGCAGAGAAGTTCACCGCGCTCGGCGCGCGCATTCCGCACGGCGTGCTGCTGGTAGGCCCGCCGGGAACCGGCAAGACAATGCTGGCGCGAGCCGTTGCCGGTGAAGCCGGCGTCCCCTTCTTCTCGATCTCCGGTTCGGAATTCGTCGAGATGTTCGTCGGTGTCGGCGCGAGCCGTGTCCGCGACCTCTTCGACCAGGCCAAGCGCAACGCCCCGGCAATCGTCTTTGTCGATGAGATCGACGCCGTCGGACGTCAGCGCGGCGCGGGCCTCGGTGGTTCGCACGACGAGCGCGAGCAGACGCTGAACCAGATCCTCGTGGAGATGGACGGCTTCGAGTCGAACTCGAACGTGATCGTGCTCGCCTCCCCGAACCGCCCCGACATCCTCGACCCGGCGCTGCTGCGCCCCGGCCGCTTCGACCGGCAGGTCACGCTCGACCTCCCAGACGTAAAGGGCCGACGCGCGGTGCTCGACGTCCACTCGAAGGGCAAGCCGTTCGAGAAGGATGTCTCGCTGGAAACCGTCGCCAAGCAGACGCCGGGCTTCTCCGGTGCGGACCTGGCGAACCTCGTCAACGAGGCCGCCATCCTCGCTGCGCGCCGCAACAAGAAGCGCATCGACATGGAAGAGCTGAACGAATCGATCGACCGCGTGATTGCCGGCCCGGAACGCAAGTCCCGCGTGATCACGCCCGAGGAAAAGAAGATCATCGCCTACCACGAGGCGGGACACGCCGTCGCCGGGCACTTCATGCCGGAGGCTGACCCGCCCTACAAGGTCACGATCGTCGCCCGTGGCATGGCTGGCGGGTACACGCGCTCGCTGCCCGAGGACGACCGACGGCTCCAGGACCGCCCCTTCTACGAGGCGCTGATGGCGCAGGCACTCGGTGGCCACGTTGCCGAGGAGTCCGTCTTCGGCGAGATGACGACCGGGGCCCACGACGACATCGGCAAGGTCACGCAGATCGCGCGCAACATGATCACCCAGTGGGGCATGAGCGACCGCATGGGCCCACGTACGTTCGGTAAGCGCGAATCGATGATCTTCCTCGGCCGCGACATCGCCGAGCAGCGCGACTACTCAGAGCGCACCGCCGAGGAGATCGACGAAGAGGTCCGCCGCCTCGTCGACGAGGCGCAGGCGCGCTGCCGCCAGTTGCTGACTGACCACCGCGACAAGCTCGACGAGCTCGCCGAGGCGCTGATCGAGGTCGAAACCATCGATGGTGACGACCTTGCTCGCCTGCTCGGCCCCGCCGAGGGTCGCACGATGCCGGACGACGACCCCGACCCCGTTGCGCCGTCAGCACCCGGTGCGGGTACCGGCGACGCGAGCGGCGACGAGGATGAGCAGCCGCAGGGCCGCCCCGGACTCGCGTGGGGACAGTCGAACGCCACTCCGCCCTCGGAGTAGCTGCACTCGAAGTAGCTCAGACGCCAGAGAACAGCAACGAGGGGGCCGATGGCCCCCTCGCTTTGTGTCGCATCGTGTCGCGCCAATCGGCGCCTATCCCGTAGCCGTGTTTGTCCTGCCGGCTCCGTCGGTATTGCCGGCCGCGTCCTCCGCTCGGATCTGCCTCCAGCGCTGCACTACGGAGCGCTGTGCGATCAGCACCCAGACGGTCGCGAGTGCCAGTACGCCCAGCCGCAGCGCCGGGTGCTGTTCGAGCGTCCCTCGCTCCGTCAGCGTCGCGCTGCCCACCACCGCGCCAGCCCCCACCCAGATCACGTTCGCGATGACGGCGCCAAGGTAGTCGAGCGGGATCCAGACGCGAAGGGGGAACCGTAGCGCGCCAGAGGCAACGGGCCCGAGCGCTCGCGTCACGCTGTGCAGGTGATAGAACGGGATCAGCCACCTCGCATGGCCCGCCACCATCACCTCGCCCATTCGCAGCGAGAGCCGGAAGCGATGGCTCAGCCAGCCACTGCCCCAGCGGCCGAGCCCGTACGAGACTGTGTCGCCGATAATCGTGCCCAGCACGGCAAGCGAGAGCGCCAGCGTGAACGATGTGTCCTGTTCCTGGCTGTAGGCACCGGCGAGGAACATCACGATCACGCCCGGGAAGATCACCCCGAGGCCGATCGTCGCCTCGGTCAGTGCCGCGAGAAAGACGATCGACAGCCCGAACTCGAGGAACAGTGAGTTCATAGCGAGGAAGAGCTCGTCGGCGAGCCAGTTCCACGCGTCATACGGCGCGGTCACGATATCGATCAGGATGTCGGGGATGTCCAGGACTCAATCCTAGTCAGCTACACTAAGAGCGTACGGGAGCCGGCAAGTAGGGGCTGTGGCGTACGCCACGTTGACCCCGCCCCAGAGGCTGCCTAGACTCAATGGAGGTACGAACCCACCTCCATCTGAACCATCGACGAGCAGCGAGCTATCTATGTACGCGATCATGCGCAGCGGCGGACGACAATACCGTGTCCAACAGGGCGATCACATCGACGTCGCACGCATGGATGCCGAAGAGGGCACAGAGGTGACCTTCGACGACATCCTGATGGTAGAGGACGGTGACACGCTCTCCGTCGGTGCCCCGACCGTCGATGGCGCATCGGTCACGGCCGTCGTCGAAGCGCACACGCGCGCGAAGAAGGTCAGCTCGCTGCGGTACAAGAACAAGACCCGGCAGCGCACGTTGCACGGCCACCGCCAGCAGCAGACACGAATTCAGATCACCGCCATCACCGCCGGCTGACCAGCGCACCGATCGAAGACCGGATAGAGCGAGCAGGAGCATCGTATGGCTCACAAGAAATCAGGCGGTTCCAGCCGTAACGGCCGCGACTCCAACGCTCAGCACCTTGGCGTGAAGCGTTACGACGGGCAGTTCGTCACGGCGGGCTCGATCCTGATCCGCCAGCGCGGCACCCGCTTCCACGCGGGAGACAACGTGGGCGTTGGGCGCGACCACACGCTCTGGGCACGCGTCGATGGCACCGTGAAGTTCGCCCCATACGCCAAGGGTCGTCGCAAGAAGGTCTCCATCCTCGCCGCTTAGGCGAGGCAACCGAGGAATCCAATCGTGAAATCAGACATTCATCCCGAGTACGTCGAGTCGACCATCCGTTGCTCGTGCGGCAATTCGTGGACCACTCGCTCGACTCAGCAAGACATGCGCATCGAGGTCTGCTCCGATTGCCACCCGTTCTTCACCGGTGAGCAGCGCATCGTCGACACCGCGGGGCGCGTCGAGCGCTTCCGCCGTCGCTACGCGAAGGCCGATGACACCAGCTCGTCAGCCGACGAGCCAGCCGCAGAGGCCGCGACCGCCGAGGCGACCGACTAGCTTTCTTAGATCCTGCGATCGACCATTGAGCGGCCACGGGGCCGCTCTCTTGTTGCACGCCATCTGCTGCCGGATCACGCCGAACACTCCGACCGCCCGTAGCGCCGCGCGGTTGCCGTCGGCGATCTGTCGCGTACGCTGGCCGCGGAGGCGCGATGCCCGACATCGAACGCACTGACGAAGGCACCGAGATGCTCAACTACGGCGGTCAGGCCGTGATTGAGGGCGTCATGATTCGCGGCGAGCGCTCCGTGGCCGTCGCCGTTCGGCGTCCCGACGGCGAGATCGCGACGCAGACAACTGACCTCAGCGCGCTCTACCGCAGCCCGCTACGCCGCGTGCCGCTGCTGCGCGGCATCCTCGTGCTCTGGGAGACCTTCGCGCTGGGCATTCGTGCGCTCACCTGGGCCGCGGGCATCGCCGCCGACGAGGTCGACGAGCAGGGCGAGCCGAATCCGCTGGGTATCGCCGGGTGGCTCACGATCCTCGTCGCGCTCACGATCGGCGTCGGCATCTTCTTCGGCGGGCCCGTGCTGCTCGCCGCTTGGCTTGAGTCGTACGTCACGTCGAGTCTGGCCGTCGTCGCCATCGAGGGAGCGATCCGCGTCGCACTCTTGATCGGCTACATCTGGTTGATCGGGCGCTCCAGCGAGATCGAGCGAGTCTTCCAGTACCACGGTGCCGAGCACATGGCGATCCACGCCTTCGAGCACCGGGCGATTACCGCCGAGTCGCTGATCGGAACGAATGCGGGTCCGCCACCGGTCGCGGCCGTGCGACGCTTCGAGCGAGCGCATCCGCGCTGCGGAACCTCGTTCCTGCTCACCGTCGCCTTCGTCGCCGTGATCGTCTTCGCGTTGCTCGGCACGCCCCCGCTGTGGTGGCGGCTGCTCTCGCGCATCGTCTTCATCCCCGTGGTCGCGGCGATCGCGTATGAGGCGATCCGGTTCGCTGGCCGCCACTCGTCACACTGGCTCGTGCACTGGCTCTTCGCGGCCAATCTCGCTCTGCAGCGGCTCACGACGCGCGAACCAGACGACGAGCAGATTCAGGTCGCGGTCTCCGCTCTCGGACTGGCCGTCGCGAGCGATCAAGCCGCGAGGACAGGGGCGACGGCGGAACCGGACTAGCCGGCGAGCGCCACCATCTCCAGCAGTTCGCTCAACGACGAGATTCGCCGCACGGACGTGTCCTGCACCCGCGCATCACGATCGATCAGTACCGACTCCAGCCCCGCGAGCTGCGCCGGCTCGTAGTCGTTCTCGATGCGGTCGCCGACCGAGAGCGCCCGCTCCGGCGTCCCACCGGCCGCCGCGACCGCATCCCGAAAGAACCGGGGGTCAGGCTTCAAGTACTCCACGTCGGCGGCGGCGAGCGTCGCGTCGAAGTAGCGATCGAGGTCGGGCACCGAGAGGTCGAGGTTGCCGTTCGAAGCCGCGATCAGGGTGAAGCCACCCACCCGTAGCTCGTCGAGCGTGCCGCGCACATCCGGGTAGACGGGCGTCGTCTCGGCGCGCGTGCGAAAGAAGATCTCATTCACCTCGTCCACGACCGCATCGTCCGTGATCTCCGCCGCCTCGAGAATGCGACGAAACGACTCCCGCCGCGCCTCGGCGAGCATGCGGTTCGCGTACTGCGGCTCGACGACGACGAGGTCGCGCACCTGCTGCAACATCGCGGGCGAGACGATCGACGTCGTCAGCACGGAGAGACGCTCAGCCGCGGCAGTCTGCGCGTGGCGCAGCGCGACGCTGAAGTCGACGAGCGTGTCGTCGACATCGAAGACGATGTGCGAGACCACGAACGGCGGTTCCGCCACGGCGACGCGGACCGTGCCGCTAGACGCTGACCGTGCGCGATGTCACGTCGTCTTCCTCGACGAAGCAGGAGTGCGCGCCGGTGTGGCAGATGCCGCCACCAAGCAGCTCGGCTTCGATCAGGAGCGTGTCCCCATCGCAGTCGGCGGTCACGGCCAGCACCTTCACGTAGTCGCCGGAAGTCGCACCCTTGTGCCAGACCTCCTGACGTGAGCGCGACCAGAAGACGGCCTGCCCGAGTTCGAGCGTCTGCCGCAGCGTCTGCTCGTTCATGTAGCCGAGCATCACGACCTCGTGCGTCGATTGCACCTGCACGACCGCAGGGATCAGGCCGGCGTCGTCGTACTTCAGCGCGGAGGGGTCGATCCCCGTTCCATCAGTGGTGGAATCACTCATCGTCGTTACCCGTCTCGTTCGTCGCTGTCTCGTTCGTCGATGCTTCGCCGGTAGCAGAGTCGTCGCTCACGTCCACCGGTCGCATCGGAATGCCGCGGCCCATCAGGTAGTCCTTCAGCGTCGCGATGTCGTATGTGCCGAAGTGAAAGATCGACGCCGCCAGTACCGCGTCCGCCCCGCCCTCGGTGAGGGCGTCATAGAGATGCTCTGGCGTTCCCGCCCCACCGGACGCGATTACCGGCACCTCGACGACATCGCTGATCGAACGCAGCAGCGGCAGGTCGTAGCCCGTCTGGTGCCCGTCCGTATCCATCGACGTCACCAGCAGTTCGCCCGCGCCGCGCTCAACGGCTTCGCGTGCCCACTCAACGGCATCGCGACCGGTCGGCGTGCGCCCGCCGTGTGTGTAGATCTCCCAGCGGTCTTCGTCATCGATGCGCTTCGCGTCGACCGCCGTCACGATGCATTGCGCGCCAAAGCGGTGCGCGCCCTCGGAGATCAACTCCGGATTCTCGATCGCGGAGGTGTTCACGGAGATCTTGTCGGCACCCATCTCCAGCATCATGCGCATGTCGTCGGTCGAGCGGATGCCTCCGCCCACGGTCAGCGGAACGAATACCTGATCCGCCGTGCGGCCGATCAGCTCGTAGACGCTCGTTCGGTTGTCCGAGGAGGCCGTGATATCGAGGAACACGAGCTCGTCGGCACCGGCCTGGCTGTATGAATTGGCGAGTTCGACCGGGTCGCCGGCGTCACGCAACTCGACGAAGGAGATGCCTTTCACCACGCGCCCGTCGGCGACATCAAAGCAGGGGATGATCCGTTTCGTCAGCATCGTAGTAGCTCAGCGCGCCGCGGCGATCGCATCGCCGAGGTCAATGTCGCCGGTGTACAGCGCGAGTCCGACGATCGCGGCTTCGATCCCGCATTCGCTGAGGTGGCGCACATCTTCGAGGGTCGTGACCCCGCCCGCAGCTACCACCGAGACGGACGTCCCGGATGCGAGATCCTCGTACATCTGAAGGTTGGGACCGTCGCCCTTGCCGTCCTGCGCGATGTCGGTGACGACGACACGCTCCACGCCCATGCTCGCGAGCTGCCCGATCCACGCGGTCGCGGAAAGGTCGGTGCTCTCCGTCCAGCCTTCGAGCTGCACGAGCCCGTCGCGGGCATCGACGGAGACAATCAGCCGTTCGCGTGCCGCCGCGACTGCTTCGCGCAGCAGCGCCGGGTCCTTCACCGCTGCCGTGCCGAGCACGACGCGATTCACGCCGGCATCGAGCGTCGACTGCACCGCCTCAAGCGAGCGGATACCGCCGCCCGTCTGCACGGCGCAGTTGACGGACTGCACGATGTTCTTGACCACGCTCGCGTTCGCCTGCTGGCCGCCACGCGCGCCATCGAGGTCGACAACATGGATGCGGGCCGCCTGATACGACGCCCAGCGCACCGCGACCTTGACCGGATCCTCGTCGAAGATCGTCTCGCGGTCGTAATTGCCCTGGTAGAGACGTACACATTTCCCATCGCGAATATCGATGGCGGGAATGATCTCCATGGTCGGCTTGCCTCTCAGGCGCCGGAAGCGGCGGGGGCCGCCTCGGATGGTGCGATCGTGCCTCGCTCACGGGCGAGGCTCAGGAAGTTGGCATACAGTCGGAGGCCGAGCTCGGCGGACTTTTCAGGATGGAATTGCGTCGCGATCATGTTGTCGCGACCCATCACCGCCGGGAAACGCACGCCGTACTCCGTCTCGCCGATCACCGTGTCCGGCTCGGCCGGCTGCGGGTGGTACGAGTGGACGAAGTAGAAGTACGACCCACTGGGAATGCCCTCGAAGACCGGGTGCTCCTGCACCAGATCGACAGTGTTCCAGCCGGTGTGCGGCACGGTCATGCCCTGCGGAAAGCGCACGATGCGGCCCGGCAGCACGCCGAGGCACTCGTGTGAGCCACCTTCCTCGGAGACATCGAAGAGCGCCTGGAAGCCCATGCAGACACCAAGGAACGGCTTCCCCGACTGGATGTATTCACGGATCGGGCCATCGAGGCCCCCCGCACGGAGATTCGCCATCGTGTCGGCGGCAGCGCCGACGCCGGGCAGGATCACAGCCTTCGCACCCTCGATGTCGCGCGCCGCAGACGTCACGCGCGCCTCGACCCCGGCATGAGCCACGGCACGCGCCACGCTACGCAGATTTCCTGCGCCGTAGTCGACGATCACCACGTCAGCCATGGGTCACCCTCTTCGGTGCCGCTACGCCAGTCTCGCGATCAATTCTACACGGCGTACAAGCTATACTCCGCGACCATGACATCCGACGGCACTCCGCGAGACCTCGACAGCGCCCGCGAGCGCATCGAATCGTTGCGCTCGCAGATCCGCCACCACGACCATCGCTACCACGTACTGAACGACCCTGAGATCGGCGATTCGCAGTACGACCGTCTCTACCGCGAACTCGTCGACGCCGAGACCGAGTTCCCTACGCTCGTCACGCCCGACTCCCCGACACAGCGCGTCTCAGGCGAGCCGTCCGACGGCTTCACGAGCGTCGAACACCGGCAGCCGATGCTCTCGCTCGGCAACGTCTTCGATGGCGATGAGCTGCGCGAATGGCACGCCCGCGTCGTCGGCCTGCTCGAACGCAGTGACTTCGCGCTCATCTGCGAGCCGAAGATCGACGGCCTCGCAATCTCGCTGACCTACGAGAACGGCGAGTTCGTACGCGGCGTGACGCGCGGCGACGGCCTCACGGGAGATGACATCACCGCGAACCTACGCACGATCCGCTCAATCCCGCTCCGCCTCCAGGACGTTGGCGCCCCACCCGGCATCGAGATTCGCGGCGAGATCTACCTCGGGAAGGCCGACTTCGCGCGCCTCAACAAACAGCGGGCCGCAGAGGGCGAGCCGCTCTACATGAACCCGCGAAACACTGCTGCGGGTTCCCTGCGTCAGCTCGATCCATCGATCACCGCTGCGCGCGGCCTCGACATCTTCGCCTACCAGATCGGCTGGACCGATGGCGGCGACGCACCTGCCGCATCGCAGTCGGCGGCCCTCGAGTGGGTCGCATCCGCGGGGCTGCCGACGAACCCACACGCAGAACGCTTCGAGTCGGTCGATGCCGCCGCAGACTTCTGTGCGTCGTGGATCGATCGACGCGGCGATCTGCCATACGAGATCGACGGCGTGGTCGTGAAGGTCGACGACTTCGCGCTCCAACGTCAGCTCGGCACCGTCGGGCGTGATCCTCGCTGGGCGACGGCGTTCAAGCTCCCGGCGGAGCAGGCCGTCACTCGCCTCAATCGCATCTCCGTCTCGGTCGGTCGCACCGGCGTGCTGACCCCTTTCGCCGAGCTTGAGCCGGTGGTCGTCGGCGGCGTCGAGGTGCGGATGGCGACGCTGCACAATGAGGATCAGATTCACGAGAAGGACATCCGCGCGGGTGACGACGTGATCGTTCAGCGCGCGGGCGATGTGATCCCGCAGGTCGTCGGACCGGTGCTCTCACGTCGAAAGTCCGGTCTGCGCAAGTTCGCGATGCCAAAGGCCTGCCCCGTCTGCAAGACGCCGGTCGAGCGCGACCCGGACGAGGCTGCGCTGCGCTGCACGAACCGGAACTGCCCCGCCCAGCTCGCGCGGCTCGTCGAGCACTACACCTCGCGCGGCGGGATGGACATCGACGGCTTCGGCGAGCAGCTATCAGCGCGCCTCGTCGAACTCGGCTTCATCAAGTCGCTGCCGGATCTCTACCGCCTGCTGCCACGTCGCCGCAAAGCGCTGCTGGAACTCGACCGCGTCGGAGAGTTGCTGCTCGACAAGATCGAGCGCGGCCTCGAAGCGAGCAAGAGCCAGCCGCTGCGACGTCTGCTCGTCGCGCTCGGCATCCGCCACATCGGCACCGAAAGCGCGGAGGCGCTGGCGGTGCACTTCGGCTCGATGGACGCCCTGCGTGCGGCGTCCCGCGAGCAGATCGAGGCGATCGATGGCATTGGGCCGATCGTTGCTGAGGCGCTCTACGCGTACCTCCACGACCGCCGCTACGCCGCCCATATCGAACGGCTCGCGAAGGTCGGCGTGCGCATGGACGACGAGCGCGCCGCGATCGGCGGACCACTCGACGGCGAAGTCTTCGTCGTCACGGGCGCGCTGGAGCGCTGGTCGCGGAACGAGGCCGAGGCGCTGATCAAGAGCCTCGGTGGGCGAGCCACCGGCGCGGTGACGAAGAACACCAGCTACCTGCTCGCCGGTGACGGAGGCGGCCAGAAGCGTAACAAGGCGATCTCGCTGGACAGGCCAATCCTCAGCGAGGTGGACTTCATCGACTTGCTCACGAGCCGTGGCTGGCAAGAGACTCCGTGAGCAACGGAGCACGATGACCACTCAGCCCACTTCCGCCGACCTCGAACGCTACCGCGACTACCTGCAGGAAGAGGTGGACGGCCTCTACATCTACGAGACGCTCGCGAGCATCGAGGAGGACGCCGAACTGCGAGGCCTCTACATCAAGCTGATCGCGACGGAGCAGAAGCACCTCGAACTCTGGCAGGAGCAGCTCGAGCGGGGCGGCGTGGACTCTGCACCCGAACCGCCTTCGCGTCGCGCCCGCATCATGATGTGGCTCGCGCGGCGCTTTGGCCCGGCGCTCGTGCTGCCGATGATCCAGACTTTCGAGGTTGATGCCGGCGACATGTACCGCGGCGACCCGATCGCGGAGGCTGCCGGGCTGCCTGCCGACGAGGTCTCGCACGCCAAGATCTTCGGCGCGCTCGCAGGCACGCCGGGCGGCGTCTCCGGTTCCGCGATCGGCCAGGTGGAGATGCGGCACCGCGCGCTCGGCGGCGGCAATGCACTGCGCGCCTCGGTACTGGGCGCGAACGATGGGCTTGTCTCAAACCTCGCGCTGGTGATGGGCGTCGCCGGTGCCGACCCCGGGCAGGCGACGGTCGTGCTCGTCGGCATCGCCGGCCTGGTGGCGGGCGCGTCGTCGATGGCACTCGGCGAGTGGATCTCCGTCACATCCTCGCGGGAGGCCGCCGAAGCGCAGCTCGCAATCGAGGCCGAGGAGATCGCGCTGATGCCCGAGGCGGAAGAAGAGGAACTATCACTGATCTACCAGGCGAAGGGCCTGCCGGAAGCCGAAGCCCAGTCGCTTGCCGCCCAGATCATGTCGAACCCGGAAACCGCGCTGAGCACGCTCGCGCGCGAGGAGCTGGGGATTGTGCCGGAAGATCTCGGCTCGCCGTGGACCGCCGCCTTCGCGTCGTTCCTGCTCTTCTCGGTCGGCGCGATCCTGCCGGTGCTCCCGTTCCTCTTCGGCGGATCGCTGATCGCGATCCTCGCCAGCGCCGCCCTCTCCGCGATCGGACTCTTCGTCCTCGGCGCGGGAATCACGCTGCTGACGGCACGCAATGCCTGGTACTCGGGCGTACGACAGGTGCTGCTCGGGCTCGCCGCGGCCGTGATCACGTTCGGAATCGGCACGATCGTCGGAGAAGTCGCGGGAATCTAGTCCGGATTCGCGATTCTCGCTTGTAGCGCCAACCGCCCATCCGTATACTCAGCATCGCAGTAGTCCTGCCGCCCGACCCCGAGGCAGCGGCTTCCCTCCCCCACCGACGAACGTTCCTCTCCCCCGAGGATTCGAGCCTGTGTTCAATCCACTGTCATCCTTCCTGGGGATGTTCTCTCACGACATCGCGGTCGACCTCGGCACCGCCAACACCCTGGTGATGGTGCGCGGCCGAGGCATCGTCATCGACGAGCCGTCGGTGGTCGCCATCGACCGCGTCTCGAAGCGCATCCTCGCCATCGGCGAAGAGGCGAAACGCATGGTTGGACGCACCCCTTCGGCGATCGTCGCCGTGCGGCCCCTGCGCGACGGCGTGATCTCCGACTTCGCCGTTACGGAGCGCATGCTCCAGTACTTCATTCGCTCCGTGCACGAGCGATTCGGCCTCGGCATCCCGAAGCCGCGCGTCGTCATCGGCATCCCGTCCGGGGCAACCGAGGTCGAGAAGCGCGCAGTCCACGATGCTGCAATCGCCGCTGGTGCTCGCTCGGCGTACCTGATCGAAGAGCCGATGGCCGCCACGATCGGCGCCGGACTGCCGGTGATGAACCCGGCTGGCTCGATGATCGTCGACATCGGTGGCGGCACGACCGAGGTCGCGGTGATCGCCCTCGGTGGCATCATCGTCTCAAACTCGGTGCGCGCTGCTGGCGACGTGATGGACCACGCGATCACCGCCTACGCGCGGCAGGTCCACAACATGCTGATCGGCGAGCGCACCGCCGAGGCCGTAAAGATCGAGGCCGGCTCCGCGTTCCCGCTCGACGACGAGGGCATTGTCGACCTGCGTGGTCGCGACCTCGCGACTGGCCTACCGAAGGCGGTCGAGGTCTCGACGGTCGAGATTCGCGACGCCCTCTCGCCGGTGACAAACGAGATCATCCGCACGGTGCGCGCCACCATCGAGGTCACTCCTCCCGAGTTGGTGGCTGACCTGATGATGCACGGCATCGCGATGGCTGGCGGCGGCGCGCTGCTGCGCGGGCTCGACCGCCGCATCGCCACCGACACTCGATTCCCGGTCTATGTCGCTGAAGAACCACTGCGGGCCGTCGTCCGCGGCTGCGGTGAGACGTTGGAGGAAGCCGATACGCTCCAGAAGGTGCAGTCAGCCGTGGTGTCGCGCCGTCCTCCGCGATAGCCACCGCCTCGCACCGGCTGTGAGCGACCGGAGGGTTGCGCATGGTCGACGCTCGTAACGCAGCGCGACTGACCATCCTCGCGGCGCTTGGCGCGCTGCTCCTCGCACTCTCGCTGCTCCCCGTCGCCGGCAACATCGAGGAGCGCACTGCCGCACTCGTCCAGCCACTGACCACCGCCGTGCGTGACGTGACGAGGCCGCTCGCCGACGTCGTGCTCAACGCCGGGCAGGTGCGCGAACTGAGCGAGGAGAACGCGACGCTGCGACGTCAGCTCAACCTGCTCGAGTCCGAGGTCGCCTCGCTACGCGAGCTGGCTGCGGCGAACGCGCGGGCCGCATCACTGCTCGACGCCGTCGGTGACGACGCCGGTCGATTCCTGCCCGCCGCTGCCGTGCTCCGCGACCCATCGCCGACGCGCCACGAAATCGTGATCGACCGCGGCGCGGCCGAGGGTGTTGCGATCGGCCAGCCGGTGCTCGGCGCGGGCGCGACGCTGATCGGCGTGATCGCCGATGTCGATGATCACCGCTCTCGAGTCCGCCTGCTCTCCGACCAGGATTCCGCCGTCACTGCCGTCGTGCAGGAGTCCCGCCTCACTGGAGCGCTCGCCGGAGGGAAGCGCGGCCTCTTGCTTGAGTTCATCCCGGTCGACGCGCCGATCGCGACCGGCGACCTCGTGCTCACGTCGGATCTCGGCGGACTGCTCCCCGGTGGACTGCTGATCGGACGTGTCGCATCGATCGACGCGCGCGGGCAGGAGCTGTTCGCGACGGTTCACGTCGAGCCGCTCGCCGACTACGCCCGCATCGAACAGGTACTCGTGCTCACTCAGCCGCTCGCCAGCGCCGCAACGACCGACGCTGCAGCCGGAGTGTCACAGTGAGTCGCTCAGTCGTCGTGCTCGCCACGCTCTCGCTGCTGACGGCACTGCTCCAGCTCGGCGCGGTGCCGGCGCTCTTCCTCGGTGGAATCGCTGCCCCCTTGCTGCCGGTCGCGCTGATCGCCGCGTGGGCGACGGCTCGAGGCGAGCGCGAGGCGTGGGCTGCCCTGCTGATCGCATCGATGGTGCTGGGCGTCGCCTCGCAGGAGCGCGTCGGCTGGTTCTTGCTCGCGCTGCTGCCAACTGCGGCACTCAGCATCTTCGCCGTGCGCAGCACCGCGGCCCGACGAATCGCCTCCGCGCCGATCGTCGCCGCCGGCGGGGCGCTGCTCTATCTCGCGGTGCTCGCGCTCGCGTCGGGGCGGCTCGCCGCGCTCGGTGAACAGCTCACTGCCGGCATCGCCGCCGCCGCGTGGACCGCGCTGGTGGCCGCACTCTTCGCACTCGTGCTCTGGCCGCTCCAGCCGCGCACCAGCCGGGGACTGTTCGAGTGACCGGCCGAACGGCTGGCCGGGTGATCGGCAACGATCGATGAGGTCGTGGGGTCGGTTGCAGGCGCTTCAGGCGGCAACGGTCATCGTCTTCGCGCTCTTCGCCGTCCAGCTCGCTCGCCTGCAGCTTGCCGAAGGCATCAGCTACAGTGACAGCGGTGCGACATCTCAGGTGCGCACGATTTCAGTCGAGGCCCCGCGCGGCCTGATCTTTGATCGCAACGGCACTGCGCTGGCGCACAACGTCCCTCGCTTCTCCGTCGTCGCGATCCCTGGGAGCCTGCCCGCTGAACCCGACGACCGACGATCGCTCTTGCTCGCGGTCGAGCGCGAGACCGATGTCCCGCTCCGCACGCTGGAGCTGATCGTCGCGAACGGGCTCGCCTCCTCGGATCCGTTCGCCCCGATCACGGTGCGCACCGACCTCGACGCGACCGATGCCGTGCAGATGCGCGCCGCGCTCGCAGGGCTTTCCGGCATCACCGTCAGCGCGACCGCCGTGCGCGAGTACAGCGGCGGCGATCTCGTGCCGCGCATCCTCGGCTATGTCGGCGCGATCGGTTCCGATGGCGTTGCCGCCTACCTCGATGCCGGCTACCCGCTGAACGCGCAGGTCGGACGCGCGGGCATCGAACAGCAGTACGAGCTCACCCTGCGCGGCCAGCCCGGTCGACGGCTGGTTCGCACCGACTTCGCGGGACAGGAGCTTGAGACGCTCGGCGAACTCGCCGCCACGCCCGGCGACGACCTCACGCTCTCGATCGACCTCCGCCTGCAGTCTGCGGTCGCGCGCTCGCTTGCCGTCGGCATCGCCGATGGGCTCGCAGCCATCGAGGGCGACGAGGAGCAGCAACGAGAAGCCGCTGGAGCCGCCGTCGTGCTCGACGTGCGCAGCGGCGAGGTGCTGGCACTCGTCTCGCTGCCGTCCTACGACGTCAACATCTTTGCCTCGACGGCACGCAGCGAGGAACTGGAGCATGTGCTGACGGATGCGGCGCGCCCGCTCGTGCAGCGCGCGTATATGGAAGTGCGGCCGCCCGGTTCGACGTTCAAGACGGTGACCGGGCTGGCGGCGCTGCAGGAGGGTATCGCCACCCCCGAGACCCGCATCACGAGCCGAGGCTTGATCACGGTGCAGGACGAGTACGACCCGGAGAAGCAGTACGTCTACCGCGACTGGGCGGTGCTCGGCCCGCTCGACTTCTACGGTGGCATCGCGATGTCTTCGGACATCTACTACTACTACCTCAGCGGCGGCTACAGCGAGGATGGCGAGCGCCTCTTCGACGGCCTCGGCCCCGATCTCCTCGCCAGCTACGCCCGCGCGGCCGGACTCGGCGATCCGACCGGACTCGACCTGCCCGGCGAGGCTGGTGGGCAGGTTCCCGACCCGCAGTGGAAGCGCGAGGCGCTCGATGAGCCGTGGGTGCTCGGCGATACCTACACCTTCGGCATCGGGCAGGGCTACCTGACGGCAACCCCGCTGCAGATGGCCGTCGCAGCGGCAGCGATCGCGAACGACGGCGACGTGCTGACACCGCGCGTCGTGAAATCGATTACCACGGACCGCTTCACGATCGAGACGCCACAGCCGAGCAACGCCCGCCTCCCCGTCGATGATGAGCACATCGCGGTGATGCGAGAGGCGATGCGGCGCGCAGCGCTGCCGGGCGGAACCGCCGACGACGCTGCCCCCGCCGGCATCACCATCGGCGGCAAGACAGGAACCGCCGAGTTCGGGCTGCGACGTGAAGACGGGGAGTTCGACACTCACGGCTGGTTCATGGGCTTCGCACCGTACGAGGACCCGGAGATCGCCGTAGCGGTGTTCCTCCAGCACGGCGTCGGCGGGACGCACGCCGCCCCGGTCGCGCGCAGCATCTTCGAAGCCTACGCCGGGCTACAGGCCGAGGTCACTAGCCGATGATCCGCGCCGTCCTCGGTCGCAGCGACCCCTGGATCGTGCTCGCGGTCCTGCTGCTCGCGCCCTTCGGCGTGCTGATGATTCACTCCGCGACAGTTGATGCGGAGCGCATGGGCGTGACCGCCGTCGACCGGGCGGTAATCCGTCAGCTCGTGGTCGCGGTCGTCGGCCTCAGCGTGATGGTTGGGCTCTCGCGGGTGGACTACCGGGCGCTGCGGCGGCTCGCGCTGCCGGCGTACGTCGGCACGGTCGGCCTGCTCGCCCTCGTCCTGCTCGTCGGGATCACGCAGTACGGGGCGCGTCGCTGGATCGGCATCGGGGGGATCACGCTCCAGCCATCGGAATTCGCCAAGCTCACGCTGGTGATCGCGGCCGCGGCCTACCTCGCCGACCGCCCGCAGGGCCCGCGCGCGACGCTCACGATCGCCGGCCTCGTACTCGCTCCGATCAGCCTTGTTGTGCTGCAACCAGATACGGGGACGACGCTCGTGCTGATCGGGGCCTCGGCCGGGATCATCATCGCGTGGGGAGCCCCGTGGCGAACGCTCGGAACCATGCTGGCGATCGCGCTCGCGCTCACCCCCCTGCTGTTCGCGGTCGCCGTACCCGGCTATCAGCGTGAGCGCATCGCCGTCTTCCTCGATCCCGGTCGCGACCCCCTCGGCAGCGGGTTCAACCTGCAACAGGCTGAGGTCGCGCTGCGTTCCGGCGGCCTCGTCGGGCGGCACGTCTTCGACCGCTCGGACTCAGCACTCGCGTTCGTCAGTGCGCGATCCAGCGACTTCATGCTCTCGCACATCGGTGAACAGGTCGGGCTGCTGGGTGCGATCGCGCTGCTCTCGCTGCTCGCGCTGTTGGTCTGGCGAGGGCTGAGCACCGCGCTGACCGCCCCGGACGCCTTCGGACGACTACTCGCCGCCGGACTGACGTTCACGATCTTTACGCAGGCCGCGATTCACATCGCCGCCACCCTGCGGGCGCTTCCGGCCACGGGCATCCCGATGCCGTTCGTCTCGCAGGGTGGTTCATCGCTACTCGTGATGTGCGTCGCCGCCGGACTGCTACTGAACATCGCCTCGCACCGACGTGCGAACCCCGGTGAGCAGTGGAGCGCGACGCGCTGGCGGTAGCCCCACCCCTCGGCGGTTCGACGGCGCGCATCAGACTGCGTCCTAGCAACGTACGCGTCACACAAGAAGAGGAACCTCGTCGAGGTTCCTCTTGAGTCATCTTGCTGGCCCAACGGCGCTCGTCTACGGCGTCAGTACGGGCTCTTGCTCTTCAGGCTCGGCCGATTCCTCGGGTTCGCCTGATTCGGCTGGCTCAACCGGTGGCGGCGGATCGACGCGCTCGATCGTGACCTCGCCAGCGACGAAGTCCATGCGCACCCCGTCGCCCTCCTCGAAGTCTCCCTCAAGCAACGCGTCGGAGAGGCGATCTTCGATCGCCTCCTGGATCGAGCGGCGCAGCGGCCGCGCACCGAATACCGGATCCCAGCCCTTATCGGCGAGGTGGTCGAGCAGCGCGACCGAGACCTCCAGCGTCATGTCCTTGGTGCGCAGGTTGTCGCGAACGTCGGCAAGCTGCAGATCCACGATCTGGCGGATGTGCTCCGGAGCCAGCGCGTGGAAGACCACAGACTGATCGAGCCGGTTGAGGAATTCGGGGCGGAAGACGCGCTTCGTCTCCTCCTCGACCTTATTCTTCATCCGCTCGTACTGCTCCTCGGCCGTCTTCACTTCGTCAGCAGAGACCGCGAAGCCGAACTTCGAGTCCTTCCGGATGAGGTCAGAGCCGACGTTCGAGGTCATGATGATCACGGTGTTCCGGAAGTCAACACGGCGGCCCTTCGCGTCGGACAGGTGCCCGTCGTCGAAGATCTGCAGCAGCATGTTGAAGATATCCGGGTGCGCCTTCTCGATCTCATCGAGCAGGATCAGGCTGTAGCTGTGCCGGCGCACGTGGTCGGTCAGTTGCCCGCCATCCTCATACCCCACGTAGCCCGGCGGCGAACCGACGAGGCGTGAGACGGTGTGCTTCTCCATGAACTCGGACATGTCGAGGCGGACGATGTTGTCCTTCGACCCGAACATGAACTCACCGAGCATCTCAGCGAGGTAGGTCTTCCCGACGCCCGTGGGGCCCTGGAACATGAACACGCCGATCGGGCGCTTCGGGTCCTTCAGACCGGCACGAGCACGGCGCACGGCCTTGGCGACGGCCTTCACGGCCTCGCCCTGCCCGATCACACGCTCAGAGAGGTGCTCCTCAAGTTCACGCAGACGCTGCGTCTCTTCGCCGGCGAGCCGCGAAAGCGGGATGCCGGTCCACATCGAGACGATGTCGCGGATATCTTCCTCAGTGACGACCGGCTGCTCATCCTCGCGGGAACTCTCGACCTCAGCCTCAAGTTCCTCCAGCTCAGCCTGCAACTGCACTTCTTGCTCGCGCAGCTCCGCAGCGAACTCGTACTGCTGATTCGCAATCGACTGGTCCTTCTCACGGCGCAACTCGTCGAGCTTCTTCGTCGCCTCGCGCACCGGTGCCGGTGTTGAGTAGCGACGGATGCGCACGCGCGCAGAGGCTTCGTCGATCAGGTCGATCGCCTTGTCCGGGAGGAAGCGGTCTGAGACGTACCGCGAGGAGAGTTCGACCGCAGCCTTGATTGCGGCGTCCGAGATCTCAAGCTTGTGGTGCTCCTCGTACGCACCGCGCACGCCCATCAGGATCTGAATCGTGTCCTCGAGCACCGGCTCGTCCACGCGGATCGGCTGGAAGCGGCGCTCCAGCGCTGCGTCGCGTTCGATGTGCTTGCGATACTCGTCGAGGGTCGTTGCGCCAACGGCCTGAATCTCACCGCGCGCGAGCGCCGGCTTGAGGATGTTCGCGGCGTCGACAGCACCTTCAGCCGCGCCAGCGCCGACGAGCATGTGCAGCTCATCGATGAAGAGGACGCAGTTCTCGGAACTCTTGATCTCCTCGATCACCTTCTTCAGGCGTTCCTCGAACTCGCCGCGGTACTTCGTGCCAGCGACGAGCAGGCCGATATCGAGCGTGAGCATGCGCTTGCCGAGCAGCGTGTCCGGCACATCGCCTGCGACGATGCGGTGGGCGAGACCCTCCGCGATCGCGGTCTTGCCGACGCCCGGCTCACCGATCAAGACGGGGTTGTTCTTTGTGCGGCGCGAGAGCACCTGGATCACGCGCTCGATCTCGTCGTCTCGACCGACGATCGCGTCGAGCTGGTCGTTGCGCGCCATCGCCGTAAGGTCGGTGCCGAGCTGGTCGAGCGTGGGCGTCCGCGCCTGCCGCTGACCGGCGGCTGCCGTCTGCTGCTGCTGCGGCTGGGTCTGCGCAAGGATGCGAGTGGTCTCGCCGCGCACGCGCTCAAGGTTCACGCCAAGGCTCTCAAGCACGCCAGCGGCGATGCCTTCGCCCTCGCGCACGAGGCCGAGCAGGAGGTGCTCGGTACCGATGTAGGAATGGCCGAGGCGTCGAGCCTCGTCGACCGCGAGCTCGATCACCTTCTTGGCGCGCGGGGTCAGCCCGATCTCGCCGCTGCTCTGCTTGTCGCCGCGACCGATGATGAATTCCACGGCGGAGCGAACCTTGTTCAGCTCAACGCCCAGGTTCGACAGAACCTTTGCAGCGACGCCATCGCCCTCTCGGACAAGGCCCAGCAACAGGTGCTCGGTGCCAATGTAGTTGTGGTTGAAGCGCTGGGCTTCTTCCTGGGCGAGCGTCAGTACGCGGCGGGCGCGCTCCGTGAATTTGTCGAACCGATCAGCCATGTTCGATCCCCATTCGCCTCGGCATTCAGGCTATCACAGCCCATTTCTGAGGGTCGAGCAGGAGGGTATGTCCTGCTCCTTGCATCTATCATCGCCGGTGTTTCAGTGCGGGACAGTGAGGGAGCACCCTGATCCACAGGACTCATTTTCCCACCGCTGCCCGTGAGTGCAACGTAGGAAGCGACGCGATCGGCGAGAACCGTCACTTCGTCAGCGGCAGACAGCGAGTTCAAACGAGCCGTGCAGACGCGCTCACTCAGACAACAAACACGGTCAGGACGGACGCGGCCGAGGTGACTACTCCGTCGCCTCATCCGTTGATTCTTCAGCGGCTGATTCCTCGGCGGCAACGTCCGGTGCCGGCTCACTAGCCTCATCGGCCGCGGGCTCTTCGGCGGGCTCGTCGGCTGCCGGCTCCTCGGTCGACGCTTCGGGCGCGTCATCAGCAGGTGCTTCTTCGGCAACGGTCTCTTCAGTCGATGCTTCCGCTGTCTCGACCTCAGCCGGTGCTTCCTCGGCGGGGGCTTCCTCTGCGGGAGTCTCTTCTGCCGGAGCGTCGTCTGACGACGAGTCGAGCTGTGCCTGTGCCTCCTGCATGGCCGCGGCCATCGCAGTCATCGGCGCCGGAGCGTCCGGAGCCGTTGGCGCGCCACCACCGCCGCCGCCGCCACCATCGGGTGCCGCTGCGGGCTCATTGACGGCCTGCGCGCGACGCGCCTCCATGCGTGACTCGGCTTCGGTCGCCTCATCGGCGAATGCTTCCTTGGCATCATCGGCGATTTCGATCACGCGACCGCTTGCGTCAAACGACCAGCCGCGCATCTCCGCCTCGCGACGGGCTTCGCGCAACGAGAGTCCGAGGCGGTGTCGGTCATGCTCGATGCGGACGATCTTCAGCGGCAGCAGGTCGCCTTCGTCGACGACTTCCTGCGGGTGACCGATGCGCTGCTCGACCAGTTCGGAGACGTGTACGAGGCCCTCGACGGGGCCGGGCAGTCGGGCGAACGCGCCGAACGCGACGAGCTTGGTAACGACAGCCGGGACGACATCGCCGACCGCGTACTGCGTGATCAGCTCCTGCCACTGCTCGGGGGATGCGCGACGGATGGAGAGCGCGATCTTCTTGTTCTCGGCGTCCACCTTCATCACGTAGACCTTCACCGTGTCACCTGGCGACAGCATGTCTTCCGGGGCAACCTTGCGATCCCATGACAGCTCGGAGAGGTGGACGAGGCCGTCAGCACCACCGAGGTCGACGAAGACACCGAAGTTGCGAATCGAGGTGACGGTGCCCTCGCGGACCTCGCCCTCGGTCAGTTCATCAAGCAGTCGATCCTTCTGCTCGGCTCGCCATTCCTGGAGCGCAGCGCGCTCGGACAGGATGACGCGATTGCGGCGTCGGTTGATCTCGATCACCTTCAGCCGCAGCTGGCGGCCGACCTGATCGGAGAGCGGGCTGGTGCCCTCGGTGCCGGGCTTGGCGCCGACGACCTGCGACATTGGGATGAAGGCGTTGACGCCCTCGATGTTCGCCAGCAGGCCACCCTTGTTGAAACCGGTGACCTCAGCCTCGAAGGCCTCGCCGCTCTCGAAACGCACCTGGAGCTCGCGCCAACCCTGCTCGCCGCGCGCGCGGTCGATGGAGAGGAGCACCTGGCCCTCTTCGGTCTCCGGCTGCAGCACATAGACGAGCACATCATCGCCGACGCTGATCTTCGACAGTGGGTCGGCACCCATCGAGTGCATCTCGTTCGTCGGGACGATGCCCTCGGACTTGGAGCCGATGTCCACGAGGACACCTTCGCGATCCACGTTCATCACGGATCCGTCGAGCACCTCGCCGCGTCGCAGCGTCCGAGGCTCCGGCAAGCCTGCGCTTGCCAGTAGCGCTCCCATGTCCATTTCGCCAGATGCAGGCGGCGGCGGTGCGGTCGGTGCCGCAGCCGGCGCGTCGGCGGGAACTTCGGAGGGTACTTCGGTGGGAGCTTCGGATGGGGTCGTGGGGTTCGTGGTCAAGTAGGTCATGCCTCCGGCTGCTGGATCTGCGCAGAACCGTATCTAAATGCGCGCGCCGCATGATACCACGCGAGCAGCCCAGAGCCGGTCTGAAAAGCAGGCCACCCCGCTGTTCGGGATGGCCTGCATGAGTCTTGGCAGTGGCCTATTTTCCGCGCCCCGTTGCCAGGGGAGTATCGTCAGCGCTGCGACGTTTCACTTCCGTGTTCGGGATGGGAACGGGTGGGGCCATCGCGCTCTAACCACCAAGGCAACCAGTATTGCCACCTGCCACGCTGGAAGCAAGCCGCAGGCGACATCCCGACTCGATCTGTTGCCGGTGCGACATGTGACTGCACGCCATAGGTCCCACCACCATCGCGGCGCGAGGCTACGAGCAGCCTGTTCTCGGAACGCAATCAGAGCGCACCACACTCGACAACGCTCTGGCCGCGACGCCCACCGATCCGCCGCCACAGTTCTCGCGCCTTGCACGCGTCGAACACAACGACCCGCATGAAGTCAGAGCGGCGAACACCGCGCCGACCTTGGATGCGCCGGCCCCGGGTGGGCGCACGTCGGACGCTCGGTCTTGGATACGCCGACCTCGGACGCGCCGGCCAAGGACATGCAGCCCCAGACGCAGAGAGACGACCCTCGCGGGCCGTCTCTGTAATGCGTTGGTGGCGGGAGAGGGATTCGAACCCCCGACCTTCGGGTTATGAGCCCGACGAGCTACCGCTGCTCCATCCCGCGCCGATCACGCCTGCCTGGCAGAACAGCGTCCAAAAGCACACTGTCCAGCAGAAGCACGACGGAATATCTGATACGCGCCGGGGAAATCCCCGCAACAGTTGATCTCCCCGCAACAGTTGATCACAGCCACTCACTGCATCTCGTCACCACTCACGGGAGCGATTGCATAGATGCCTGATGAAGGGTCAAGCCCTCGACCATTAGTACCACTCAGCTACATGCATTGCTGCACTTCCACATGTGGCCTATCAAGCGGGTAGTCTTCCCGCGGTCTTACTCGGTTAACCCGATGGGAGGCCTCATCTTGAAGGCGGCTTCGCGCTTAGATGCTTTCAGCGCTTATCCGTTCCGGACTTGGCTACCCGGCGATGCTCCTGGCGGAACAACCGGCACACCAGA
>PVBE012389226.1_pt1 | contig 74631 bp, 57 predicted proteins | sample 1631181 | NCBI WGS metagenome assembly PVBE01 (sample SAMN08397723, study PRJNA350692) | Marine metagenome, whole genome shotgun sequencing project. | isolation source: water | place: Pacific Ocean | collected 2012-04
AAGGTTGTAAATCCAATATCCCCCTGGCACGTCTCCAGGCGCTTCCTTATGCAACCGTCTGCATTAACTGTCAACGAGAACTCGAGAAACATGGTGGCGGTGACATCCAGGCTGCGGACCTGACTCATCTCCTGGAAAACATGAGCAACGAGAATGCCGACAACGTAAATGACCTGGGAATGGATGTTTCCTGAGATATTGAATGGTCACCTGGTTCACGCAGCTTGAACGACACCTCTTGCAATCTTCCCCTACTTGCCTGCTGAAAATGGTTACCTTCATGGCCTTTCTTCTCCATCACCGTTGGATCTTAGTGACCTCCTGCTGCCTGGTCATGTTTCTGCCACTCGTCTCAACGGCGCAGCTACCGGGTGACAAGATTCCGGATATCACGTCGCACCAACGCGCCTTCGAGGAACTGGGCCGGGAAGTGGCCGAGCTGGAGCAACGCAACCGTCTCTTGAAGAAGATGATTCAGCTGGTCTCACCTTCGGTCGTCCATATCGAGGTTCAGAAGAACACGGCTGCGCGAACGCTGGCGCAGGAAGAAGCCGGTTCCGGGATGATCATCGGAATCGACAAGAAATACTATATCCTGACGAACCGTCACGTAATCAAGGACGCGGATCTACAGAACATTCACATCCGGCTTTCCGATAGTCGACGAATTCATCCGCAACAGGTCTGGGAAGATCGTTTAACGGACGTGGCAGTGATGGAAATCGAAACCGAGCACATCTTACCCGTCCACCTGGGTGACAGTGACAAAACGAGTATCGGCGAGGCTGTTTTTGCAATTGGCAGTCCTTTTGGTTTACGTCACACGGTCACTTCCGGCATCATCAGTGCCAAGGGCCGACGTTCACTAAGCCTGTGTGACGAGGGCGTTCCCTTACAAAACTTCCTGCAAACCGATGCGGCGATCAATCCAGGTAATAGCGGAGGCCCCCTGGTCAACCTCCGCGGACAGGTTATTGGCATCAATACGGCAATCGCTAGTAATTCAGGAGGCAACGAGGGAGTCGCATTCGCGATTCCGATCAACCTGGCGAACCTGATCGCCAGGCAACTCATCTCGACCGGAACGGTGAGACGATCCTACCTGGGCGTCCGCATGGATCACGACTTCTCGGACGCCAGTGCACAGCAACTGGGTTTACCTCACAGCCTGGGTGTGTTGATAACGGGAATCACGGAAAAATCCCCTGCAGAAGCAGCCAAGTTACTGGTCAATGATGTCCTGTTAAAATTCAATGATATCAAGATCGAGAACGACGATCATTTGTCCAGCCTGGTCAGCCTGACACCCCTGAACCGCGAAGTACAACTCTTGATCTTTCGTGACCGCAAGGCAGTCAGCATCACGGTCAAGCTGGCTGACCGCGCTACCTTCGATCTTCCCTGAGCTCTCTCTAGAGGCTGCTCTGTTTGCCCGCGGCAAGCAGGCTGCGGATGATGCAATCCTTGGCGGCCACCGTGTCCACCTGTTGCGCCACGTCCAGTGGATACCCCCAGTTGGACGATGGTCGATGATCGAAGACGGTTGCACCGACAGTCAGTTCTCCCTGCGTCTCGATATCCCCGGTCATTGTTTTGATTTCAAACAACTCGGGCTGAATAGCGGCCAGCAACGCCACCGCATCGGGTATCTGCAGGCTTTCCAGTCCCATGTGTTGATGATAGGCACGGAAAGAAAACGGGATGACATGACGCAACAATCGCCCAGCTCGTGTGGTAGCGCTGGGTAACTGTTGTGTAAATCCCATATCGAATTTGACTTTCTCTGTTACTTCCGGGGGGATCATCAGTTTCGGTGCCACCGATTGAAAAACAGTCTTGGCACTATACGGATCACTGTGGATATTGAACTCCGCGGCAGGAGTTGCATTTCCACGACCCGTCATGCTTCCCGAGGCCAGGATGACCTGGCCAACCAGTCCGGCCAATTCCGCATCACGGTGAAAAGCCCGGGCAACATTGGTTAAGGGGCCCAGGCAAACGATCGTTACTTCCCCGGGTGCCGCGCGCACCTGGTCGCAAATGATCTTTTCCGCCGGATGTTGCTGATGCAACTGGCTACCGGCCAACCCCAGTCCTCCCATGCCATCCGGGCCATGCAGTAACCGGGGCTTGATAACCCCGCCTCCGTCCAGGGACCGCGCAGATCCCACCCGGGGCAAACGTGGTGGATCCAGTTGATCAACAACAGCCTGTAGGTTCAGGGTTGCCTGGTCTGCAGAAACGTTGCCGGCTACCGCCGTGATCGCAGTAACATCCAGGCGTGGCTCAAAAAGCGCCATGCAAAGCGCCACGGCATCATCAATCCCTGGATCACAATCAATGATCACTTTCCTGGGAATCGAGAACGAAACCATCTACAAGGGCCTTCCAGGTGAAAAGATGAACCGTGCCCTCTACCTATCAACCACGGTTACTCACAAAGGAAGACCGTCATTCAACACATCGCAGCAAGCAGATTATCAGCACGTGGTGCATTGTAGGAAACGCCGAATAGGTTCACAAGTCAAACATCAAGCGCCTGCTCCCCCTCGACCAGCCACCAGATACTCGAAATCATCTATCGACCGGATCAACCGACCATTAGAATGATGGATGTCATGCTTTCCTGGTTCCAGATCAGAAAGCACCTAACCGACAACCCAATATGAGAAAACGACCTGGGCACCCGACCGTGCGACAAATGCTTCACGGCGGCGCGATGCTCACGAGGAGAGAGCAAATATGTTGACTGACATCCTGGGACGCGTCACCGGAGGTGAAGATCTTGCCATGGACGAAATGGCTCGTGTCATCGACCTGGTCATGCAGGGAGAGTGTCCGGATGAACAAATTGGCCTGTTGCTCATGGCCCTGCGTACGAAAGGCGAAACGATCTCAGAAATCGCAGGGGCCGCATTGGCCATGCGCAAGCACATGGTTCCGATTACCTCTTCACATCAGCAACTGGTTGACACGTGCGGGACCGGGGGTGCTGGCCTGAACACGTTCAATATCAGCACGGCGGCAGCGATCGTGACTGCCGCCAGCGGCACTGCAGTTGCCAAGCATGGCAATCGAAAAATAACGAGCCAGACAGGATCAGCAGATGTGCTGGTCGAACTCGGGGTGAACATTGAAGCGTCGGTAACAACGGTCCAGCAGTGCCTGGAGAAACTGGGGGTTTGTTTTTGTTTTGCCCCGCTATTACACCCGGCCATGAAACACGTGGCTGCCGTCCGTAAGCAACTGGGCGTACCCACCATCTTTAACCTGCTGGGACCCCTGTGTAATCCGGCTACAGCTCCCACCCAGTTGCTGGGTGTAGGTCGACCGGAATTACGTACCACACTGGCGGAAGCTCTCTGCATGCTGGAAACAGAACGCGCAGTCGTCGCGACGGGAGCAGACGGCATGGATGAAATCACGCTGACCGGCGAGACCCACGTCACGCTCGTGGAAAACGGTGTGGCCACCGAACAAACCTGGAGCCCCTCCGATTTTGATTTAGAGATCGCTGAGCTCAGCGATCTCCAGGTCGCCAATCCCCAGGAAAGCGCGGCACGCATCCAAGCTGTACTGCGCGGTGAGTCCGGCCCTTCCCGCGACATCGTCGTGGTGAATGCCGCAACGGCTATCTGGGTCACGCAGAGCGATGCCTCCCTGGCATCCTGTGCTCGCCTTGCAGAAGCAGCTATTGACGATGGTCGGGCAGCTGCCTTGCTGGCCGAACTGGGACAACTGAGCCATCAACCGGGATAAGGTTCACAGGAAGGCAGGAAGATCCTGTCGTGGACTATCGGAAACACGATCTGCCATGAACCGTACCATCCTGAAACTTGTACTACTGGTCTCCTGTGCTCATGCCATGGCTCACGTCTACGAACTGTCACTCCCCACGGTGGAGCGGGACCTGGCAATCTCGTATGTCGGGGAAGATACCCAGGAAGGAAAAGAATTTATTGGCTGGCTTAGTTTCTGTTGGCGACTTCCCTGGGGCGCAGGCGCCTTGCTGGTTGGGTGGTTCGTCGATCGACTTGGTGCCCCGCGGATGCTGACCATTTACCTGGTCGGTTGTGCGGTCATGTGTGGGCTGGTCGGCCTGCAGGTAGATATCCGGGCACTTTTTTTCGTGATGTTTGGCATGGGTTCCCTGGCCAGCATTTATCACCCGGCCGGGCTGACGCTGATTTCCCAATGCACGACCTCGGAAAATCGCGCGCGGGCCCTCGGACTGCACGGCGTACTCGGTTCAGCAGGAATCGCCCTGGCTCCCCTGGCTGCAGGCCTGCTGTTTTACGCCGGCATTAGCTGGCCTATTTACTACCTGATCCTGGTCATCCCAGGACTCGTATTGGGCTACTGTTTTTTCAGACGGCGAGACCACATTCAAGAGGTCGTCGACCAGGCAAGACCAGGCGCTCAATCAACCGGTGCCGAAGGGCAAGTCCGGGAAATCCACGAGGCAGCCTGGACCAGTTTTTTTATCTTGACGTTGCTGGCTGCTTTGCAGGGAATGGTTTACTCCGGTTTCTTGACGTTCCTGCGTCGGTACCTGGGAATTCAATCCACGGAAGCCCAGGATGCCACGGCCGTCCTGGACTGGAGTCACATCTTGATGGCGATGGTTCTGCTGTGTGGATGTATCGGTCAATACCTGGCAGGACGAATGGCCAAGAGCAGCCTGCTGGAAATTCAACTGACGCTAATCTGTCTTGGTAACGTGCCCTTCCTAATCTGGATGGCCGCAGCAACGGGTCCCATGCGCATCGTATCCGCCAGCCTGTTTTCAATCGTACATTTCATGAACCAGCCGATCTACAACAGCCTGATTGCCAAGTACACACCGAACGAACGCCGCAGCACGTGCTATGGATTTAGTTTCATGATGGGCTTTGGAGTGGGTGGTCTGGGTGCTCCCCTGGCCGGCATGCTGGCCACGGAATCAACCACCTACCTGATCTTCAGCCTGATTTCCTTTCTTGCCGCTATCCTTGGTAGCGTCTTGTGGTACCTGGACTTCCGCCAGCGGTCCTAGTCCTCGTATCAGCAACAACCCCATGGAGTACTCGCCATGTCCAATGATCCCGTGGGCCTGATTGGTGCCGGCTTGCTGGGCCAGTCGCTTGCGCATTGCCTCTTACAGTCCGGATACCAGTTGATGGGATTCGACCTGGACCCCCAGCGTTGCCAGGATCTTGAGTCACAGGGTGCTATCACCGCACACGATGCGAATGGGGTGAGCCAGCAATGCCGTACTATATTTCTTGCCCTTCCTGATTCGACTGTCGTCGCCCAGGTCATTTCAATCATCCAGGCTGAACTCCGGCCAGGCGATATCATCATCGATACGACGACAGGAAATCCAGCCGATACACGGGTTATCTCAGAACAGTTAGCTGGGCAGGAAGTCACTTACCTGGATGCAACCATCGTGGGATCCAGTGTCCAGGTTCGTTCACGTGACGCAATGATGCTGATCGGGGGTCAGGCCACGGCCGTTTCTCAGTGCCAGCCATTACTGGAAGCGGTCAGCAAGCATTACCTACACCTGGGCGGTTCGGGGAGTGGTGCCACGATGAAATTGATCGTTAACCTTGTGCTGGGCCTCAATCGCGCCGTACTGGCAGAAGGATTGGCATTGGCGACTGCCTGTGGCATGGATGGTCAACAGGTACTGGATGTACTCCGACAAGGACCGGCTTATTCCACCGTGATGGATACCAAGGGTTCCAAGATGGTTCTCGAGGAATTCGCGGCCGAGGCCCGGCTTGCCCAACACCTCAAGGACGTCCAGTTAATCCGACAGCTGGGCGTTGAAAACAAACATCCACTACCCTTAAGCCAGGCACATGAAAAACTGCTGGAGCGAGCCGTCCAACTCGGCTATGGAGCAGCGGATAACTCGGCCGTGATCATGGCCAGTCATGATCGACAGGCAAAAGAATAGGCGATGATTTCATGGTCACCCCAGTCGCTGGTCGGCAGGCACCTGTTCGATTTCAGGCAAGGTACACATTGTCGCCTGTTGGGTGCCCTGTTAGAGTAAATAATTGGTCGTGCATGCGTACCTGGACTCCCAGTGATTACCTGGTACATCCGTTCTCTACTGTCCTGTTCTCCCTTCGAGTGAATCCACGATGAATCAGCCAACTGAGCCGGCAATCGGCATCGATTTGGGCACCACCTTCTCCTGTGTCAGTCGTCTGGACGACCTGGGCCGACCGATGACGCTGGATAATGCGGAGGGCGATCATTCAACTCCCAGTGTTATTCTCTTCGACGGCGAGGATGTGGTGGTGGGCAAGGAGGCGTCCAAGGCCAAGGGCACGGACATGATTCACATTGCCGAGTGTACCAAGCGCGAACTGGGGGAACGGTTATTCGAAAAAACACTGGGGGGTCGCCAGTACCCACCGGAAGTACTCCAGGCATTCATCCTCAACAAGCTTCGCGAAGATGCTCAACGCCGACTGGGTGATTTCAGCAAGGTGGTCATCACGGTACCTGCCTACTTTGACGAATCGCATCGCAAGGCAACACAGGATGCGGGTTACATTGCAGGCTTCGATGTACTGGACATTATCAATGAACCAACAGCTGCAGCGATTGCCTACGGAGCCCAGCAGGGTTTCATTGGCCCTGACCAGCAAACCGCTGAGCCTGGTACGATCCTTGTTTACGACCTGGGCGGTGGCACCTTTGATGTAACCGTGATGAAGATATCCAACAGGGAATTCGTTGCCCTGGCCACTGATGGCGATGTCCAGCTGGGCGGCCACGACTGGGACCAGCGTCTTGTTGATTTCGTTTCCGAGGAATTTATTCGCACGTTCGGCCTGGACCCACGTGAGGACCCCAACACGGAGGGTCGGCTCTGGCGTGAATGCGAGGACGTCAAGCATACATTGACGGCACGCAACAAGGCGAACATTGCCTGTGATTACCAGGGTCAATCACTGCGAATCGAGGTGACACGAGAACAGTTCGAGGACATGACGCGCGACCTGTTGGATCGAACCGCTTTCACCACCCGCCAGACGCTCCAGGCATCGGGACTGGAATGGTCCGACATCGATCGCGTACTCCTGGTGGGCGGTTCTACCCGGATGCCTGCCGTACCTGCCATGCTGGAAGAGATCAGTGGACTCAAGCCCGATGCCTCACTCTCTCCGGATGAATCCGTTTCCCACGGAGCCGCCCTGCACGCGGGCTTGCTATTGGCCACTGCCGCAGGTGAGCAACCGTTGTTTCACGTCAAGAACGTGAACTCACACAGTCTCGGCGTGATTGCCAAAGACGTTAAAACGGATCGTCTCCGCACTGCCATCCTGATTCCTCGTAACACGCTATTGCCGATTACTGCCAAGCGAGCTTTCAAGACTTCCAAGGGGGGCCAACGATCCATCCTGGTCCAGGTCGTGGAAGGCGAGAGTAGTAACCCGGAGGACTGCAGCTCCATTGGTCGCTGCAGCATCAGTGATTTACCATCCGATCTTCCTGAAAACACGGCCATTGAAGTTCGGTTTCGTTACCGGGCCAACGGTCGATTGACGGTCCTGGTGCAGGTGGAAGATACGGAAACAAAATTACAACACGAGTTTACCCGGGACAACAGCCTGACACAGGATCAACTGGATTTATGGCGAAATTATGTTTGTGGTATTCCATCTCCTGAAGCCACCAGTGAACAAGCCGATTAACATGTCCTGGTTTGGACGTGTCCAGCCGTTTTAAGTCGTAAGGGCCTATCATGTCTTCTTCTCGACATCCTGCGAAATTCGAAGACGTACGCATGCGAGGTTTTGCTCATCGGATACCCGTGGTGGATGCGATCAAGTGGATCGATGATCAAGTTCAGCCAGCAGCCACTGAATTGATAGAGCTCGATACGGTGGCTGGACGTGTGCTCTCCGAGGCGATTACCAGTCCTGTCCAGGTACCAGGCTTTGCCCGGGGCATGATGGACGGATTTGCTATTCGGGCTACCGATGTGGGTGGCGCCTCGTCCTACAATCCACTAACTCTAGAGGTGATTGGCGAATCGCTTCCAGGGAATCCATTTTCCGGACAGGTGGCCAAGGGACAGGCCGTTCGTATTATGACCGGGGCCCCGCTCCCTGCTGGCTGCGATTCGGTACTGCCCGTGGAACTCACCCAGGGTAACGATCCGAACATCCTGGTACTTGAGCAAGTTGCCCAGGGAAAAAACGTAGGGCAACCGGGTGAAGACATTGCCGCCGGAGAGGTGGTGTTGGCGGCTGGCCGATGCCTGAGACCCCAGGACGTGGGGCTACTGTCCTCCATGGGAATTTCACAGGTGCCCGTAGTCCGGCAAATCCAGGTTCGCATCCTGATCACCGGCGACGAACTCTTGCCTGCCGGTTCCGAACCCCACGGATGCTTGATTGCTGACGCGAACGGGCCCATGCTGGATGCCATGGTCTGCCGTGATGGCGGCGTCCCCGAAAACCCGGGAATCGTGGCGGACAATCCGGATGATATCCTGGAGGCCCTGCAAACGGACGTCGACGTGATCCTGGTCTCGGGTGGATCCAGCGTGGGACAGGAAGATCACGCTCCACGACTGGTTGCGGAACATGGTGAACTGTCAATTCACGGAATCGCGATGCGTCCCAGTAGTCCTACAGGCATGGGCCGTATCGGTCATCGCCTGGTCTTCCTGCTACCTGGAAACCCGGTTTCCTGCCTGTGTGCTTATGATTTTTTTGCCGGCCGGGCGATCCGTGCCCTGGCCGGGTATTCTGCCGACTGGCCCTATATCTCGATACGACGACCGCTGGGCAAGAAACTGGTTTCAGCCATCGGTCGCATGGACTATGCACGCGTCAGGCTGCACGGGGATCGGGTCGAGCCGGTCTCCATCAGCGGAGCTTCCATCCTGAGTTCAACCACGCGCTCGGATGGATTTGTCATCGTTCCACAGGACAGCGAAGGATTCCCCGAGGGTGCAGAGGTGGAAGTTTTTCTTTATGATTCCGTGATCAGCGGACCCTGATTCATTGTCCTGCTTACTACCATCGACAGTTCACGTAACCACTTTATATCAATAACATCTTCCCTGTATAAAAAACCATGGCCAAGCAAGAGCAGTTCCTGAACGTCGTTGATCGAGATGAAGCAGAACGACGCTTCCAGGCTGCCATTAACCTGCAACCCCTGGAGATCGAGTGGGTACCCCTGGACCAATGCCGAGGTCGTATCCTGGCGGAAGACATCACGGCAGCCGTTGACGTACCTTCCTTTGACCGTTCCAACTACGACGGATTCGCAGTACGGGCCGTGGACACGGTGGGAGCCACGGAAGAACGTCCCGTCACGCTGCAGTTGCTGACCACGGAAATCGCAGCCGGGGTTGTTCCCGATGGCACGGTCATGGCAGGCACGGCGATGACCATCGCAACCGGTGGCATGTTGCCCCGCGGCGCCAATGCCGTGGTCATGATCGAGGACACCGAAATTGCGGAAGACCAGTCGCTGCTGGTACACCGGGCTGTTGCCGCTGGTTTCGGAGTTAGTTTTGCCGGTACCGACATCGGCGCCGGCGAAATCCTGCTGCACCGGGGAAGCCTGCTCACTAGTCGCGAAACCGGTTCGTTGGCGGCAATTGGCTGTTCCAACGTTCCCGTATGGCGACGGCCACGGGTGGCCATCATCTCATCTGGTGATGAAATCATACCGCCGGGTGAACCGATGCAACCTGGCCTGGTTTATGACTCCAACGCCCGCATCCTGGCAGATGCCGTGCACGAGGCTGGCGCGCAGGCGGAATATCTTGGGATCGTGGCCGACCATCTCGATGATTTACGGGCAAAACTCGCCGAGGCCCTGGAGTCCTGCGACATGGTGCTGTTGTCCGGAGGGACCAGCAAGGGTGGGGGTGATGTTTCCTACCATGCCGTGGGCGAATTAACCGACCCGGGTATCGTGGTGCACGGGGTGGCTCTCAAGCCAGGGAAACCGATTTGCCTGGCAGCCAGTCGTGACAAGCCCGTGGTTATCCTGCCCGGGTTTCCGACGTCAGCTATTTTTACCTTTCATGAATTCGTGGTACCGGTCATCCAGCAGATGGCCGGGTATCGCAGCAGGCAGCCCCGTTCGCTGCCCGCTCGACTCTCTGTAAAAATCAACTCGTCGACCGGTCGTACCGAGTACGTCCTGGTCAACCTGGTCGAACGAACTCGCTCCTCGACCACCCCGGAAACAGACATCCAGTATGCTGCCTTTCCGATGGGCAAGGGTTCCGGTTCAGTCACCGCTTTTAGCCGAGCTGACGGTTTTATCACGGTAGATCGTCACCAGGAACTGGTCGAGGCAGGCAGCCCGGTCGATGTACAACTGATCGGTCAGGACCTGGCGCCGGCAGACCTGGTCGTAATTGGCAGCCATTGTATTGGGCTGGACTACCTGATGAGCCAGCTGCAAGATCGTGGCTACAAGACAAAGATGCTGGCTGTCGGATCAAGCGGGGGACTGGAAGCAGCCACCCGGGGAGAATGTGACCTGGCCGGGATTCATCTCTTCGACCCGGAGCAGGACGTTTACAACGAACCTTTTCTGAACGACAGGACCTGCCTGATCAAGGGTTACCAGCGGTCCCAGGGCCTGGTATTCCGGCGGGGAGACTCACGATTTGAGGGTAAATCGATCGAGGAGTTCATCCAGCAGGCCATCCACAGTGATGAATGTGTCATGGTCAATCGTAACCAGGGGAGTGGGACACGCATCCTGATCGATCAGTTGCTTGGGTCTGCACAACCGACCGGTTATGCAGTGCAGGCGCGGAACCACAATGCAGTTGCTGCAGCAATCACCCAGGGTCGCGCCGACTGGGGAATGGCCATCGAGAACGTGGTCGATCAAGAGTTACTCGGATTCTTACCTGTTCGCGAGGAGCAATACGATTTCGTCGTGAATGTAGATCGTCAACAGCGCGCGGCAGTGCTGGCCTTCCAGGCATTGCTGGAGGATCCCCAGATCCGCGATCACCTGAAATCATTGGGAATGCGCATGGCATGAATGCAGGTCTCAGCGGCTTACCGGTTTCACGCTTGAACCGGCATCAAGACCTCACCCCGCCCTCCTTCAATCATGTCACCATGATAGAGCTCAAACTCAGCTTGGTAGAGGTTCTCGGGAACATCTGTGCCAAGATCCGCCAGTCGTCTCAATAGCAATCGCAGCACATCGGGCTGGTAACGACAGGCGTAACGAAAACTGGGAAGTAATTCCGGGCGATGCGATCCCAGGAAGGCCAACGTTCCTCGTTGCATTCCAGCCCCATGTCGAATACCACTTTCACCAAACACGCAGATCGTACCGGCCAACATGTTGAATCCGATCAGGTCACCGCTGTTTCCTCCGATCACGAGCAGTCCTCGTCGCATGCTATGACCTACTTCATTGCCCACATCACCATCAATCCTGATGGTACCGCCCTTCATGCCCTGGGGGCTGCCACGGTAAGCAGAACCGACGAGGTGTCCCGCGCGTCCAGCAACATGGATCATACCACCCTGCATTTCCGCACCGACCCAGTCGCTGGCATTGCCGGTAACTTCGATGGATCCACCCGTCATCTCACTGCCGATATGTCGCCCGGCATCTCCCTCGATCCGGATGTGCCCTTGCTGCATTCCAGCACCGATCCAATGGACACCAGCAAGGTTCCCAGACCAGTGCATCTGTTGATCAGTGGGGTCACCGGTCAGTTTAAAGAAATCCGCCAACGTACCCGGCTCATTGCCATGAAATACCGGTAACTTCTCGATCTCGGCCAATGACTTTTCACACACCTGGCCGGGTATGATCCCTTCCACTTCCAGTGGTACCGTCGCGTGATCCTGATAGTGCAATTCTAGGGGCATGAATATTTTACCTCAGCGACCGGAATATCAAGCTGGGAAAAGCCTTCGCGGGCCAGTATAACCAAGGTCTGGAATGGACCATACGATTCATCATTAAAATATTCGCTGGGCAAGAAGATGCAAGTTGGTGGAATCGTACTGTGTGGCGGCCACAGTCGGCGGATGGGTTCCTCGAAGGCCCTGTTACCATTTGGTGACGAAACCATGCTCCAGCGGGTCCTGAGGCTGCTGGCACCGGTAGTCGGTCCGCTGGTTGTCGTTGCAGCGCGCGACCAGCAACTCCCGGACCTACCTTCGGGAGTTGAGATAACCTGGGACGAGGAACCGGACCGTGGTCCGCTGCAGGGGATTCATGCCGGCTTACGGGCCCTGCGTGAAACTGCGGAGGCCGCTTACATAACCAGCTGCGATGTTCCTTTACTGGTACCGGCATTCGTGGAGACCTTGATTAAATCCCTGGATCATCACCAGGTAGTAGTTCCTGTCGACAGTCGTTTTCATCATCCTCTGGCTGCTGTTTACCGGGTGGATCTGTGGTCCCAGGCTAATGAACTTCTGGAAGCCGACCAGCGGCGACCGCTTTTCCTGCTGGAACAGGCTGACACGTTACGCATTCCGGTGGAACAGTTGCAGGCAGTGGATCCTGATTTACTGACGCTACAAAACATCAATCATCCTCGCGACTACCTTGCTGCCCTGGAATCCTGTGGCCTGGCTGTTCCTCCTGAGTTACTTTCCCGTTGGCATGATCAACTGGACGATTGATCCTCATCTACTCCGCATTCGATTTTCATGGGGTCATGCAAGTAGTCATCGGCAACCGGATAATTCCTGAATCGGATGGAATAGTACTGTTCAAACCAGTCCGCGATATTGGTTTCGATCTCTTTATCATAATCCGGTGCCACGTGCAGCGTTTTGCCGAAAACCGATTCTCGAATATCACCATCATCAACAATCACCTGCCCTGCCTTGATCACGTAGCGAGGCAATTCAAACATGGTTTCCTTGTTCTCGTGGGGTGAATAAATCGTGATATCTGCATCGGCGCCCGGCCCCAGGTGTCCCTTGTGGTGAAGGCCAAGTATCCGGGCAGGTCCGGCTCGCGTGATAATACAAATCTCGTTGAGCGTGTACTGGCGATCCAGGTCAGCCAGCGAGGAACGTTGCCGCACTGCCGGATGAACGGTCTTCAGGACATCCTGTCGATAGGTTCGATCCATCAACAGCCGAATAATCTGGGGATAGGCCTGGAATGATCCGCCATTGGGATGATCCGTACTCATCACGACGCGCCAGGGATCTTCTACCATCAGGTACCATTCCAGTCCGATAGCCCACTGCAGGGCATGAATCAGGCTCTTGTTCTTGTACTTGATCGGTGCAATACCGCACCCTGACTCCAGCTCTGTATCCGCACTGAACCACTTGGTGCCGTAAATATTAGCCAGGTAGTACCCGAGCGGCCCATCGCCTGTCATGCTCGTCGTTTCACCAAACATGACCTGGCCCACATCCACAGTCACGTTGTCATGGCTGTTCACGTATTCTGCGAGCGGCAGTGTCTTGGAATTGAACGTGTCCTCATCGCCTGCCCCGCCTCCATAACTGTGAAACTGGATATGGGTCAGGTGTCCTCGGTGGCCCTCGAGGGCTTCCATGGTTTTTAGCGTGGTTTCCCAGTTGCCGGGCATACCGAGATTATTGCAGTGGATATGAACTGGATGGGGCAGTTGCATGGCGGCGGAGGCCCGCGCCATCTCGCTGATAATCTGTCTTGGTGTGACATTGAAATAATCAACCGGTTGATCGATCGTTTGCACGTTCCCTGCCTGGTGATGTTTCCAGACTTCCACGCCCCCAGGATTAACCAACTTGGGTGCATAGCCTTTCGCGGCACCTAGCAACCAGCTCATAAAAGCCTGTAACCGCTGGGGTTCCTGGTCCTTGATCGCATTCATGACATAGTGGTTGTTTCCCATCAGGACGTAGAATCCCTTGTCGATACAGGGGGTATCCTCGAATTCCTCATGGGCATGGCGGGCCGACAACGGGGGCACAGCGGCATCGAAGGCGGTGGTATAGCCCAGCCCGATGTACCGGTAACCGGTAGCAAATGTACTGGGCACACTCCCCATGGTGCCACTGTGGGTGGTCGCTGTCCTGGGAACCACCTGATCATGCCGTTTTTCCTCAGGTCGCATTTTCCGAGCCATGTTGACCTTGGGTCCGGCAATATGGCAATGCATATCGATACCACCGGGCATGATTACCAGTCCGGTCGCATCCAACGTTTTAGCTGGTTTAGTATGGGGATCGGGCGCTGGCACGATCTTTCCATCCTGGATCCACAGGTCCTGCACTTGACCATCGATCCCATGTAATGGATCGTAGACATAACCGGAAGCAATTTTGAACAGTGTATTGGACATCTTAAAACACTAGGATTCTGGATAGGTTGTGGTTACCGACTGGAAACGATTCACGCTGCAGGATCTATAAGGAAACAGGATTCGATGGATGACTCAACTCGCCTGGACATAGCACGCCAACAGATCATATCGGCGCGAGCGTATACGGAAAGCCTGTTGGCCGACCTGGATCCTGGCTGTTGGTTTACGCAACCAGCTGGAGCCAGTACTCACGTGGCCTGGCAGGTAGGACACCTGGCAATGGCGCAGTACGGATTGGTGCTGTTTCGTCAGCGAGGTCGACAGCTCGCGGACAGCGACCTGATGTCCTCGCGTTTTCGCAAGACTTTCAGCAAGGGTTCCCAACCCGATCCGACGGCGGACAACAATCCCTCGCCGGAAGAAATCCAGCAGGTGTTTCAACAGGTTTACGAACAGGCACTTGAAGAACTGAATGCCTATCCGCTGAACCAACTGGACGAGCCCGTGGATGAACCGTACGCGGCTTATGCCACCAAGTACGGGGCCCTGTTGTTTTGTGCTCATCATGAAATGCTGCATGCCGGTCAAATCGGGTTATTGCGACGACTGCTGGGGAATTCACCTATTCGTTGATCGCCATTAGCCATCAGCAGGCTACTGGTCTTCGGGTCGGAGGGAAGGCCTGATTACCGTGGGCTCCAGTTTACTGTGAAGGATTTCTTTCACGTGTTTTTCAATACCGGAGAGGATCTTGAAATCGCTGGGATGGGGTGATTCGAATGCAGGTCTCAGCGGAATCGGCACATCGTCCATGCGGTAAACGGTACCTGGAACATTGATTCCATAGGTAGCAACATTAAAGGCCACGGCGGCCTGACGGGTTGTGGGGGTTTCTTTTGGATCCAGTGCCACGTAGGGAATCGTTTTAAGGTGCTCACGAGCGGGTTGGCTGAAATTGGCCATGGGATCACTGGCGACGATCATTGCTGCATCAGCTTCTCCCCGTGCCAGCACATCGGAAGCGGTATATTCTCCCGGGTTAAATCGTGGGTAACCACGGGCCAGGTTAACACCGAAAGGAAATCCGGTTCGCCAGGCAACGACATTGTCAGCCCCGGTCACGTTTCCATGTCCACGGTTCGGCTTACAGACAAAGCGGGTATAGCGATTCATGTCACGTGTCAGGGCCAGCAGTGCTTCACTGTTGGCATGTTTTCCACGCGTCATGGTCAGCCCCATGCCGAAGAAGATGACGCCAAACCGAGCTGCCTTCATGCGGTCCATAAGATCCTGCCAGACTGCCAGTGGCTGACCGGTTTCTTCTTCCACGCGCTCGGCATCCAGTTCGATTCCCTGGGCCAGTGCCCTGAGTGTCCAAAGCCCTTCGAAATCCTTTCGGGGCTTGACCTGGATAAACAGATCGGCGGCCTTGGCAGATTTCGTTTTGCGGACATCCACAATCACACAGGTGCGATCCTTGCGCCCGTTGGGGACAAACATTCCCTTGGGCATCAAGCTGTATTTCGTAAAGTGTCGCGGATGACTTTCTGCCGGGTTGGAACCCCAGAAAATAATCAGGTCACCCCGATTACGAACTTCCCCCAGTGAACAGGTCACTTCACCTACTCCCTGGAAAGCCATTCCGGACGGGCCATGGCAAACGCTGGTCGTGGTATCGACATTGGCACCGATCCAGTCAGCAATTCCAACTGCCACTCGCTGGGATTCCGAGGTGGTATCACTGAGTCCATAAATGAGTGGGTAACGCGACTCGGCAAGGATACGTGCCGCCTCGCGAATGCCCTCGTCCACACCGGCTGGTTTACCCTGGATCAGGCAGGAAGGACGATCTTCAATTTCGTGGTTCAGGAACCAGGCCTTGCCCAGGACACAGGCTCGTTTCGCCTCCACGATGTGATTGCCATCCACCGTCAGGTCGATGTCATCACAAACACATCCACAGAACGTACAGGTAGCATCTTCAACAATCTTGAGGGGTGATTCCGTAGAATCGGGGGATACCGTTGCCATGGCAAGCACTCATCATTTTTCGTGCGGCAACCTTCTCGTCACTGAAACGCTCAGCATGGCTAAAAGTGCTTGCTGAACTTGCACTGTTTCAGTAACGACGGGAGGAATGAAAATCCTCCAGTTCTCTGGCCAGGTTCTCGAACAACCGATTACGTGACCAACTCTAATTGTACATCCAAACCTTTGCTTGTGGGCATCCCAGATCCATGAGTATCTCCACCCATCAGGCGACTGGAAATATCACCATAAGCGATAAAGAGCAACCCGGAAGGCAATTCTCCAGCTTTAGCAGGCCTAATTGCTACTTCTACCTGCCCGTGTTCACTGGTTAATCGCACCCGATTTCCCGCCTGCAGGCTTAAACGCTCCATGTCTTCCGGAGCCACGAGCAGCGTGGTGGTCTCACTCTGGTAAGTATCTCCGAATTTTCCCTCGCTAATCCCTACACCCTGCTTACTGGTGCGCCCGGGAATTAACACAAACATCTCTGACACGATATTGAACCATCCTGTTTGACGCACGAGACCGCAGGAGATAACCCGTTATGTATAATCCTCTTCTGTCCATTTCGGCACCTGCCCGGACTGCACTTCACCCCTTTCCCAGTTTCCCATGCTCTGCTGGTAAGCTGGCGTCTTCTGGGGGACTACATCAAGGATTCTGTACTTCTGACGGATCAATTCCCAGTCGCTGGAGATGATCCTCCTGGATCCAACCCTCGTCGGACCACCCTCGGTGGCGGTTATAAGTTCGAATCGACTCCTGTAAATCGGCCCGCGACATTCGTGCCCGGTCATCATCCGCCAACGATTCGCTAAAGAACCGGTCCGGGAGGGTATCTTCCGCAGGTTGCCAGCCAGCCCTGATATTAAACCATTTCCTGGCAGTGACGATCCGCTGGGCTGTTTCTTCCAGTTCCTCAGCGTTGATCTTCCAGCCAGTCACCATTTCCAACATTTCCGCTGATTCCTGGTAAAAGTTTTCGAACACGCCTCGCAGGAACTTGCAGAGTATCAATGAATCCATGATCGCGGCACGATTTTCTGTTTCTGCTGCTCCCGTGGCAGCGTCGGGTTGGAGATGATGCCGCTGTGATCCTTCCGCGATATCAATTTCATAGGCGCTACTCCGATTGTGGTCGGCGCCTCGAGACGCCACGGCGAATCCAAGTCCCATGGTCTGCAGGGCCCGCGGTTCGTAGCCAGGGATTTCCAGTCCCTTGACCTGGGGGGCGAAGCGAATGGTGTCATGACCAATTTCTTCTGCCAGGCGACGACTACCCTCGGCCATGAAGTCACCCACATCTCGCCGTTGACCGATCCATGTAATCGCCTTCAACAGCGCCTCACCATCACCGAACTGCAACCAGGGAACATCCCAGAGACCCCGTTCCACACATTCCATTGCGAATGCGATGGTACCTCCTGCACTGATCGTATCGAGTCCAAGTTCATCACAGAGCCGAGAGGCTTTCAGCACATAGTCAGCATCGCCGATACCACAAAGAGACCCCAGGGCAAACAGATTTTCATATTCCAATCGTGTCCCTTGACGCTTCTCTCCGGCTGCCGCTTTCTTCGTAGACAGCCCGTAAATATGCTCGCATCCAATTGTACAGGCGGCACAGGAGGCACGGGTTTTATCCCGTGTCACATTCATTTTCTCCGGGGATAATTCCACGGCCTCATCGAAGCTGCCCTGTCGGAAATTTCGCGTGGGCAAGGCATTCAAACGATTCAGCAGCAGCAGATTAGCAGCCGTCCCCAGTTCCCGGTATTTCGCCGTGGCTGGACCAAACGACTTCTCTGACAATTCCCTGGCTCGTTCCACCAGTTGTCCGGGTTGCGACCAGGTTGTTCGTTGGCTTCCCTGGACCAGTACGGCCTTGATGTTCTTGGATCCCAGGACAGCACCGCTACCACCTCGACCGGCATGTCGGCCGTCATGTGAAATCGTGGCGTAACGCACCTGCTTTTCACCGGCGGGCCCAATGACGGCTGCCTGGTAATCGGGCCCATATTGCTGCCTCAATAACTGCTCGGTATCCGGACAAGAAAGTCCCCACAGACCATCGACTGGTTCCACGCGAACCTGGTCATCCGTGATCAACACGACCGATGGTCGCGCTGCCTTGCCGGTAATCAGGATCGCATCGTAACCGGTCTTTTTTCCTTCCAGCGCAAATCGGCTGCTGGCCAGCGAATCATTCAGGCGATTCGTCAATGGACTCTTGCTGACGACGGCGAACTTGGCCGACGTGGTGAGCGGACTACCAACAAGCGGACTGAACACGAAAGCCAGGATGGCCTCGGGAGCCAACGGATCGATCTCGGCTGCATTTTCTCGCAGCAGCAGGTAGGTACCTAGTCCACTACCTCCCAGGAACTTGCGCAGCTCCTGCTCATCAATGGACTCGGAGCGAGTGGTAGCTGAGCCCACATCGATCCGTAAGTATCGGCCATGATTGCCAAAGGCAGATTCCGAGGTGTCTTCTACGGTCATGCGGCACCGTGCTGAATTACTGGATATTGCATGGTTCAACCCCCGGCATCCGCAGAAAAAAGCAGCAGCGATTGGCCTGGCATCACCAGGACCTGGGGATCGGTAACAAACGTCTCCCCATCGATGCTGGCAAGATACTCGGTCTTCAAGGCTCCCTGGTCAAAACAAGCCTCGGCCAGGCCGGGAGACTGCCGGGTCAGTTCTGCGAAAATATCGCGCAACGGGCTCCCTTCCGGACCCGCCATGACAGACAGCAATTCAGTGCCAGCTCGTTGGCGAGGAATTCCGTACAGTTCCACGCATATCTTCAGGGACTCGGTAATGTGCAACCTCCACGGTCAACCGGACCAGGATCAACCACCGGACCCACTTGCCTTGACTGCCCAGATATTGCGGTACCGCATCGGGCATCCATGGTTTTGCAGGTAGATCGGTCCAGCTTCTGGACCTGGCTTGGAAGGTGCAGCGGTCGTGGAACGATTACCGGGTAATTCCACATCATTATGAATCACGACTCCATTATGCTTCACCGTGACCCTGGGATGCTTCGTTAGCTTGCCCTGGTCATCAAATTTCGCAGCCGTGTACTGGATGTCATACGTTTGCCATTGCAGTGGTGGATAACACATGTTCAGGTCAGGATCTTTCACGCTATAAAGTCCACCACATTCGTTCTGTTTCCCGGCCAACCCAAAAGAATCCAGCATTTGCACTTCGTATCGACCCTGGACATAAATACCACTATTACCGCGGCCCTGGCCACGATCTTCCGGTTGATAGGGCAAGCGGAATTCAATGTGCAGGTGATGATCCTGAAAAGTCTCAGTACTGGTCGTTCCTTCCATGAGCAGCTTGTCGGCCGTCATGCGACCCTTTTTCCAGCCATTCAGATTTGAACCATCAAACAATACCGTGGCTCCCTTGGGTGGTTTTTTGCCAAGGGTCGAACTGGTTCGAACTACCCGCTTCAGGACTCCTACCGGCTGGTTGTCCAGGTCCATGATATGCATCTTACCTGCCTTCACGACGCCGGTACCCTCCTTGGCCTTGAAGACCACCTGGCCATTCTCGAGAGTTGCGTTGATTCGTTCCAGATCCTTTTCCTGGTCCCAACCATCACCCGGAAGTCCACCCTTGTAAACGACTGCCTGGAATTTTCCCTGCCCCTGGGCGATCACCTGGACACCTAGCTTGGCCTTGTCTCCATCAGCCTCAAGCATTCCACTATATTCACCCTGGATGGCATAATCTTTGTCGACCTTCGACGGTTCGGAGATCTTGGGGCCCTTCGCCTGGGCCCAGGTCGTGGTCAGGATGATCGTCAATGCCAGGCAAAGCATTTTCTGGATTCTGGTATTCATCAGGTATTTCCTTCTCTTGATTGCGTCTTAACAATCCGAAACTCCCGGAAAGTTCAGCCGCAGAAACCATTCATTTTCAAGGGCCTCGCAAGGCCACTTCTCTCGATATTCTTATTGTGAGTCGCGGCACCTCGCAATGCAACCGGCAAGCGGGCAAGATACTTTTTATCGATTCTACGCTACAATGATGACAAGTCGCTGAAACCGTCTTTCCGGGAACCGTCTCAACGCGAGAATGTCACGTGTTCACTCCTCGTTATCCTGTTATCCTCGCCGTCCTGGCAATACTGCTGGCCGGCGGATGTAATAACTCCCCGGTCCCACCTGGCGGTGAGAAACCTGCCGGTGGTCACAAGCAGCGGAAAGCCGCCCAGACCCGTAAACCGCGAACTGCCGTCAAGCGGAAATCTCGACCTTCCCTGGTCACTGGTTACCAACCCACGCACCAGGGAATTTACCTGCCAGAAACCATGAAGATCATTTCACTGATCGATGACTCGGTCACGTTTGGTCCCACCCTGGTAATCTGGCTGCTGGACCGCTCGCGCAGCGCCAGTCCCCTGGTAGACAATGTGACCGGGCACTTGCGAGATTACTATCTCGATCCCAGGACCCGGGCCGGCGATCCTGACCAGGAAGATCGATTGTTGAGCAGCGTGGTTACCTTCGGGAAAACCACCGATTACCTGTTGGCATCACCGACCGGCGAGGGGAGCAAGGTGGCCACGGCGATGGAATCCATTGCCGTCGATGCTTCCGGCCGCGAGAACGGGTTCTCGGCCGTCCAGGATGTCATTGACAGATACCTGGATTTTCGCACGAAGAAACAGCGCGAGGTAATCGTGATTGTCGTGACCGATGAAGCAGGTGATGACCAGAAACAGGTTGATCCACTGATCAAGAAACTGGTCAAGTATGCAATCCCTGTCTACGTCATCGGGACACCAGCACCGCTGGGAAGAAACGCGGTCGTTCACCCCAGTACCGAGGCACCCCTTGATTTTAAACCTGATGGAACCTGGGAGCCTATTCTGCAGGGCCCTGAATCTCGATATTCAGAACGAATCGTTCTCGATCGCTGGGGCAGCAGCTTTGGCTGGGACCGGGTACATAGTGGCTTTGGACCATTCGCCTGGGAATACCTGGCCAGGTCCACGGGCGGATCGTACCTGGTCGTTAAACTGGCGGGTTATAGTCCGGAAATGTTACGTGGTCCATTTGGTCGCACGGGATCCTCGCTGATTGGCTCGTACGATAGCGCCTTGATGCAACGTTACACGCCGGATTACGTATCGGGAACTCGCTACCAGGAAATCCTGGATCAGAACGCCGCCTGTCATGCCCTGCATGATGCAGCTCAACTCGGTCGTCGCCAAATCCTGACCAACCCGGTAACCGAATTTGCCTACAAGAGTGAAGCCCAGTTAAACAAGGATGTCACGAGGGCTCAACTGGCTGCAGCCCGACTGGAACCGGAAATCAATACGCTTTATGAAATTCTCAAGAAAGGGGAAACGGATCGCGCACGACTCACGCTTCCTCGCTGGCAAGCAGGTTACGACCTGGCCATGGGCCGGGCGATTGCCGCCAAGGTTCGTATCGAGGGCTATAACGCCATCCTGGCTGTTCTGAAACGGGGTCGGAGCTTTGAAAAAGAAAGTAGCACCCACTGGATACTGGAACCGGCCAATACGATTGATGCGGGAAGTACCTTAAAAAAACTGTCCGGAAGAGCACAAACTTATCTCCAGCGTGTGATCAAGGACCATGCAGGAACTCCCTGGGCAAAGCTGGCGGAACAGGAATTACAGACGCCCGTCGGATGGAAATGGACAGAGCGTTAAGGCTGCGATCCAGGGTCCCGGGGTAAGGCTGCTTCCAGTTGCTCGATACGTGCACGCAGTCGGCTGACCTCGGCCTCCACTTCAGCCAGTTCGACTTGTAGCTCACTATACATATCCAGTGTGACGGCGGTTCGAGGCGGAGCAATCTGAACCGTTTGCGGCGCCTGTTCTGGCTGGGCAACGGGTTTAGCTGACATTCCCTCGAATTGGTTCTGGATTTCCGTTTGTTCCGCTTCCTGGTAGAGTCCATGCGTGACGACCTGGCCCCGTCCGGCCGGGGTCAGCGAGATCACGAGTCCTCGTTCCTGTAATGACACAAGCAGCGGCTGAAGTGTGGCCAAATCAGCGATCGGTTCCATACGGGCTGCTCGTCCGCGTAATTCACCCACGGTCTGTTCCCCGCGCAATAGCAGCTCCACCATGACCGCCATTTCCTGCTTGTCGACCCCCAGCCAGTCATAGGCATCGTGACGATACTTGGGAACGCGTCCACTGCCCCAAATTTCCGTCACGACTCCCAGTTCCCGAAGTTCATCGAGACCTTCTTCTACCTCATGGGTTTCACATTCCATTTTCGGCTGGCGGTTGCTTTTCTGGTTGCAACCATTGGTGAGCGCATTGAGAGTCAGCGGGTAGGCATCCGGTGTGGTCTTGGCTTTTTCGACCAGCACACCCAGCACGCGGCGCTGGATGACGGTCAATGGTTTCCAGCGATTATCAGCCGGCACCTGTTCGGTTGTCTCTGTATTCATGGTATCTCCATCTGCGACGCTGTTCGTATGACGGCATCGTAGAGGGTCCACGCTGCGGGATCAATGCTCGTGGTTTCCGGGGACGTTGCTGGCCACGAATCTTACCTCGTGGTAAAACAGGCTGGATTGCTATCAACCCAGCCTGCCGGAGAAATACCCATGACGTTTGCTCATCTGACCATGGCGACTCGAGACGTAACAGCCACGGTATCCTTCCTTAACAAGACGCTTGGCTGGGAGCCATTAACACGTCCAGGCAACATTGATATGAAAGGAGCCTGGTTGCAGATCGGGCCTGGGCAGGAGATTCATTTGCTCGAAATCGACGATTTCGAACCATCTGCGCATGAGGCAGAATTTGGCCGCCATGTCGCCATCTTTCATGCTGGAAATGATTTCCCCAACCTCAAGCAACGCTTGACGGAAAACGGTGCAGATTTGATTGATCCGCAACGTGAGACCCCGTTCGAACGCTTTTTCTTCCGTGATCCGAATGGTTATATTTTCGAGGTCATCGACGAACAGGGCTACCTGGCATGTGCGAACCAGGGTATGGATCGCTAATCCATCTGCGGTAATACTTCAGCGATCACCTGCTGGACATGACTTCCAACAGACTCGGCCGCCGCCACGACTTCCTCTCCACTCACTGTCCCCAACACATCCGGGGCAGCAACATTGGTAATGATGGAAAGGGCCAGTATTCGCATTTCCAGGTGGGTCGCCATGATCGCCTCAGGAACTGTCGACATTCCCACGGCATCACCTCCGAGCTTGCGAAGCATTCGATATTCAGCACGGGTTTCATAGGTTGGTCCGGTGAGGGCCACGTACGTGCCAGAATGTGCCCTGGCACCGATTCGGCGGGCAGCTGCCAATGCCGCGGCGCGAGCCTGCGAATCATAACGACTCCTGTCACCACGACTACCACGTGTCATCACCGTCTGATTTTTTCCCGGATCCCCGGGCCATCCGGTGGGGCTGCAAAACATGAGATCGATATGATCCTCCATGACCATCACGTCCCCCGCTCGAAACCCGGGATTGAGTCCTCCACTGGCGTTGGTAATCACGACCGAGCGGACGCCCAGGGCTTTCATGATGCGAACAGGCAACGTAACCTGTTCCCACGAGTAGCCCTCGTAGAGGTGGCAACGACCCTGCATGGCGATCACCGGTACCTGTTCCAACTGACCACAAACCAGGCGGCCTCGATGTCCGATCGCCGTGGAACGTGGAAAATTCGGAACCTGGTCGTACTCGATCATCTCATCGGATTGGATTGAATCCGCCAATCCTCCCAGCCCGGTACCCAGGATCAGGCCCACGCTGGGAGTCGTCGACCAACGTTGCTGAATCGCACTCGCAGCTTCATCCGTGGCTCGATCCAGGTCGACTTGGTCCATGCGAATTCTACTTTTCACCGGCCAGCACACCCATCACCAGGGTACGCAGTTTAGGTTCGGCTCGGTTAGCGGTGGCGATAATCTCTTCCACGTTGGCTGGTTGCAAGGCATCTGCCAGGCACATATCGGTAATGATAGAGAAACCGACAACACGCAATCCACAATGAACTGCCACGATGACCTCTGGAACCGTGGACATACCCACCACATCCGCTCCAATCCCTCTCAGGAATCGATACTCGGCTCGTGTTTCCAGGTTGGGGCCGGCCACGGCCACGAAAACTCCCTTGTGCAGTGGAATATTCTCGTGACGAGCCAGTTCCTGGGCCCTGGCAATCAAGGCCTGATCATATGGCTCACACATATCTGGAAACCTGGGTCCCAACCGATCGTCATTGATCCCGATCAAGGGATTATCTCCCATCAGGTTGATCTGATCATCGATCACCATCAGATCACCAGCCTCGTAGTGGGGATTCATGCCGCCACAGGCATTGGAGACGACCAGCAAGTCTGCTCCCAGGGCCTTGATCACACGAACGGGAAGTGTGATTTGCTTGAGGGGATATCCCTCGTACATGTGAAAACGCCCTTCCATGGCCACGACAGGCAGTCCGGCCAGCATCCCACAAACGAGTCGGCCACGATGGCTGATTGCGGTCGACACCGGAAAATTCGGGATATCACCGTAATCCAGCGACACCTCTACCTCGATCTCCTCGACAAGACTGCCCAGCCCGGTACCCAGGATGATTCCGGCCCGTGGCGTCTTGTTCCACTGCGATCGTATTGCCGCCACGGATTCTTCGATTTGTCCAAACAGTTCAAGCATGGTTCCATTTCCCCTGGGTTTACAATCGTCCGCTGCTGTCGACGTGAAACAACTAACCTACCGCAGGAAGGAGTCAGCCGACAAGTAACAGCTACGATTTTCCGGTAGATCCCCTGGCCAGGTTTGCCATTCGACGGTCATTGTGATTGATCGTCCAGGCCGTGACAAAATGCAGCGATCGCATCCAGCCCCTGTTCCATGTTTTCCTCCAGCGACACGGTCGATGATTTCGGCGGTCGGAAGCTGTGATTACCATCGGTTAACCAGTGCAGACCAATCTGCTTCGACAGTCGATACCTGGCCACCTCCCGGCGGGTTCCAAAGGGATCACGTTCTCCCTGCACGATTAACGTGGGACATGCGATCTCGCGGAGATGTTCAATGCGCTGCCCAACCGGTTTTCCTGGTGGATGGAACGGATAGCCCAGGCAGACCAGTCCGGCGACCTGAGCCTCGTCCGCAACCATGCTGGCAATACGGCCACCCATCGATTTACCACCGATCACCAGTTTTTTCTTCCCTGCCCGCAAGCGACGTTTTAACTGACTAATCACCGCCTGCCATGTTTCCAACAGGATGGGGGCACGGTCCGGGGGGCGTTTTTTTCCTGTCTCTCGGATACGCTGCATGTACGGGAATTCGAATCTCGCCACGCGCAGCCCCCTGGCTGCCAACCCCTGGGAGCATTCTTCCATGAAATCTGAATCGATCCCTGCGCCAGCACCATGGGTCAGCACCAAGCAGAGCGGGGCGCGCGCAGATCCCTGGAATACAATATCGACCTTCTCAGCCACATCACCGGTCCTTGAAAACGTCCAGCGAGAAATACCGTACGGATTCTATTTCCCTTACTTGGAAGCCTGGTATCCCGGGGCGGCCACGAACTTGACGACCGGCTTACCGTCCTCGGCATTCCAGACATGGACTTCCCCGTCAAAGCCACCACTGGCGATGCGCTTGCTGCCGGTATGAAAGGCGGTGGCCAATGCCCAATCGGCATTCCCGGCATAACTACGGATAGCCTTGTGAGTCTTGGCCTCGAACTGGCGTACCGTCTTGTCCGCCGACGCCGTCACGAAAAACTCTCCGGCCCGCTGCAGTTTATACACTTCGCCACCGAAACCGACCTCTGCACTTTTCTTTCCGTCGGCCACTTTCCAGCGATGGATTTTTTTGTCGTTACCACTGGAAAAGACTTCTTTTCCTTCTGGATGAAACGCAACGCCTCGCACCGGTTGTCCATGCCCTGAATAAGTCACGACCAGCTCGCCTTTTTCTGCATCGAACACCTTGGCTGTCTTGTCACGACTGGCTGAAACAATTTGTTTTCCGTCATCACTCCAGGCGATCGCCATAACCCAGTCCGAATGGCTGGTAATCACGCGTATTTCCTTACCGCTGGCAACCTCGAAAATACGGATCACGCCGGCAGCGGAAGCGATCGCTAACTGATCTCCCTTGGGGTTAAACGCCACATCCAGAACGACGTCCGTCGTCGTGCCGAGAACCCGGATCAATTCGCCGTTTTCCATGTTGAACAATCTTGCCTCACCCAATCGCCCGGGTGCACCGCCACCAACAGCCAACTGTTTTCCATCAGGGCTGTACCGAACCGCATAGGTCCGCTGGCTGATGTTCTTGATGCGACGAACGAGCTTGCCATCCTGGGGATTCCAGACGGTCAGTTCATGGTAACCGCCAACAAGCAATTCTTTTCCATCCGGGCTGAACACCAGTGCCGTGATCGGCAAGCTGCTGGGATAGGCTTCCGGGGGATCCGGGTGAACCGGTGGAGGCACAATCGTGCTCAACGGTGCCTTCGGATCTGCAGCGTCGTTCGCGGCGCCCTCCGTAATCCAGCGTTTCACCAGTGCGATCTCTTCCGCGGTCAGCGGTTCGGATTCCAATGGCATTCGTTCATCTTTGTCTTCTGAAACCAGCCGGCGAAACAATTCGCTGGCCTCGATATCCTTTCCCTTAACCCCAACCGATCCGGAATCGCCCTCGCTGAGCAATCGTTCGTAGTTATCGACCCGGTAGCCTCCCTCGGCTTTCTTGGGTCCATGGCAGGCCAGGCAATTATTGATCAGTACCGGTGCAATCTGCGCGCGAAAGCTGACAGGATCTTCTGCCTGCACCACGGTCATCATCCCTAGCACCCCGAGCAGGCCACCCACGCGTTGCACGAGTGTTCGCGACCACTGACAATTTAGCTTCCTGGTAATTTTCATCACTTCATCCCGAAACGTAACGCGTTACTAAGAAACGACTAGTGCTGGAACAAAAACTCATTCGTATTCAAGATTGCCCAGCAGACATCTTCCAGTGCCAGGATGCGATCTTCCTTGGACTTAATATGTTTCAAACTGGCTTCCATTTCTGTCTTGGTAGGAGGACGACACACGGCAGCCTTGTACAGACTGTCCACGATTTCCTCATCCGTTTTCTTGGCCGTAATAAGTTCTCGGAAGCGATTCTTTTCATTTCGCAGCTTGTTGTAGACCAGGGGTCCATTAAAGAACTGGATCGCCATGCCAAGATTCGATTCCGTGGACCGTTCGCAGGCACAAACGGTTTGCCGCTCTGGTTGCCCGAAGATCCGCAGGAAATCGTGTTTCACCAAGTCAGGCGCCGGTAACTGCGTGGCCTTGATTCCAGCTGGTAGCGAGCCAAACTGCTCGGACACGTTGGTCACGTGACAGATTGCGTCGAGCAACTGTTCGGCACTCAGCAAGCGTGGCTGGAAATGCGAAAAGTACTTGGTATCTGTTTCATTGAAGGAGTTGGGACGAAAACTCATCTGGTAAACACGGCTGTTAAGAATGACCCGCATCATGTGCTGTCGATCGTAACCGTGCTCCGAGAAATCCTTGGCCAGTGCATCCAGCAATTCCGCATTGCTCGGTGGATTCGTGTCACGGAAGTCATCCGGCGGATCAACGATACCCCGGCCCAGCAGGTGACTCCAGATCCGATTCACCTCGATCTTTCCGAAGTAGGGATTGTCTTTTCCGGTCAACCAGGTGGCAAAGATTTCTCGACGATCATTGCCCGTTTCCTTTTCGACATCCCCCACGATGGGCAGCCAGGGTTTCATTTGCTTACCGGTGCGGGGCTGGGTCACCTCACCTGTATTGGTAGTCCAAACGAACAACTCGTCAGCGCGACGGGTCTTTTTTCGCTGAACACGATTAAAAAAGGCAGCCATGCCATAGTAATTATCCTGGGTCCAACGCTCAAAAGGATGATTATGACACTTAGCGCACTGTAACCGTGCACCCAGAAAAATCTGCGAGATCGTTTCCACGCAATCGTTGGTATCGCCAGCAGTCCGGTAAAAGTTTGCTGGCGGGTTATTCATCGTGCTCCCGGTCGCTGTCAATAACTCCTCGGCAAACTGGTCGTAGGGCATGTTCTCTCGCAGGGATCGTTCTAGCCAGCGATAGTACTTGTAGACACCATCACCACCCACCTGGCTGTTTGTCAGGCGTAGCAGGTCACCCCATTTCAAGGCCCAGAATTTTGCATGCTCCGGGCGATCCAGCAGCTGGTCAATCAACTTGGATCGTTTATCAGCTGCGGGATTCTGCGCGAAGGCCACCAGCTCTTCTGTCGATGGCAGGAAGCCAATCACGTCGAGGTATAAACGGCGAATGAACTCTTCATCCGAGCAGAGTTCGGAGGGCAAATACTTCAATTGTTTCAGCTTGGCGTGAACATGTTGATCAACGTAATTATTCGTGGGGACATCCACCCATTCGTAACCTTCCACGTCCTTCACAAACGTGAGAAAGGATGATTCGATGAATTCCAGGTAACGGACGATCACGGCCGCCTGCCCACGATCCTGGCCAACTACCAGACCATCCTCATCGACCAACGCCACCTCGGTATCCGAGCTGGTATAAACTGCCAGCGGCGTGATATCCCGAATGGAGCCGTCCGAATAATGTGCCAATACCGACAGTTGCTGGGTATGAGCAGGTCGCTGCAGAACACGCCCGGAGGCAGGATAAACTTCGATCCGTACACAACGCGCCTGCTTCTCCGGATCGAGCTTACAACCTTCCGAAATCCAATTCTCCAGGAGCCCATAGGAATAATCTGTTTTCCGGATCTGGCGGCCCCCACCATGGGCCACTTTCATCAACGGTTTCAGTAGCAGCAAACTTTCGCTGGCATCCAGGACATTGGTTCGTCGTCCAAAATCTTCTCGAATCAGGGTAACCTGGTCGAGCGCTGCATCAAAAGCTCGCAGCGAAAGGCGGAATCCACCCTTGCCACTGGGGCTGCCATGACAGGCACCTGCATTACATCCCTGCTTGCTCAGAGCTGCCAGTGTTTCATAGGCAAACGATACGGCCTCGGTCGATTTCTGACCGGCAACCTGCACAGCTACTTTCGCTTCCTGACCCCCGGCCTTAACCAGGAGTTCACTGGTCCCATCACCACGTGGTCGTACGATGCCCTTTTCTACTTCCGCCACCTGGGGGTTAGCAGAAACAATCTCTGCCACCCGGGTGATATCCTGGAGTTGTCCGTCGGCATAATGTGCCGTGACAACCAGTTGCCTGAATTGCCGGGAACTCGTCAGTTTAATGGTGCCTGGATGCACCTCGATGCGAGTTGGCTTGCCAATTTCTACCGGCAGCAGTTCGGAGGGATCCACGGCGTGCACGGGCACTGCCAGCCAACTACAGGCAACCGCCAGCATCCCGGCAACCAACGTTCGAATGAAATATTTTTTCGAGTTCATGGCGTTCCTCAACATATTCAAGACAACCCATTCAACTAAGGTTTCTTGGCTTCTGGTTCCTTCTTGGCTTCCGGTTCCTTTTTCGGTTCCGGCGCTTTCTTGGTCTCCAGGGCCACTGACGGACTAACAGCAGTTACATCTTTTTCGGCGTATTTCGTCTGGGCGTCGAGTGCCAGACCACTGAATTTACCAACCTTCGCATCCGCTGCTGCTTTTAATTCAACTTCAAGTTCTGATTGATCTGCAGCAATCGTGATCGTTTCATCACCGGTAACGCCGGCAGGCAGGTTCTTCCACTTCAGGGTGACTGGTTGCGGATTCGAACCCGCGCCCCGCACCACCTTAACTTTCACTTTTTGACTCTGTCCAACCACGACCGCCGCCGGTGCTGACAATGCAACCTTCAGAGGCGTCACGACCTGGACCACGACATCCTTGATTTGAATTTGCCCCTGGCCATTCAGGTCACCATAACTGGTTATATGCAGTGCATGCTGACCTTCCTTCATGTCCACAGAACCTTTTACTGTTACGTGATACTGGTCTTTTTCCTGTTTAACCGCTGCGGAAATTTCTCCTGGCAACCCATCCATCGAAACGCGGATAGCGGCTTTAAAATCCTTGTGCTTGCGCGCCAGTGCCAGTGTAAACTTGGATTCCTGGGTCACGGGGGAAAGGTAAGCTATGGGTGTCGATACAGAAGTCTCGAAAATCGGTGCCGCGGGTGGTCCTGCAGCCACGTAGATACGACCATCCTGCCAACCCGGTGGATGCTGGATAGCGGTCAATTGTGTACGCAACCAATCCGCGTTTCGGACTGGTACCGTCACTGCCCGCCCGTCAATCATTCCTGTCCCGACTAAACGCAAGACCTTCAAGTCACCTTCTTTTAATTCTGACGAAAGGGCCAGGACCACGTTGGCTTCTTTTCCTTTCGCTGCAATCACATTATGCAACAGGCGGATACCGGCAATGGGTTGTTCCAATCCGATCGTGACGGGTCCATCGAAAGCAGTCCGGGCACATTGCACATTGACGGTGAAGGCACCTGTGCTCCTGCCTACGCGGAATCGATTCTTCGTATTTTTATCGTTCTTGACCGTCAAGCCGAACGAAGCACCGCTCGAAACCTGGACATGGTAGGCATGATCAGGACTGCCACCATGCAAAAGATCCTCGACTCGCAGAAAGTAGGTGCCCTCTTCTGCGAAGGCGTGCGACATCGTCCATTCATCGGTGTTGCCAACCTTGGTTTCTACCAGCTTGGCACCATCTGCCTTGTGTAACTGCATCGTCAGGAACGTAGGCGATCCCACGCTGCGCGTGATCGCACGGAAGGTCAGTCGTTCACCCTTGGCTACCACGAACTGAAAATAATCCTGGTCGTTTGGCTTCTGTAAAACACCATTCAGGGCACAAGGCACCGTGACCCTGGTTGCCTGTGGCCGTTCATCATTTGGTTCTTTTTCGACTTCTGCCGGCAGATCACTAACCGCCATCACGGCCATTGCTGACGATTTTCCATCGGGGTATTTCGCTGAGACTGGCAAGCGATCGCTGTTAGAAAAGCTGGGAACCTTGACCAACAACGGTTTCAATCCTTCAGCACCTACACCGGTGAAAGCGAATTCAGCGGTCGATCCCAGGCGTCCTCCGAGTGGGAAAGGCGTCGTGACCAACGGGAAATCACCGATCCGTAATCGATAGCGATTCCCAGCCAGGTACTTGTTGTCACCTACCTCAACAATATATTCCGCATCCTCGGTAGCCGTGAGACCTAACCGACAATCCGCTCCCAAACCTGGGTCGTCATCAATCGCCGCCAGTTCCCGGCCAGAGACATTGAGTATCCGCAACACGGGATCCATCTTGCTGTTCAGCCGCGCGGCGACAACCTCTGCGGACAAACGCTGTCCTTTCTTGACGGCCACCTTGTAGTAATCAAAGAGCTTGCCCTCACAAACGCCATCCACGGCATTGGGCAGGTTCACAGACTGAGCTGTTTGCCAGGTATGATTCTTTCCATTGTCGACCACCGTCGGTACGTCATCCACCATGACCAGTAGAACATCCGAGGCACCTGCCTTGTTGCCGACGGCAATTCCAACCACACCCACGCCAACTCCGGCATTCACCGTGATCTTGCACTGGATACTCTTGTTCTGCTTGGAATCCTTGGGCGCAACCAGCTCGAGCTTGCCAGGAAAACTCGCCCAGGCCTGCAATGGCCAATCAAGCTTGTCACCCGACAAGGTGACCTCCACGGTTTGACCCGCAGTGACGGCACCGGGGGTCATCCGGGAGAGAGATGGCTGAGCCAACAGGTTTTGTCCCAGTGTGAAAAGCAGTAGTAAGCTAACTGGAATCGCGGTGAGTGTTTTCATCGGCGGATCAATCTGTGGAGGCCAAAATGGCAAGTGTTGATTGCGCGGGAAGGTACGGCTTGCCATTGTCGACGATTCTTAGACCAACGTCAACAAAAGCCCTCGTTTCCACGTCTAATTTCCGGATGACATTCCAGAACTTCCCTTCTCCATACTGCTAGTTTGATCAGAGCGTCGAGGCGATTCAATTGTTTCGCCAGCGGAACCTGCTAATAAACGGTCTAAAAACCGGGATTTATGCTTTTCCCTTCGGCCTGAGACGTCGAACTAGCTTGATTCCATCGATCTGCGAGGCCACAGCATGGCCCCCAGGGTAATGAGCAAACCGACTAACGCCAGGGCACTAAAGACCCTGCTAGTCCACTTCACCTTGTCGAGCTTTGCGTGCTCTTCCTCAAATTTTCGCGAGATGGGTTCACCCAGTCCCATCTTTTTCCAGGTCAGGAACTGGTCGTAGGACTGCAAGAGATCGAGGCCTTCGATAATCCTCGTATTCATATCCTCCTCGTAAGCCTTCATTTCTTTCTTGGTCGGCAATCCAGTTTTGATACCGGAAATCTTAACCTGGCAAATGACCACGGCCGCGGTCGCTAATGCCACGACGACGAGTCCTGCGGCAAAAGTACTCGTACGACTAGCTGACCAGGGCTCCTTTACTAATCGTTGACGTAAAACGACTGCATCTAGCTCAGGCAATTTCTGAATAGCTCGTAACGTGGGAGCCACCTGAAACTGACCACACTCACAGGCAACTTCCTGTCCAGCCTGAAGCTTGGTCACGGGAATTGATTTTCCGCAGGTGCAGGGAAGTAAATAAGAAGGCATGATTTTTCTTCTGTTGAGTTAGGCAAACACGACTCTTATTATTCTGGCGCCGCGGATCCGCGCGAAGCCCACCACGGCAAGCTAATACCACCATCCATCAACAGGGTTGCACCGGTCATGTATTCATGACTGGGATCACAAAGAAACAGTATACCCTGGGCGATTTCTGGCGGATTCCCCAGTCTTCCCAGGGGAATCTTTTTGCCGGCTTTTTGTAGTGTTTCTTCGCTGGCAAACTTGCGTTCTCCTGGAGTATCAATCCAACCGGGCTGGATCATATTGATACGAATCCGATGTTCGGCTACTTCAATCGCTGCCGTACGCGCCATGTGTTCCAGGGCCGCTTTTGACATATTGTAAGCCATCGCCCGTGGCGCTGGAATAAAAGCATGGGGAGAACTGACCAAGGTAATGACCCCTCCTTGCCCCTGCTGCACCATCTGTCGGGTTGCCGCACGCAACAGATGAAAGGCACCCCACATGGTCACATCAACCGTGCGACGAAACTCCTCCATATCTGCTTCGTAGAAAACTTCACGATCACTATAGGCAGCATTGCTGATCGCAATATCCACCTTTCCAAACGCTTCCACTGCGGCCTGGACCAGCTGTTCTACCTGCGACTGATCCGCCACATCGGCCTGCACCTTGATAGCACTGGAACCTGCTGCCGTAATGGCCTCAACCACTTCTTCAGCCTGTTCTTGGTGTGAGCGATAATTAACAACCACCTGGGCCCCTGCTTCCCCAAGCGCCATGGCAGTCGCTCGGCCAATGCCCAGGCTGGCGCCAGTCACAACCGCTACCTGTCCTTGCAGGTCAATCGTTCCCATGATTAAACCATTCCCCCCCTGATAGATGACGGCTGGAAAGGGTATAGGCCCCCCCATGGTTGGTATGCTACCGCCGGACACCACAACCCTCAACCACCGGGGGGGAGGAACAACCCCGGCAGGGACCCAGCGCGATTCGGCAAGGAAATTCCCCTGATTTAGACACTGGACCCTGAAACTCAATTAACTACAATTTAAGAACTTGCTACATCTCTTTAGGGACAACCTCAGAAACTACTCACTGAGAGGGGTGTAAGTCGGTATTTGTCGCTTGAAACAGGTTGTTACCTTGCGGAGTGATCGGTTTCAAGATTCAGCCTGGAGACGGCTGGAGAAAAGAACGGGGAACTTGCAAATAAGCCAATTACAACGACTGAGGAAAGTTGACTGAAATTGGTTAACGGTTTTAGTTGTTTTTGGGTGAGTGGCTAGTTATCCTCGGTAGTGGTACGGAACGCAATTTACATGGACTTAACGCAATCGGTTCGGTCCAGCTAATTGCAATTCTTTACCAATTATTGTGTAAACCAAGACAACCTAAAGAAGAGTGGTACAATTACGTGTTCCCGGCTCGGCCAAAGGCGAAATGCCTCCGCCAGCGTCTGTACGGAACGCCTGTGAATTGCTGGCTCCTTGAAAACTGTTGTCATTCCAACGACAGACATTTTTTGTTTCCACGTGAATGACAGGCTGCCACAGTCCTCCCTGGATAGCCCTCCCTGGACGGCAACCCATTGTGACAACCTATTAAGAAGCTGGCCACTTGAAGATGAAGCGGTGTATTAGATTTCAAGGATGCGATCCTCGCGACTAACACACGCCTCAACGAGTGCCATTTGTTCAATCCTATTTTGACCATTCCACTGTTAACGAGGGAACATTTCGTTGTACGACACCATTCTCGACGAATTTGATGACGGCGTTTCTCCGACTACTGATGAGAACTTCAACAAGGGGACGGAAGATTCAGCCCGGGCTGAAGCCACGGCACCTGCGGCCAAGGCAACACCGCAGCCTGCTGCAGCAAAATCCTCTAAGAAAACGGGGAGCGAGACTACGTTACCCAGCAGCGAGGACAACGACTCCTGGTCTGAGGATCCGGTTCGCATGTACCTGACCCAGATGGGTGAAATCCCCCTCCTCACCCGTGCGGAAGAAATTCGTCTGGCCAAGCGCATTGAAATCACCCGTCGACATTTCCGGGCGCGCTTACTGGAATGCGATTATGTTATCCAGATGGCTTTCAAGGTTCTTAAGCGCGTTCACAATGGCGAATTGCCCTTTGATCGCACGGTACAGGTTTCCGTAACCGACCGCCTGGAAAAAGAGCAGATCCTGGGCCGTTTACCTCACAACCTCACCACCCTCGCCGTGTTGCTGAAACGGAATCGTCGTGATTATCGAATTGCTTTAAGCAAAACTTATAGCAAGGCACAGCGTAAAAAAGCGTGGCAACAACTGGGCTATCGGCGACGACGCGCTGTCCGCCTCGTCGAGGAACTGGGCCTGCGAACACACCGCATCGAACCCATGATTCGGACACTGGAAGAGTTTAGCCACCGGATCACCGAGCTCAAGCAACTGTTGACTCGGAACAAGAAAAATCGCAGCCAGGTCGCCGAGTATCAATCGTGGTTGAGCGAATATCGCAGCATCCTGCTGGCAACGCAGGAGAGTCCGACCAGCTTACGCAATCGCATCAAGTACCTGAAGAAAGTTTACTCCCGGTACCAGCAGGCCAAGCGAGAACTATCGGAAGGTAACCTGCGACTGGTCGTTTCTATTGCCAAGAAATATCGTAATCGAGGCCTGAGCTTCCTGGATCTCATCCAGGAAGGAAATGCCGGCTTGATGCGTGCCGTTGACAAGTTTGAATATCGACGAGGCTTTAAGTTCTGCACTTACGCAACATGGTGGATTCGCCAGGCCATTACCCGGGCCGTTGCGGACCAGAGCCGCACCATCCGGATTCCGGTTCACATGGTGGAAACCATGTCCCGCGTACGCAATGTTTCCCGGCAGTTGCTGCAGGAACTGGGACGCGATCCCACGCTCGAAGAAACCGCCCGTCGCGCCGAAACAACGGTCGACGAAGCTCGTCGCGTTCTAGCCATGAGTCGGTTTCCGATTAGCCTCGATCGGCCGGTCGGCAACAGTGAAGACAGCCATTTTGGTGACTTGCTTCCAGACGGTGAAGCGGAAAACCCAGCAACGGGAGCTTCCCAGGAAATGCTTCGTAATCGCGTCAACCGCGTTTTGAAAACGCTGAGCTACCGAGAGCGTGAAATCATCAAGCTACGGTACGGGCTGGGTGACGGTTACAGTTATACCCTGGAAGAAGTAGGGCATATTTTCAAAGTAACTCGTGAACGTATTCGCCAAATCGAAGCCAAGGCTGTGCGTAAACTTCAGCAGCCCAGTCGCAGCCAGGAACTCGTCGGTTTCCTGGACTAGGGGCAACGCCTTGCTGGTACAGCACATCAAACCTCCGGAGAATTCTCCGGAGGTTTTTTTATGACCTGAAAGCAAGGGCTCCCTTAGGTTATCATAACAGTAGGTTTTTTAACGCCAGCGCCATCAAGTCCCTGGAAGCATTATGAATATCGACCAGCTGGTTGGTTATCTCGACAAGCCGGACAATGCTGAAGTCTGGCTGCGCTCGATGGGCCTGGAAAACCTATCGCGGGCGCATGAGAACCTCGCTCACATCGCCGCCAGCGGTATCACGCTTGACCTGGTCGCCTCGTTAGCATCCCAGCTCACTGAGCATTTGCCACAGACCAGTTACCCAGACATGGCATTCAACAACCTGGACCGTTTTATTACTGCAGCTCGCAACCCTCTGTCCCTGGGAACACTCTGGGAGCGGGATGAACAGGCCTTACCAACCTTGCTGCAGATTTTTTCAACCAGCCAGCATCTCACCGATTTGCTAATTCGAGATCCGGAAAGCTACGACCTGTTGCGATTGACGGAAGGGCAACCCGTGGCCCGGGACCAACTGGTCGATGAAATCTGTAGCGAGATATCAACGACGAGCAAGGACTCGGACGTGGTTGCCGCACTGCGGCGTTACAAGGATCGGGAAACATTGCGGATTGCTTACGGAGATATCGTACGACACCAACACATCAACACGGTAACCCGCCAGATTTCCTTCCTGGCCGATGCTATCTGCGAGGCTGCCACGCGGAGTGCTCGCCAGAAGCTGGAAAAAAAACGTGGCGTCCCGCGCGATGCCGATGGTCAGCCAGCCGAGTTCGTCATCATGGCACTGGGCAAGCTCGGTGGTTCCGAACTGAACTACTCATCGGATATTGACCTGGTGTTTCTTTATCGTGGAGAAGGGAAAACAGATGGAGAAAGGTCAGTCAGCAACCAGGAATTTTTCCAACGGCTGGTGAAAAACATTGTTTCCCTGCTAACCGAATCATCACCGGCTGGCGCTGTTTATCGAGTGGATCTGCGATTACGACCCAATGGAAAACAGGGTGCGTCGGTAATGTCCATAGGTGCCGCATTACGTTACTACGACGTATCTGGACGCACGTGGGAACGACAGGCTTTCGTCAAGGCTCGTCCGATTGCAGGAGCTATTCAACTGGGAAAACGTTTCCTCAAAAAAATGGAACCCTGGGTTTATCGCCGTTACCTGAGCGGATCTGAAATCACCGAGATCAAAGCGTTGAAACGCCGTATCGAGAAAAATAGTCAGCAGCAGGGTGACGCGGAACTCAACGTAAAAACCGGCCTGGGTGGCATTCGAGATATCGAGTTTGCAATCCAGTTCCTGCAACTACTTAATGGAAGTGAAGTACCAGAGGTGCGCGGTAGTAATACGCTGGCCGCCATCGAGCAATTGGAGTCCAGTGGTTGCCTGACCATGCAGGAACGAACCCTACTGGAAGAAAACTATGCCTTCCTGCGAAAAATCGAGCATCGACTACAGATCATGTTCGACCTACAGACACATACCTTGCCGGAGGACCAGCAGGAAAACCACCGGCTGGCCATGCGGTTAGGCTACCATGGTAATTCCGAACGTACTGCTCTCGCCGCATTCCAGGAAGACCTGTCACAGGCAACTCAGTTGAATCGCAAGATCCTGGATCATCTACTTAATGATGCCTTTCGCGATGTGGAGGACACCGCTCCGGAAGTGGACCTGATCCTGGACCCCAATCCAGCACCAGCCACCATCGCGACAGTTCTCTCTCCCTACGGATTCCAAGATCACCAGGTGGCCTATCATAACCTGATGACCCTGGCCGAAGAAAAGATCCCTTTTCTTTCTTCTCGGCGATGCCACCATTTCCTCGCTTCCATTGGTCAACGACTGTTACAGGCCATCTCGCTGACTCCGGATCCTGACTCGACCCTCGTTAGCCTGAACCGGGTCAGTGATTCCCTCGGGGGCAAAGGAGTGCTCTGGGAACTGTTCAGTTTCAATCCTCCTACCTTGCAACTGTATGTCCGTCTCTGTGCCTGTAGCCCTTACTTGTCCGAGATCTTAACCAGCAATCCCGGCATGATTGACGAATTGATGGACTCCATGGTGCTGGGAAAATTGCCTTCTTACCAGTCGTTACAAGCAACACTAACCGACCTGTGTCACGGTGCTGAAAACAGCGATCCGATTCTCTACAGTTTCAAAAACTCGCAGCATTTACGGGTGGGTGTGCGAGACATTCTCGACAAGGAAAGCCTGCAAGCCACACACCATTGTCTCTCAGACCTGGCAGAGATCTGCCTGTCGCAAATCACGGCAGAACAGTACCAGAGGCTGGTACAGAAACTTGGACTACCTACTATTGCCAGTGGGCCTCACCAGGGTGAACCGGCATCCCTGATTATCCTGGCCATGGGAAAGCTGGGTGGACAGGAACCTAATTACCATAGTGATCTGGATGTTGTATTTCTTTACGAGGCGGAAGGGACAACGATTCCGACTCACCCCGGGCATCGGATCAATGCCACCACGAACCAGCACTTTTTCGGCGAATTGGGACAGCGGATCATCCGGATCGTCAACCAACTGGGACCCCACGGAAGACTGTATGAACTGGACCCCCGGCTTCGACCAACCGGGAAAAACGGACCACTCGCCGTGTCACTCGCTGTCTTCAAGGACTACTTCTCCTCTGGACAGGGTCAACTTTGGGAACGGCAGGCACTCTGTAAAGCCCGGCCCATTTACGGTTCCGAAACAGCCCGCGATGCCACCTGCACGATCGTCCGCAAGTTACTGATCGATACGCGATGGAACAGTGGGCGGGCAGCAGAGATCCTCGACATGAGAGAACGGCTGGAACAGACCGCTTCGGATCATAACCTGAAGCGCGGTTTTGGAGGTACGGTCGACATCGAATTCGTCGTGCAGATGCTGCAACTGCGACATGCTCGCGAATTCAACGAAATCCTAGTACCAGGAACACTGGATGCCATCGCCGCCCTGAAAACCGTCGGTACGTTGAGCGAACAGGATGCGACGGTCCTACACAATTCTTACGTTTTCTTACGGAGCGTAGAATCCGGCTTACGACTAATGAACACCTCGGCACGTCATGACCTGCCAGACGATCCACTGGAGCTAAAAAAACTTGCCTTTCTCCTGGGAGCGACTGGTCCCGAGGAACTGGTCGACAAGTGCCAGCATTTCCGACAGGAAAACAGGCGGCGGTTTGATCGTATTTTCCAGGAGCAGCTGGTAAGTTGATTACTTCATGGATACCCACTGGGATGTGATCGTCGTCGGAGGAGGTGGCAGCGGCCTGGCCGCAGCACTTTCGGCAGCCCAGCAGGGTGGGCAGGTATTACTGCTGGAAAAACGGCCGCAACTGGGAGGTACCACGGGTATTGCCGTTGGTTCTTTTACGGCTTCCGGAACCAGTCTGCAGCAACAGGCCGGTATTGACGATGGGTCGCAGCAGCACGTGGAAGACGTTGCTCATTTTGCGGAACCCAAGATTGAATCACGTAACAACGATAGGCTACGTGCCTTCTTTCTCGAAGAGGCTGCTGACACATTTCACTGGCTCCAGGCAATGGGACTAAGCTTTGTAGGCCCCCATCCAGAACCGCCCAACCGAGTACCACGCATGCACAACGTGGTACCGGGAGCGAAGGCTTACATTGCTGCCTTCCAGCTTGCTCTTCAAAAAACCAACTGCCAGACGGTTTGCGATGCCCAGGTAACAGACCTGTTGTTTGAAGAGGGTCGCGTCGTGGGGGTCGAGGCCGACGTGAATCAAGTTCCGCACACGTTTACCGCTCGTCGGGGTGTCATCCTGGCAGCGGGTGACTATTCCAACAGCAACGAGCTAATCGGTCGCCATAAAGGAGAAACATTTACTCGCATTGAAGGAATCAATCCTCACGCCACAGGAGAAGGCCATCGGCTGGCGGCGCAGGCGGGGGCACAGCTGGTCAATATGGATGTGACCTATGGTCCGGAATTGAGATTCGTGCCGAGTAGTCGGAAACCATTTCAACAATGGCTACCCACCAGCGGTTTCCGAGCTCGCCTGGTTGGAATGGTAGCTCGGCGACTCCCCGCCTGGTGCCTGCGACGTTTTATCAAACGACTCCTGGTAACCTGGCAGCATCCCGAGGACCAGTTGTTCCATGATGGTGCCATCCTGGTGAACCAGCAGGGGAAACGGTTTGTTAACGAAACCGCTTGGCCAGACCGCGAACTGGCTGTTGCCTGCCAGGAAAAGAAGTCCGCCTACATCCTGATGGATAGCCGCCTGATCAAGCGTTACTCTGCCTGGCCCCACTTCATTTCCACGGCACCAGATATTGCCTATGCATATGTTTCCGACTACCAGCGACTGCGACCCGATGTCACTCGTCAAGCGGACGATCTTGAGCAACTGGCAATTTCACGTGACATTCCATTAGCGGCTCTCAAGGATACCGTTGCAGAATTTAATCGCTCTAGCGAGCAGCAACAGGATGATCCCCACGGACGGCAAGGGGATACGACAACGCTCCAGGGAGGACCCTGGCTGTTGCTGGGTCCCGTGAAAGCATATTTCACAACCACGGAGGGAGGCGCCGCCGTCAATCACCAACTCCAGGTGCTGGACCACCAACAGCAACCTATTCCAGGTCTTTACGCAGTTGGTCAAAATGGTTCCGGAGGTATCATCCTCTGGAGTCATGGCCTCCATATCGCCTGGGCACTTACCAGTGGTCGGCTGGCCGGCCGGGCCATCATGCTTGGTTAAGACCACAACCTTTACTGCGACGGTGATCCAGCCAGGCTCGACCAGTCAACCGACACATCAAAACCACCCTGCCAGGCAACCTCGGCCAGGACCGGGGGGACTGCGTGGCGTTCTATCGCCTCTCGGTTAGTCAGTCGACTGGGATCTTCTTGATCTGGTGCCCGACAATGGTTCAGTACGATACCGGCAACGGGAATTCCGTCACGGAACGTAACTGCCGTGATTAAACTTTGTAGTGTCTGGTTAATAACACCTAGTTGATTCGGCACGACCAACACCAGGGGAAATCCAAACTCGTAGGCCAGGTCGGCCACAAACTCTTCTTCGGTTAATGGTGACATCAAGCCACCAACACCTTCTACCAATACAATATCACTGCACTGCTTCCAGTACTCGACACCTGTACGCAACAGATCCTCATCCACGGTCCGCCCCTCGGCACGAGCAGCCAGGGGCGGTGCCAGTGGTGCCTTAAATTGCTGGGGACAGACGTTTACCAGTTCTGCAGGTTTACCAGCGGCAATCCACAATTCCTCGGCATCTGATGACCCTAGATCACTGTTTTCCGGCTGGTAACCGCTGGCGACCGGTTTATAAACACCAACTCGTAGCCCCGCTGCGCGCAGCTGACGGGCGATTTGAACGGTAACATAGGTCTTACCAACTTCAGTGTCGGTACCGACGATAAACAATCCAGGTGGTGACGTGCTCATGTGCCATAGAGTAACATCAAGATAATCGGGGTCAATGAGCTCAACCGGATCACCGGGTCACCAGTACCCGGATCCGGCTCTTGATTAGCCGGGAAGCCATGACGTCATTTCTTTTCATGCATACGATTCATGACAATATCACCGGACACTGATTCTTCTCGACATGTCTCCATCGCCTTGATCCAGATGGCCTGTGGAGTATCCACCGAGGACAATGTCCAGAAAGCAATTGATCGCATTGAACAGGCGGCAGAGAGCGGCGCCCGGATCATCTGCCTACAGGAACTGTTCCATGGATTATATCCCTGCCAGGAGGAAGACCACCGCCAGTTTGACCTGGCCGAGACGATACCTGGCCCCACCATCGATCTCCTGTCGCGGGTCGCTCACGAACGGGAAGTCGTCATCATTGCACCCATTTTTGAACGCCGGACCGCTGGCGTTTACCACAACACGGCAGCAGTGATTGATGCGGACGGAAGCTTGCTGGGCACCTATCGAAAAATGCATATACCGGACGACCCCCAGTACTATGAAAAATTTTATTTTACACCAGGCGACAAGGGCTTCCGCAGCTTCCGCACACGATACGGACAGTTGGGAGTCTGCATTTGCTGGGACCAGTGGTTTCCGGAAGCGGCCAGGCTCACGGCTTTATCAGGCGCCGAGATTCTTTTCTTTCCCACCGCCATTGGTTGGCTGTCGGACGAAAAAGAGGAATTTGGAACAACCCAGTGGACGGCCTGGGAAACAATGATGCGCAGCCACGCCATTGCCAATGGAATCTATGTGGCTGCACCCAATCGAGTTGGCCGCGAGGGGAACCTGGAATTCTGGGGAGCATCGTTCGTGTCCGATCCCAACGGCACCGTCATCTCGCGGGCCAGCCACGACCAGGAAGAGATACTGATGGCAACCTGTAACCTGGATCTCATCGATGTTGTCCGAACACACTGGCCATTCTTACGTGACCGCCGCATCGATGCTTACGATGGCCTGGGACAACGCTTCCTGGATGACCCGCAACCATGAGTTCTGGCCTCGCGGACGATCGTACCACACCACGACAACTGGGCTATCGCTGGCCGGCTGAATGGGAGCCACACAAGGGCACATGGTTAGCCTGGCCACACAATAGGGAAACATGGCCAGGAGCATTTGATCAAATTCCCCCGATTTTCCAGCAGCTGGTTGAAACCCTCTTACGGTGGGAACCGGTTCATCTCCTGGCAGCGGAACCGGAAATTGCTGCTGCCGCGCACGATTGGCTTGATCGCCTGGCAGCCGTGGCTCCCCATCCACTCCATTGGCACGACATTGGTACCAACGACGCCTGGATACGGGATTATGGTCCGACATTTCTACTGCCTGCCACGAGCGAAACGACTGGACGTGAACCCGTGGGAATCGACTGGCCCTACAACGCCTGGGGCGGTAAGTATTTACCTTGCGAGTTGGATCAGCAAGCTGCCAGCAAGGTCCTGGATCAACTGCAAATAGAGTGTTTTCATCCCCCCTTAGTCCTGGAAGGTGGAGCCATTGACGGCAACGGCGCTGGTACCCTGGTCACGACCGAAAGCTGTGTGCTCAATCCCAATCGTAACCCGGGCTGGACACGGACGATGGCCGAAGAAATCTTTTCTGACTACCTGTCGATCGACCAGGTTATCTGGCTTAACGGTCACATCCTGGCCGGCGATGACACCGATGGACACGTCGATCAGCTGGTCCGTTTCGTTGGTCCAGCGACGGTGGTTGCAGCGGATTGTGACGACCAGCACGACCCTGGCTTTCAGGCGCTGGCAGAAAACCTCCAACTCCTAAAGAAGACCAACCTGGTCTCAGGAAAAAAACTAGAAGTCATTCCTCTGCCTTTGCCGTCACCGGTCACCCGCGGGGAATATCGTTTGCCAGCCAGTTACTGCAATTTCCTGGTTGCCAACGGTGGCCTGATCGTTCCTCAATTCGACGATCCCAACGACCGGGTTGCGTGTCACATCCTGCAGGATTGTTTCCCTGGCCGAGAGGTAGTTGGATTACCATCGTCGGCACTGGTCTGGGGACTCGGAGCGGTCCACTGTCTCAGTCAGCAACAACCGGCCATGAGCCTGCAGACATCCACTTGATTGATACCCGACCGGGCTGCGCCAGCGTTTCTACAGTTCCAGGTACTCTTCCAGTGCTTCACGCATCACGGTTGCATTCGGTTCCACACCAGTCCAGATCTGGAAGCCGATGACTCCCTGGTTCACGAGCATGCCCAATCCATCCAGGACCGTACAACCCTGTTCAGCAGCTTCACGCAGGAAAACGGTTTCCGGTGGATTAAAAACGACATCTGCAACGACCATTTCACCATGCAGCGAATCGGCATCAACCGGAACGCGCGCGTCAGGATCTCCAAGTCCAATCGAGGTGGCATTAATGACCAGGTCGGTTGACTCGTCAACCTGGTAATCGCCGTTCCAGGCTGCCAGTTCTGCCGTAACGTTAACGCGCTGATTCAACAGGTCGACCAGTTCCTGTCCTCGCTGCGGTGTACGATTGACGATCGTAATCTGTGCCACACCGCTGAGGCCCAGCTCCACAGCAATGGCCCGCGCAGCGCCACCGGCACCAAAAATCACAACCCGCTTTTCTTCCGGGCTGGTGATTTCCTGCAGGGATCGAACAAAGCCTTTACCATCAGTATTTTCACCAATCAGACGATTCTCTTGCACGTTGACGCAATTGACCGCGCCCATTAATTTGGCCGACTCGCTCAAATCATCAAGGTATTGAATTACTGCTACCTTGTGCGGAATCGTGAAATTTCCACCACGAAATCCCATGGCCCGCATCCCCTGGACGGCCGATGCTAAATTTTCCGGGGGAACTTCGCAGGTGAGGTATCTCCAGTCCAACTGGGCGGCGGCAAAGGCTCGCTCCATCATGAACTCGGTTGGATTTCCGGCAACCGGTTGGCCCATGCAACAAACAAGGTCTTGAATCGATGAATCAGCCACGTCGTAGATCTCTTTAAGAAAATCTCTTTCTAGGAAAGCAAATGACCGGTGGAAACCGGCTGCAGCATGCAGGCCCTATTGTGAAACAGGATCTACTGGATTGCAACGGTGGTAAGCGATTCAGGGAACAACAATCCGGGGGCTGTCGGATGACCCTGATTGGTAACCGGCAACTCGCCGGGCTTTAAAGCGTACATAGGGGGCCACGTACCAGCTGCGGTGTTCGAAACTCCCGGCAACAGCCTCGGGATCAGCATGTAATGGTTCGACCAGATCCTCGAGCACGAAGCCGGATCGACACAGGAACCCAACCAGTTCCTCCCAGCGATGCAGGTACTCCAAGGTCCCTTCTTCACGATGCCGACTGCCCTGGACATCGGGCAGCGGATCCTGCCGGTAGTAGGGTTCCGTTAATTCATACCCCAGCCTGGAGGCCTTGATATCAGCCTGCAGGCTACCAGGTTGCTTGTGTTGGCTGATGTAAATTCCTCCCACCTGCATGACACGAGCGACCTGCTCGTACACCAGGTCAATCCGTGGCACATAACACGTGCTGACCGGTTGCACGACGAGATCAAATTCGCCTGCTTCCAGGGCCTGCAGGTTATCCATGGAAGCTTCCACGGTACGCACATGGAAGCCTCGATCAGCTGCTACCTGCCGATCCAGTTCCAGCATGCCAGCGCTAATGTCCACGACCGTCACCTCGGCACCTGCGGCAGCATAAAGTGCGCTTTGTCGTCCTCCGCCCGCGGCCAGGCATAGCAAGCGTTTACCGCGAATGTCACCACCCAGCCATCCCAGTCCATCCACGGTAGCGAGTGGATCAACGAAATCCTCGTCTGCCGCCGGCCTCGTAAATCGTTCCTGGCGACGAACCCGCGCATCCCAAGCTCGCCGATTATGCTCGTGCGCTGCAGAATAATTCGATGGTTCCATGAACAGTCCTCCTCAACACAGCGGGTTCTCTACATCAACTAGAAATTAATCACCCTTGGCATGACGTTCGAGCCAGTTCACGGCAGCCGCGGCAATTCCTTCATGCCCACCTTCGAAGATCGTGACTCGTGATTTCCCAGCCATTCGTCGCAAATAAATTTCCCTTCCCAGGATTGCATCCTTGACTCGATCCGAAGGACGCGGCTTATCTAACCGCCCGCTACGGCGACCGAGTTGCGCCATTTCCTGCTCGGTGATCGGCATTTCTCCAGCTGCCCTGGCAACCAGGTTAAAGGCCTGGAGTGAATGACGAATCGGAACCGACCCTGTGTGACCATCGTGTATGCCAGCTGCCATATCCAGGGGCACAGGCAGTGACCGATGCAACCACGTGACCGGTGATCGTTGACGATATTGCCTGTCCACTTCCGCATTGGTCATCGGTTTACCTCCACAACATTGACGTAACATCTGACCATACTTTCCCTCGGCATGGCGGTCGTGCCAGGTTCGCAGATCACTAATTCCAACCCAGGCACTGGCAGCAGCCCAGGGCTGAGGATGCTTACCCACCATGAGCATGGTCATGTGTCCACCCCCTGATACGCCCGTCAGGTAAATGCGTCGCTGATCAACCCGATAGCGAGCCTGAACCCATTTCACGGCATCCAGGATATCCTGGCAGGCGGCCGGAGATCCACAGGCTTGCGGCGTCCGATTCACCCCTCGGAAATTTGGAAACAAGTAAATCCATCCCTTGCTATCCGCAGCTTGCTCGAGGGCAGTATTGCGCTGCTCCAGGTCACCACTCCAGGTATGCAGCGAGACTAACAATGGGACTGGGGATCCAGCAGCGTCGTAACGGGTCGGCAGGATCAGGTAACTCGGTTGGGATGACTTATCAAACGTACTCGGTACCGATATTTTCTTGCGTTCAGCAGCCCTCGTTGAGCTAATCGCTGCCAACAGGATGATCGGGATAACGAGTCCGGCCCGTCGATTAACTCGGTCAAGCAGGAAAACCAAAACTGGTTTAATCGGATTAACCCAAACTGCAAGATGGTCACGCTGGTACCGGTACCCGGTAGATGATTGCCGTTTCATTACCTTCTCCCTGTTTTCCCTGGATCAGCGCCGTACACACGTAACAATAACGCCTGCCTGTTTTTCCAGTCGGTGTTCATTGTACCGCATAACGGTTTGCTCGCAGCAGTACACCGTCAGTCATCACACTGCTTTTTTCAAGAGTATCAAGAGCAGTTGGAATAACCCGAGCAATTGTCTTCCCGGGGAGGTCGTTCAAGGACAGCATGACTTCCTTCCGACAATCACAACAGGCCATGACTGCGAACCACGGTCAACTACCGGCACCGCATCGTTTCATCTCTCGTTGATTGTCAAGACTCGCCTGAAGAACCGTATGCCCTATCGCAACATCCAACTGGACTACCAAAAGGAATCAACCCGGCCCCTGGTCAGCCTGGTTTTCCTGGCACCCATGTTGATTGCCTACGAGTCCAGCATGCTGTTACTGGGCCCCAACACGGTTCGAAACGGCGCAGATATCTGGTTACGACAAAGCCTGGAATGGGTCGGATTCGGTCAGTACTTCTTGTTACCGATTCTAACCTGCACCATCCTGCTGGCCTGGCACCACTTGCGGAAGGAACCCTGGCAGGTCCACATGGCAACCTTACCGAGGATGTTGTTCGAATCGATTGCCCTGGCCGTATTCCTCCTGATCCTGGCACATTTGCAGGGCCGCCTGGCAGCGGAATGGTCCTTGCAGATTCTCCCCTACGAATCTGCCGTGGAACCCAAGGTCCCGCCCGGGTTTTCACGAGCCTGGTCACGGCTGATCCCTTATTTTGGAGCGGGCATTTACGAGGAATTACTGTTTCGATTAATTCTGCTGTCCGGAATCATCGGCCTGGTCCAGTGGCTTGGCGCATCCCGTCGAAACAGCCTGAGCTGCGCTGTGGTCCTCAGCAGTCTCCTCTTCGCAGCTTCGCATTACCAGGTTTTCGTCCACTATGGAGATACCTTTCAGTGGTATAGTTTTACCTTCCGTTTCCTGGCAGGTATCTTTTTCGGCGTCCTGTTTCTCTACCGTGGCTTTGGGATCTCCGCCGCCACCCACGCCGTCTATGACATCCTGGTTGTCATTCTCTAGAAACGTTATTTCGTTAATCGCCCCAAGGACGCTAGCAAACGCAATCGGGTCGTGAGAATCTGCTGATGTCAAGAGGGAATTGGCAACCTTCTGTTTCATAAAAACTGTTTTGTAAAGTGGCTTTGTTCAGGTTTGCTGGGCGGTCTATAATAACGACATCGTATGAATTGAAACTAAACCACTGGTTGCAGATACCTACACGCTAGGAACTGTTGTCTTGCTTTCTGTCAGACCCAAAGTTGCCGACTTGTCATTCCAGCTTTACGGGCGTTCCCTGCATCCAGAGCTATTCAGTGTCTACAAAAGTCGGCACGTTACGCGTGGTGAATACGGTGCAACGATTGAAATCACGAGTGCCGGCCACGTCGTCTGCTGGCGTTATGATGGTATCACCCTGACCGAGGTGGCAGCTTCTGCCCAGCATCCTCTTCCCCAGCGTCGCCGCTTGCTTTCATACCCGTTAAAAGGGGAACGAAGTGATCGCCTGGAATGTCGTGGTGGAGTCACTTACGAGGCAAGTTTTCAGCTGGAAACCGTGGATCCCGAGGTCTTCTGGACCTTTCATCGGGAATTGGCCCAAGACGCTGAACGCCAGGGCTTGCTACACATTTTTGATTCCAGCGGTCGATTAGCGGTAGGTGCGTTGAGTTACATCAACGTTGAAACTCGCAATCGAAGCATGCGTGTCCAGGCGTTTCATACGTTTCCAGACGATTACGCAATCGTCAAAAGCCAGTCGCTCTTCAAGATGCCTTGAAGGCTGGCGTCAGCCCGTTCCATCCCACCATGGCTTACTTCGGCTGCTGTTTATCGAGGCTTTCCTGGAACAGCTTAAGTTGCCGTTGCATCTGGGCCGAATGGGGTTCCTTGCTGACCGCCTCCAGTTGATTCTTCACGGCATTCTGATAGTCACCCTTGGCATAGTAGCAATGGGCGAGCGTGTCGAGATATCCCGCACTCCCTGGCCGCAGTTCGAGAGAACGCTGGCTACACCGTAACGCTTCATCGAGATCTCCGTTGGTATTGCCTGCCAGCCAGGCCAATTGGTTATTAGCACTAGCCAGCTGGCGTCGCAGTGCATCGAGCTGCACCGGGCTATCACCCTGGCGGAAAAGGGTTTCATATCGTTTCACTTCACCCTGGAAATGCTTGACGGCTGCTGCGATTGCCTGTTGCGTCTTTTCTTTCCAGGCAGCATCTGCCTTGGGCAGGCGATACATCGCGATCAACACATCGGCATCTCGAGGATCTTCCTGGATTCCTTTTTCCAGGAACTCCCGGTGCTTCTGTTGTTCGTTGTTTCGAGCATGATGCTGAGCAAAGAAATAGTACATGCGTGAACGGATGCCCCCCGGTTCACGTTGAAATCCGTCCTTGATATCTTTCATCACCTGCGGTTGTTTCATGACCTCAACCACTCCCTGCAGCACGTTGGCCGCATCGAGATCGCGATCCTGGTCATGCAGGATTTCGGACAGCAGGAAACACGAGTAAATATGCTGCCGTGACTCCGCCGGACTAATCTTGATCACCTGCCGATATTCTTTTTCGCACCACGGGATCAAGCCGCGTCGCTGCAACCAGATCGCGGACTCGATATGCGTACGACTATCGTCGGGATTGATTGCCAACGCCCGGGAAGCCGTTTTTTCCGCCTGTTCCTGGCGGCCCTGCTTGGCCTGGGATTCCGCCACCCGGTAGACCAGGTCCGCGTACTTGTTGAACTCCACGGGAAACCGATCCACGATTTCGTCGATCACGGTCCAGGCTTCTCGTTCGACCAGCCAATCAATCATATCCAGCAGTTGTTGCTTGGTACCTTCCAGTAAATCGAGGGTACGACGAATCACGGCAATGCCTTAATCGTGACGATTTAATTCTCTCAACATGGCTGCTTGCCATCGCAACACATCGCGGGTGATATCCCGGCTGGATTCTTTCGGAAACTGAGAAAGCGTGACCTCTTCAGCTCGGGTCAGTTTATCCCAGGTCGCCACTGCCGACTCGGGATCTACCAGGGTTTGAGCATACGCCCTCATCCAGTTGGCTGCCGTGCGGCGACTTTTTCCAACTTGCTTTCGTAGCGTCTGGACCACCGAATCGATCTTCTCAGCTTCCTTCGGCGGATCTTGTTGCATGATCAGCAATGCCGCTCGCTTGGAAAGCGGCTCGTTCGCTTCATAACGAACCAGTCGACAGAGCGCGACCACGCCCTGGTTTTCCGGCAACTTGGACAGGTTCTCCATGCGATTTTTTCGTTCCGCATTACTTCGCTCCCCATAACCAGAGAGTAATTTTCGTACTGCGGGGGGATCATCGGGGAGAGCCCATTGGATACGCATACTGCGGACCAGGTAACGTGCCCGCATGGCGATCTCGATATCATCGTGATCCTGTGCCCGATGCAAAGCGTCGAAAGCGCCCAGTCCCAGTTCCGTTAGTTTTGCCTGGGCTCGCACGCGATTCGCATACTGGTTATCGCCCAGTTCCAGGATCAGGCGATCTATCTCGCGCTGCAGGACCGCTGCAGGCTCATTCGTCGATGGTGAATCCGTCTGGGCATGCAACGGCAAAACGAATCCCGCCGATAGCATGAAAAGAACACCAAGGCAGGCGGTGCACCCATTCGAACCTCGAAAGCTACTCAACATCCAATAACCTCGTGAAGCCCCGGGAAATCAACTGTTTCAGAATACCGCACAGCTCCCGGTGGGAGCAAGCTCATTGGTAGCGGAGGAATCCTGGTGCCCACGATTCGAATCCAGAAAACATGCTTTTCTCAGCGAACTGGAGCCCTCATTCAGACGTCTGTGGTCCTGCAGATGCTTCCATTTCTTCAATGTAGCAGCGTAATCGATCAACCTCGTCTGTGACATCTTTCAGTTTCAGCATATTTTCCACGCGTTTGACCAGTTCCACCTGGTTCACAGGCTTGGACAGAAAGTCATCTGTTCCTGCCTGGACGGCGCGCTCGATATCACCCCGTTCGTTAAGGGCCGTCACCATTAAAACCATGATGCGGCGCGTGTCTGCATTATTCTTGAGCGTCTCGCATACCTCGAAACCACTCAACTTGGGCATCATGACATCAAGCAGGATCAAGTCCGGTTGAAAATCGGCAACCTTGTCCAGTGCATCCTGTCCATCAACCGCCACGGCTACCTCGCAATCCACGGACGCCAGGTAGGCCTCCAGCAGTTCGCAGTTTGCCTGGTTATCATCAGCAATCAAGATCTTGTTGTGCGTCGTCATACTTTCCTATCCTGTTACCATCGAATCACAGGTATCCATCGGTACGGGAAACTGTTCCGCTAATTCACAAACTTCCCCTCGAATACGTTCCTGGACCGCTTCGTCTTCTGGATTACGGAGGCTTTCCAGTATCCATTGACCAACGCGATTCATTTCATCAACTCCCATACCCCGGGTGGTCAGCGCTGGAGTACCAATGCGGATACCCGAGGGATCCATGGGCTTGCGCTCGTCGTAGGGAATCATGTTTTTATTGACGGTGATCCCGCAGCAATCCAGGCAGGCTTCCGCCAGCTTGCCGCCAATTCCAAGACCCGTCACATTAACGAGCAGCAAGTGATTGTCGGTTCCACCACTGATCAATTCGAGACCACCAGCCGCCAGTACTTCACCAAGAATGCGAGCATTATCAATCACAGCCTGGGCATATTCCTTGAATTCAGGCTTGAGTGCCTCACCAAAACAAATCGCCTTGGCGGCCACGACATGCATGAGAGGGCCGCCCTGGAGACCTGGGAAAACACTCCGGTTCACATCCTTGGCATCCTGCTCCTTGCAAAGTACCAACCCGGCTCGCGGACCACGTAATGTCTTGTGAGTTGTCGTGGTGACAAAATCTGCAACCTCTACCGGGTTGTGATGGAGCCCAGCAGCTACCAGGCCCGCATAGTGAGCCATATCGACAAATAACTTGGCCCCCACTTCTTCTGCAATTTCAGCAAATCGCGGATGAGGTATTTCCCGCGGATAAGCACTGGCTCCCGCCACGATCAAACGGGGTCGATGTTCACGGGCCAGGCGGGCAACCTGGTCAAAATCAATACGATGCGTATCCGCCGTAACACCATAGTTATGGAACTGGTAAAGCTTCCCGGAGATATTCAGGCGCATACCGTGCGTCAGGTGTCCCCCGTGAGCCAAATCCAATCCCAGTACGCTGTCTCCTGGCTCCAACGCCGTCAGGTAGACGGCCATGTTAGCCTGCGATCCGGAATGCGGTTGCACGTTGGCAAATTCCGCTCCAAACAACTGGCAGGCACGCTCCCGTGCTAACTCCTCGACGGTGTCCGCATGTTCACATCCACCATAATAGCGGCGCCCCGGATAACCCTCTGCGTACTTGTTCGTCAACACGCTACCAGTCGCTTGCATGATCGCGGGGCTAGTGTAATTTTCGCTGGCAATCATCTCCAAACCCTGTTGCTGGCGCTGCTGTTCAGCCTCGATCGCTGCCCATACCTCAGGATCATTGGTTTGTATTGAATTCATATCCTTAATTCCCTCCCTGCGACGTATCCGTGGCCAGCATAAAATGAGCCTGCCAGCGGTCAATCCCCTGACATCCTGGCAAGGCCTGCATTGTTGGACCTGGCACATGTTTCGTCAATCCGGAGTCGCTCCTGGTAAGCAGAATCCGCTAGCTACCGTCCGTCCGCTTAATGCTCACTCTACAGGTACCCTTGTTATCTGACAAACCCGCACCCGATTCATTGATACGCAAAAACAGGACCCCTCCCTGGGCCGTGGTCACGCTGCCCGCTGCACCAATGACCTGCAAGCCAGCCAATCGTGTGAGACCCGTGGTATTGGGTCCATTCACGGCAGCCATCAGCGCTCCCAGGGGACGACCTCGGTAATAGTGGATCGTGATACCGTTCGCCTCACACCACCAGGGCTCTGGATCAGCTGCGAGCTGGTAACGGCCACTCGCTACAATTTCCACCTGGGATCCGGCAGCCAGTTCCAGTCCGGTGGACTGCCAGCCACGGTCCGCCAGGATTTCAACCTCCACGACCTTGTCTCCCAGGGGCATCACTGGCCTGGGATCAATGGCTTCCCGTTTCACATCGAATCCATACTCCATGTTGAGCACAAACCATTGCCACTGATCTCGAACAGCAGGCCAATCATCCTCTAATCGCTGATAGAAACGATCGGAAAACAGGTCTCCCACCTCAGCAGCCTCGGTTTTCAGCTGATGAAATCGCTGCTGGTAGCGGGGGTGATTCTCGAAAAAGGTGGTCGCTGCCCAGCACCAGGCATAGGGCTGCACCTGTCGGTGAGCCGTGGGTGGAAACCGCAAGACCTTGGAGAGCATGACGCCGCGGCCTGCGGCCACTTCATCCTTGATAATCTTGATACGTCCCCATCCGGGAGTTTCTTTCCGATCGCGAGGAGAATATTTCATCTGCAGTTTTCCATTGGCCCAGCGATGAGTGGCCAGCAATTCTGCCATCCCCTCTCGATACCAGGCCGGTCCGGAACCACCAAGAAATTTCTGCATGAATCCATGTGTTCCTTCATGCAGCAACAGGTGGCGACGGTAGTAATCTGTCTCCTGATCGTAAACCCACAAGTGATCACCGTAATTAAAACCATGCCCGAAGGGTGGCAGGCTCTCAGGCAACAATCCTGCTTTCTGAAATCGTGCTTTATCCTTCATCAGTCGCCCGACAATATGCCACTCGGCAGTCGCGGCCACGGGCACCTGGAAATAGGCGGCCCACTGGGAAATCGCAGCATCGAAGATGCCCGGCAATTCCTCGATTTCTGGTCGCGGGGGCAAATCGCTGTACAACGTCAAATGCTTACCAGACAACTTACGGATCCCATGTGCCTGGATACGTTCTTCATCCAGGGCCACGGCATGCAACGCTTCGTGCAAGCCAGGTATCCGAACTGGCAACGCAGACCGGGGTGGTGTCGCTTGCGCAACCTCATCTGCTACAGGTTCTACCGGCTCAACAGAAGGTGGCGATGCGGGCTGGGATACCACAGGGGATGATTTATTTTCCGCACGCTGTGCGCTGCCATCCGATGTCACCCTGCGGCCAGGTGCAGATTTCTTCTTGGTCGGCGGGGGACTGGATTGAGGAGCAGGCGAGGACCCTTGTCCACCACAACCGGCTACCACGACACCAGCGAGCAACAGGATAGACAGACTAAGCCGTGATCCGGGCCATGGTAAATACATGCCACGTTCACCTCTGCTGTTGAGATTCTCAAACCCCACAGGAATGTTCACCTTTTTCCGCCTGGTTACTGCATGAAACAGACAGGTGCATTCTAGACTGATTGGACTCAAAGTCCACGTCGATATCGTTTACGCGGCCGTTTTAGCAACGAGGCGGGAGGTGGCGGAGGAGGAGGTCCGGCATTTTCGTCAGCCAGTTCTCGTGGTTCAAATCCTTCCATTTCCAACCGTTCCAGAAGTCGATTAATTCGTTGTTCAATCCCTGTTAACTCTGAGCCCTGATCCGGCAGCACGAAGGAATAGGCCACTCCCTCTCGACCCATCCGACCCGTTCGACCAACTCGATGAACATAATCGTCACTGGATTGCGGCAAGTCAAAATTAAAAATGTGCGACACCCCGGAAACATCGATGCCACGTCCCACTACGTCGGTGGCGACCAGGCAACGGACCTTTCCTTCGCGAAAATTTTTCATGACCCGATCGCGTGCTCCCTGCTGCAAATCACCGTGAATACAGGACACGTTACCGATTTCCTGATTCAGCTGCTGGTAAACCCGCTCGGTGCGCCTCTTGGTTCGACAAAATACAATGGATTGATGCGGCTTTTCCTGCCGTAATATTTTCAGCAGCAAGGGAAGCTTGCGCCGTTGTTCCACCGAGTAGTAATACTGATCAATCGTATCGACCGACAATTCCTTGGGAGAAAAATTCAGGGTGGTCGGTTGATACATGAAACGCTTGGCCAGTCCCAGGATGCCAGGCGGAACCGTTGCACTCAACAGCAGGGTTTGTCGATCCTTGCAGGTACAACGACGTAAAATCTTTTCAATGTCAGGGCGAAATCCGATATCCAGCATGCGATCCGCTTCATCCAGCACCACGCACCAGGTTTCACTCAGGTTCAAGGTCCTGCGCTGAATATGGTCCAGGATACGACCAGGCGTCCCTACCACGACCTGGACACTGCCCTTCAACTGTTCAATCTGCCCACGGATGGGTTTACCACCATAGAGGGTAACCGTCTTGATCTGCTGCTTGTAAGACAGTTTTTCGAACTCGCCGCTAACCTGTACTGCCAATTCCCGCGTGGGGGCCAGGACCAGGGCCTGGGGTGAACGAATCTCGTCAGCAGGATACAGTTGCTCGAGTATCGGAATGGCAAATGCCGCTGTTTTTCCCGTACCCGTCTGCGCCTGGCCAATCAGGTCTTCACCTTCCAGGGCACCCGGAATGATTCCTGCCTGGACGGGAGTCGGTGTTTGATATTCCGCATGTTCTAACGCTGCCATCAGCTCAGCGGATAAATCAAAATCCTTGAATTGAGGCTGTGGTTGTTCACCTTGATCAGTCAATGTCGCCTATCGCTCCTGTACAATTCATCTCGGCTTCGTAAAGTTCGCTCAAGCAATACTTTACCAAGCGTCTTAAGTTCTTCATTGAAACAGTTTCCCGTCAACTACGTCAAGATGGGTCTGAGGGTCTGAAGGCGATTCCCGGGGCTCCCCGGAGCCTGATTTTTGCGTTAGGCTCAAGCTATATGACAGCAGCCTGGTCAAATTTCGTTACCCTACTGGGTGAATCCACACCCAGTCCGGATCAAATCGAGCAAGCAGGTAATACCCTGCGCATCGGGATAACAGAGGATCCTGGGCAATCCCTGGCACCCCTCTTCCAGCAACTATTGGAACAGCTGCCGCCCACCACGAGACCGCAGGAACTCGCCTGGGGACAAATCCTACAAATAATTGACCATTTTCTTTCCCAGGAGCAAGGTTGGCAGCCCAGTTACTTAAAACCGCTTCTGGCGCTTTACCAGCTGCTTGGTACAAACAGTAATGTTCGGCACCAGTTGTTGCATATTTTCACCAGCATTGGAGATCGTGATTGCCTGGGCGCAATTGCCGACGTGCTTTGCACCGATCCGCCCGTCTCCTCAACGACCGTCGGTGTCGTCATGTCACCCTTGTTCCAGGGACGCGATCTTTCCTACGACACCCTGTTTCCACGTCTGTTCGACACACTGGAACACCCCAGCGTCGCGGCAGCGACACTGGACCTGGCCAACCACCTGGTACGCAAGGAACACTTTTCCTGTCATCCGGGGACAGACCACCTCGAGAGTCTCCAGCTGCTGTTGCGTGATCTAAACCGGCGCATGGAACAGTTGGCCGAACATCCTGACCACTCCGGCGAAGATGCACAACAAACAAGCCTGATGATTTCTGAAAGCATCGCGTTGATGATTGCACTTTGTGATACCCTGGCACTGGTAGGAGAGGTTTCCTCCGTGGCAGCCCTACGTCAGACTCTCGATCTACCTCATCGCCGCCTGCAGGTGGAGTCCGCTTCGGCACTTGCGAAGCTGGGTGAAAGCATCGGTACCGAGACCCTGGTTGCCCTGGCAGCTGAACCCGTCGTAAGGCTCCATGTCCTCGCCTATGCGGAAGAACTCGATGTCACAGAACAGATCGATCCCACGTACCGAAGCGATCTTTCCAGGGCCGAGGGACAGTTGGCACTGTGGCTCGCACAAGACCAACAAATGGGAATTGCTCCAACAGAGATGGAATGCGTTGATCAGCGCGTTCAGTTCTGGCCAGGATATGACCAGCCCCTGACCTGCTTCCTGATTCGATATCGATTCCTGTTCGGCGACTCCATCTACAGCAACCTGGGAATCGTGGGACCAGTGACTCACAGCGTTACCGCCGATATTGAAACCCTGACCATCGAAGATGCCTACGCGCTCTTTGCTGGCTGGCATGCCGAACACGAGGAAATTTATGAGCGGGATGTAGCTCACCTGGACCCATCCCAACTAGTAGACGTCCAGCGCTTCCAGCGCAGCCTGCACGACCAGGGTTATCAACAGATCGAACCCAGCATCTGGGGTTCCTTCCTGGGAGACCCTGTTTTAGGGGCCAACGCGGTGAAAAACGGGGTTCCGGGAATCGTCGTGACTGATTCCAGCGACATTTACTGGCATCCCCGGCCAGAAAGTCCACGCCCATTAACACCCAATGATGTTTATAATCTCTATAAGGGTCGGAAATTACTGAAGACCTTTAACCCGTAGTCGTGTTCAGGAAAACTACCCGGCGATCTGAAAGACGAGCCTCCGGAATGAAATTCAAGACAAGTCTGTGCCGACCATCATGGCCAATGCGTGGCCAGCTGCTTGCCTGGTGCTGCCTGGCCGTCGGGCTGGGTGGTTATTTATTCAATATCACTACCAGGGGTGCAGACAAGCCTACCAGCACAACCAGCCAACGGTTGTTCCGTGACCAGGTGCAACCATTACTCAAGGCCCGCTGTGGAGAATGTCACAACCCGAACTCATCCAAGGCAGAGCTCGATCTGACAACTATCGCCGGCATGAAAACAGGTGGTGAATCCGGTGACCTGGTCGTGGCAGGCAAACCGGACACCAGCTTACTGATTCAAAAAGTGGTTGAAGGCGAAATGCCGCCGGAAGGTAAGGACCCGTTAACCCGCCAGGAAATCAAGCTCTTGACCCAGTGGGTACAAAGTGGCGGTCAACTACCCGAGTCCAACGAGTCCCAGGAGATTTCCCAATGGGCCGTATTACCCATCTTGCAGCTGCGCTGCACGGTGTGCCACGGAACACGTAACCAAAAAGGAGGACTGGACCTGCGAACCACTGCGGCGATCCTCAAGGGCGGTAAATCGGGACCCGCGATTGTCCCCGGGAAACCAGCTGACAGCTTGCTACTCAAACGCATTCACGATGGGGAAATGCCTCCTCGCCGGGAACTGGTAAAATACAGCGTCAAGCCGATGGAAACGGGCGAACTGACGCTGGTGACCAAGTGGATCGAACAGGGAGCCAAGGCAGATCCGGAACCCCACCAACAACAAGGCCAGCAAGATCGACTGGTAAACAAGAAGGATCGTCAGTTCTGGGCGTTTCAACCTCCGCGCCGAGTACCGCTGCCCGTCGTCACATCGCATTCCCGGTTGCATACGGGGATCGATCATTTCATCGTTGCCGCGCTGGGCAAACAAGGGCTGGATCTGTCTCCTCCGGCAGATCGACAGACACTGGTTCGACGTGCCTACTATGACCTGCTCGGCCTACCACCATCCCCGGAAGAAGTTGCTGCCTTCCTGGCAGATACCGCTCCCGATGCATACGATCGACTCCTGGATCACTTGCTGGCTTCACCGCGTTACGGTGAACGCTGGGGAGGCCTGTGGCTGGACCTGGCCGGATACGCGGACAGCGAGGGAATTCAACATAGCGATTCAGTTCGACCTTTTGCCTATCGCTATCGAGACTACGTGATCCAGTCATGGAACGCGGACAAGCCGTACAGTCGTTTCGTGATGGAACAACTGGCAGGTGATGAAATAGCAGACTATTCCAACCCGGACCGCGTAGACCAACGGACCCACGACAACCTGGTCGCAACCGGTTTTCTCCGCATGGTTCCGGATGCCACGTACTTCGGAATTACCAATTTTGTTCCGGATCGCCTGGAGATTATCGACGACACGCTGGAAGTCTTCAGTTCCTCGATCATGGGCATGACTATTAAATGCGCGCGTTGTCACAGTCATAAGTTCGACCCGATTCCCCAGCGTGATTACTATCGGCTGGCAGCCATCTTCAAGGGTGCAATCGACGAAAATGACTGGCTCAAACCAACTCGCCAGGGAGGCACCCCTGGTTCCGAGGATCGATATCTTGCCACCATCTCTACCGCAGAACGCGACGCCTGGAAAAAGCACCAACAATCCATCCAGGAAGCCATCGCGACGGTTAACCAGCGAATCGAGGCCGAACAGTTACGACAGATTCAACAGCAACAAAAGCAGCGCATTGCTAAGCAGCCGGAAGCGGTCCGAGCGGACCTGGCGCGGTTACTGCAAACACCTGTCAAGCAGCGAGATGCACGGCTCAAGGAGTTGGCGGAAAAATATGGCAAGTCACTTGAGATCACCCGTGATCAGTTACTGAAATCCAGTCCGGATTTCAAGAAATACTACGATGCAGCGCAGACAGAAATCAAGGATTTAAAAGGCCGGGAGAAGACACAACCACTGATTCGTGCTCTCTGGGATCGCGGCAAACCTTCACCAACATACATTCTTCGGCGTGGCAATTACCTGACACCGGGCCGGCCGGTGCAGCCAGGTTTTCCTGCCGTGCTGACTCGTGGCTCCTCGACCATTTCACTACAGCAATCTACGAAGCACGCACCCGGTACCGGGCTACGACTGGAACTGGCACGCTGGCTGGTGCAACCGGAGCATCCACTCACGTCCCGTGTTATCGCCAATCGCATTTGGAAACATCATTTCCAGCATGGTATCGTCAAGTCCCTGGATAACTTCGGACGTGCCGGATCACGACCGAGCCATCCGGAACTCCTGGACTGGCTGGCCAGGGAACTGATCGAATCCGGCTGGAGCATCAAGCATCTGCACCGCATGATCATGAGTTCTGCGACTTATCGTCAGCAAAGCAAGGTGACGGATGACCATCTCCGACACGATCCAGAAAACACCTGGCTCTCGCGCATGCCGCTGCGACGGATGGACGCCGAGATGTTACGGGATGCCCTGCTCGCCGTTTCCGGCCGACTTCGATTAACCTCTTTTGGTCCGTCCGATCCCGTCGAGGCGCGCGGCGATGGCCTCGTGATTTCCAAGCCTCTCGAGGGAGGCTGGCGAAGAAGTATCTACGTGATCCAGCGACGAACCCAGCCGCTGACCATCCTGGGCACCTTTGATCGCCCCCAGATGAATCCTAATTGCGTGGAACGCATGGATTCCACGGTGGCCCCCCAGGCTCTGCACCTACTCAACAACAAGATGATTCATGGTTTAGCGGTTTCCTTCGCGGAACGTGTCCAGCAAGAGGTGGGCAACCAGCAGCAAGCACAAATCCGGCACAGCTACCTGCTTGCTCTTAATCGATTGCCAGGCCAACAGGAAATGCAACTATCCATGCGCTATCTCGACCAGCTGACTAATCAATGGAAGCAAGAGCTTCCGGACCAGGCTGCGAAAGCTCCTCAGCGCGCACTGGAAAATTTCTGTCATGCACTCATGAACCTGGGCGCGTTTATTTACATCGACTAGCTTCCCCTGCAATAAAACGAGCGACTAATGAGCCTTCAATCCATACCTTCACGGAAGGATACGCCGCCTGCAGCGAACCGCCGTCAATGGTTCAACCAGGTCGGTCAGGGACTGTACGCCGCCGCGCTCACTTCCCTACTGGGACAGGACCTGTTTTCCCCCCGCTCGCTACAGGCCAATGAAACAACGACTCCGGGAAATCGCGAAGCCTACGACCTGAAACCTCGCCAGCCTTCTGCCGAACCTCGTGCCAAGTCCGTGATCCACCTGTTCATGAATGGCGGTCCCAGCCAGATGGACCTGTTTGATCCAAAGCCTGAACTCAACAAGCGACACGGCGAATCCTATTTCGAAAACATCGCTGGCGAAGTGGAAAATCCAACAGCCGCCGGAGCCCTCATGCGTTCCCCGTACAAGTTTGCCCAGCACGGCAACGCGGGGACCTGGGTTTCTGACGCCCTGCCTCACCTGGCCACGTGCGTGGACGATATCGCCGTGATCCGATCCATGTACACATTTAACCTGACACACGAACCCGCCCTGTTCATCATCCAGAGCGGTCGTATGAATCCGGGCCTACCGACACTGGGCGCCTGGGTTTCTTACGGGCTGGGCAGTGAAAATCAAAACCTGCCCGCCTACGTCGTGCTGGATGATCCAAAGGGTCTTCCCATTAATCGTACACAAAACTGGCAATCCGGTTTCTTGCCTCCGCTCTACCAGGGAACCCGCTTTCGCAGTACCGGATCTCCCGTCCTGAACCTGACCCGGGAGTTCGACGAACCGGATTCCGTGACCAGCGTGGAACGACAACTGCTGGCCGGGCTCGATAAAATCCACCGCGATCAGCGGCAGGGGCAACCGAATTTAAATGCACGTATTGCGACCTATGAACTGGCTGCCCGCATGCAACTGGAAGCATCCAGTGCCCTGGAGCTCAACAGCGAAACCAAGGAAACCCTGGATCTCTACGGAATCGGGAAAGAGCCTACCGACTCGTATGGACGGCGATGCCTTTACGCACGAAGACTCGTTGAACGGGGTGTCCGGTTCGTGCAATTATTCATCGATGGGCAAATCTGGGATAACCACACGGGCCTGACCGCAGGACTCAAAGGAGCCTGCGACCGTACCGATCAACCCATTGCCGGATTACTGAAGGATCTGAAACAACGCGGACTGCTGGATGATACGCTCGTTGTCTGGGGTGGTGAATTTGGCCGACTGCCTATTGCACAACTACCCGGGGACAAGAACGTCAGTAATGCCGGTCGAGACCATAACAAGAATGCCATGGTCAGCTGGATGGCCGGGGGGGGTATCCGTGGCGGAATCAGCTACGGAGAAACGGATCCGCTGGGATTTGCAGCCGTCGAAAAACGTGTAAGTGTACCCGATTGGCATGCCACCATTCTGCACCAACTGGGCATGCATCACGAAGAACTGTTCTACGACCGAAATGGTCTCAAGGAACGATTAACGGGTGTCCGTGAAGCCCAGGTGATTACCGATATCCTGGCCTAGCGTAATCCGCTCATTAACTGGTTCTAAACAGTCGCTCGTAGCCTCGTCTGCCACCGCCACGAATTCGACTCCAGGGCCCAGGTTTTCTGCTTACGGGCAACAATTCCGCACACCTGAAGTTGCCTAGTTTGATAAGCACTCTTTTATGGAAGGGAGAGCCAAGAACTACTTACGCTGATCGAAAATCCCGCCGAAACAGAGGGAGTAGAGTTGCCGCGCATTTTTTGCTGTTAGAAGATTATGAATCAATTACCGGAGACCATTGCTAGCAATAAATCGGGCAAATGGTTCGGCCTGGGTTTGCTAGCTGCGGTCAGCGCTCTCTTGTTAACAATTGTCAACAGCGGCTGCCACCGCAAGCAGTATCGTCTTCGATCCGACCAACAGGCTTACCATATTCTTCAAGAGAAGAATCCGTCCAAGAAATGGCTCGACCCGCAATTCAATATCACGCCTGATCCACGGAGTCGTTTTTTTGATCCCTACGATCCCGACGACCCTCCGCTACCACCGGATGATCCAGAGGCCCAGGCTTACATGGCTTCGGTGTATGGGATGCGAGGTCCCAAGCGTTGGTCGGAATTGCAGCAACTCTCCCATGTAGAAAATCCTGAATGGCCCATCTTTTTCGGCGGCCAACGCTTGCGAGAAACGGGTGCTCCACTTCCCACGATCACGTCACTCACGGCAGCCGCTGCGGTAGAAATGGGCCTGATTCACAGTCGGGATTACCAGCAACAACTGGAAAACACTTACCTGGCTGCACTGGAACTTACTTTCCAACGATATCGATTCGATGTCCGCCCCGCTGGATTCCTCGGTGCACCGGGGATGGATTTCTTCTACCAGAACCAGCCGAACGACCAAAGCAACTTCCAGGTTGAGAACGGCTCGGTGGGTGTGAGCCGCCTGTTTCCCAGCGGCGCCCAATTGGTCGTCGAATTGACCAACAATACGATCTGGTTATTATCCGGTTCCACTCCCAGGACGACAGCCAGTGGGTTGGCCTACTCCCTGACACAACCCCTGCTCATGTATGGAAGTCGGGAGATCGTGCTGGAATCGTTAACGGAGGCCGAGCGGCGCGTCTTGTATGCGATTCGTGATTTTGCTCGCTACCGTAAAAACTTCTATGTGATGGTCTTAACAGGGTCTCGAGCGGTGCCGTTGCCGGGCAGTTCTGGTGGCGGTGAACTCGCTTACCTGATTCGCAGTGAACGAAGTCCAACCGTCGGCTTTTACATGCTGCTCTACATGTTGCAGCGTGTACGCAATCAATCCACCAATCTTCGCAGCCTGGACAACCTGATTCGCAACCTGGTTGCCCTTGGCGAAGCGGGTCGAGCGACCTCGCTGGACGTGACCCAGTTATTGAGCAGTTACGAAAACTCACGGCGCCGACTACTGTTCCTGGACACGGCCTTTCGTGATGAGCTCGATCGATTCAAGCTTCAACTGGGGCTGCCACCCAACATGGACATCATGGTCGCCGATCGTTTACTGGAACCTTTTCAATTCCTGGATTCAGAATTATTGGACATGGAAGATCGTTTCGGAAGACTCGGAATTGATACGACCCCTCGTGGATTGATTCAAACGATTGAGCAACTGGATCAATTCCTGGATGGGGTCAGAAAACAACTCCAGGAACTGGGAAGAGAGCGACAGCAATTGCAGCAGGCCCTGCCTTACCGTTTGAGTAAGCTAAGTCCGGAAGACGCCAAGACACTCCAGGACAACGTCTCACAGGATCGACTTCAATTCCTGGAGCTGGAACAGCAGTTGTCCCAGCTGGAAAAGCAACTGGCCATGGCACAGAAGGCAATCGCCGGCAAGAACGTACTGACGGAAGCGGAGATCCAGACACTGCTTCCCCAGGCACGTGAAATGCGACGGGGCGTCTTGCAAGTCGTGCGTGAACTGATCAGCCTGGTCATCACGACACGCGTGGAACTGCTTATCTTACCTCCGGTTGAAGCGACCGAAGCAGAAATCACGCAGGAAGCACTCCGGGAACGCCTGGACCTGATGAACCGACGTGGTTATGTTGTTGACGCGCGAAGGAAGGTCGAGGTCGCTGCCAACCAGATGGAGGCGATACTGGATATCGTCGCGGAAGGATCCCTGAATACCGCACCTCTTTTTAGCAACGACAAGCCACTTCAATTCAACGCCCAGGACAGCGAATTTCGACTGGGGCTTGCACTCCAAACACCGCTGGATCGCCGCCAGGCGCGTAACCAGTTTCGCGCAACCCAGATTTCCTACCAACGTGCGCGTCGTAATTACATGGCAGCCGAGGACCAGGTGATCCTTGATGTCCGTTCTCACCTGAGACGTGTCCGGGCCCTGGCAGGCGTTTTTGAAATCAATCGACGGCAACTTCGCGTAGCCGCCAAGGAACTTGACCAGGCAATTGAATTCGGCGAACGTCCTGATGCCGCAGGTCGTGCAGGGAGTCGAGGCGTCAATATCTCGCGAGCACTGGACAACATCCTGGATGCCCAGGATGAACTCATCGAAACCTGGTCTGAATATGAAACTGCCCGCTTCTCGTTGTACCGCGACACAGGCAGCATGCAAATCCAGCCAGACGGTATCTGGGACAAACAGGGAACGCTTGATTATCGTTCCATTCCCGCTCCGCAACCGGCGCCCTAGCTGTGCAGCTAGTCTTTGCGGAGGATGGCAAATCGAACATTGCCGGAAACAACAGTTCCTGGCTTCATGACCTTGTTCACCTTGGCCAGGGGCCCTGGGACCGGCAGGTATCTCACTGTGCCATTACAGGGAGCCTGGATGGAGTAACCAGCCAGCTGACTGGACAAGAGCGCCAGGTATTGCTTTTCCAACTCACAAATATCCTGTGCAGCAGTGAAGGTAATACCTGACTGTCGGCTACGCGCAGCACCAATGGCAGTCACGCGATCAACTTGCACGACGGCTTCCTCGTAGCGCTTCTGCAACATCTCCAGCTGGTGCATGTAATCCTGTTGCTCCAGGACTGCCAGTTCTCGAACCAGGCTGCTGCGAACACTATTGCGATCAAATAAGAGGTACTCATCTTTCTGAACCTGGGCTGGCGTTACATACCCTTTTTGTCGGACACGGCGCGACCAGGCAAGCTGTTGAACCGCACGATCTCGTTCTTCCGTCACTTTTTGTAAGGCAAGAACAATCGTTTGTCGCTGGTCCTCGTAGGTGCCAACGCGATACTCTCCAATCGACAATTTAGACGTTTTCGCTGTGATGCGAGCAGCTGTTATCGACCGCTCAAAACGATCCTGCTGCAAGGTCCGTTCGCGGTCCGTACGGTCCACCTCACTGGCCGCTTGCTGATACTTGAGCTTTTGAACGGCCACGGTTTCCTCGAGTCCCTGTGGTTTAAACGTCGCCAGCGTATCGCCGCGCGACACCTTCGTTCCTGGTCGTGCCATCGTCTGCACTACCAACATCCCGCCGCGAGGCGTTGCAAAAGGAATATCTCGTTGCGTCGAGGCAACAGGTTCACCGATCCGCTGAAAGCCGGTCTTGCTCCATTGTTGCTGGAGCTGGCGAACCCTTTCTTCCCATGTCTCTAATAGCTGCTGTTGGTATTTCGTCTGGCTGCGCAACTGCACGATCGCAGCTTCCTTTTTTCCACGGCTTTCAACCACCGCTTGCTTTGCCAGTTGAACCGCACCCTCCAGTAAAATCTTGCGACGCTGGAAAGTTACCTCTCGCAATACCTTTAAGGCCTGCTGCCTGTTCTTCAGTTCTCGTTGTGCCCGCTCGCGGGAAACCTCATCAACCGTTAATTCCTTCTGGTTCAGCAACCCCTGGTTAGCGAGCCGCTCGGAAGCAGCCGCTTTTTCAACCGCCTGGGTCAAACGATTCCGAGCCATGGCGATCTGATCCAACAGTCGCTGTTCCTCGATGGGAAATTCACCTTTAAGATACCGGTCAAGATCCAGCTCTGCCTGTCGTTGTGCGAGTATGACAGCGGCAAGAATTGCTTCCTGCTGGTGACTTTCAATCGCCTCCGCTTCACTGGCAAGCTGGTGTTCTTCCCGCGCACGAACCAGCATGATTCGACTGTCATGCAATCGTTGATAATGTTGATGAGCAACCGATAGCGAACGAGCCTTCGGCAGGTCCTTGGCAATTGGAATATCGGTGGGTTCCTCGGCCGTGAGAATCCGACCGGGATACACAACGAGGGTTTCCAGGATCAACACCAGCGCGAGAAGGCGGATCAACTGCGAAAAAGTAAAACGAAACAACAACACATTCATACGGCGCAACTCAAGTCGTAATCAAATCACAGATGTCCAATGCGGGGCTTGGGTGAGTCATTCGAACGAGGTTCAATAACTCGGCGAGCAGCAGGTTCCATGGACTCACTCTGGCACCACGGTAAACCAGCCTTTTCAAGAATATAGAAAAGACCGGGCATGGGTGTCAATGTGAACGACTCCAACCGTGACCGAGGACCAGCCATCAGGAACGCATAGCACTCCTCCACCGCCGAACACGCGAAATATCAGGTGCCCTACCAGCGGCGTTTATAACGTCCAGCCCTTGCGATATTCCTTGTGCAGTAGCTTCTGGGCAGCCGGTGCATTGTTCGCCTTGAACTGCTTGCCATCCCAGTCAATGGTTTCTCCGCTACGATACGCAACGGTCCCCAGCAGGACGGCCTCGGTTAAAGCGCCCGAGTAATCGAAATTACAGGTGGTGGTGCCACCGGTCTTGATGGCATCAATCCACTCACGGTGATGACCCACCGAGGGCGCCAGGGTCTGCTTGGGGGGTTGGAAGTCGGTGAATTTTTCTTCCGGGAACAGTCGGTGGCTGCTGTAATCAGACAGGATCATCCCTTCCTTTCCAACAAACAATTGCCCGCTCCCCTTGGTCACGGGATTTCCCTTACTGTCTTTCAGACGAGCCAACAGGGCAGGTCGCTTTCCACTGTCATACCAGGTTAGCTTGACCGGTGGCATTTTACCGCGTCGCGGGTATTCGTAATGCGCGATGGTCCAGGCTGGCGTACTGACGTCCTCGACCGGAGGTCCTTCTGCCGAGATCCGCGTGGGATGCTTAAGCTTCAAGGCCCAATGGACGAGGTCCATATAGTGGCAACCAAAATCACCGAGGGCACCCGTACCGTAATCCCAAAAGCTGCGCCACTTGAAGGGATGCACCCCGGTGCTGTACGGTCGTTTCATCGCAGGACCCAACCATAGATCCCAGTTCACATGGGACGGCAATGGACTACCCGTATTGAACTTGGCACCCGTATACTTGGCACCAGCCCAGACATGAACTTCACGAATGTCACCAATGGCACCACCCTGGACTAACTCCACGACACGACGGTAATTGTCGCCAGCATGAATTTGCGTACCCATTTGGGTAACCAGGTTATTCTTGGCCGCTAGTTCCGACAAAACCCGCGCCTCGTGCACGGTATGAGTCAACGGTTTCTCACAATAAACATGTTTCTTCAATCGCAGGGCCATCGCAGCAGCGGGAGCATGCGTATGATCGGGCGTGGCAACGACCACGGCATCAATTCGATCCGCTTCCTTCTCCAGCATGATACGGAAATCTTCGTATTTCCTGGCAGCCGGATAACGCTTGCCAGCCTGGCCAAGGAATTGTGCATCAATATCTGCAATCGCTACAACGTTCTGGCTCGCCACTTCCCGAATATTGGCACCAGCCCGTCCGGACGTACCGACAGCAGCAATATTCAATCGTTCATTGGGAGAGGTAGAATCCTGTGCCTTCACGGGATTCACGAAATAGCCGGCTGCTACCATCCCGGCACCAGTCTGTCCCAGGAACTCACGTCGATTGTAAGCGCGATTCATTAGATTTGCTCCTTGAGGGATACCTCTTTTAAAAACCTGTCGCTGACAACACCCTAGCCTTGTCAACAGACCATTGCAAGCAGCGGGTACCGGTCATCTCGAGATGCCAACCCACGGGCTATCGATGGATTGTTAATCCACGTAAATAAACTCGTTGAGATTAAAGATAGCCAGGCATAAATCCGTGTGGGCAGCTGCAAGATAGGGTTCCATGAAGGCCGGTACCGGATGAGGTAAAGCCAGTCGTTCTCCGACACGACCCTCCTGGCGAACCAGCGTTGACTGCTGCTCCAGGAACTGGAGGGCGCGCTGCAACTCCGCGCTACCAGGATCCCGTCCCAGAGCTCGCTGAAAAACCCATTGCACAAACTCTGATGGACGATCGGTTTGTGCCAATCCATTGCCGGCAAATTCTCGAGCGGTTTGCAATGAAAAACGTGAATTCAAAAGAAACAGCGACTGGGGAGCCGTGGTGGAACGATTACGGCGCGGACAGCTGGCATTCGCATCCGGTCGGTCAAACAAATCAAAAATCGGGTACCGTAAATTGCGCCTCGCAAACACATAGACACTACGACGATAGTGTTGGCGTCGATCCGGCTCTACCTCCCATTGGTTTTTTTTCAACGTGCTTACCAGTTCCTGGGCAATCGGTGGCCGTACGCCGGCGCCTCCCTGCTCCGTATCGAGAGTTCCGGCACTCAGCAGCATGGCGTCACGAATGGTCTCTCCATCCAGTCGCTGCCGAGGAAAGTGAGCCAACAGGATGTTTTCCGGATCCAGCATTCGGGATCGGCGCAACTGCTCCCGCACCAAACCGGGCGCCGTCGGCACCACTGCCAGGTCAGCCACGCGACCTGCCTGCCGGTACGTCGCACTGGTTACGATCAGGTAATGCAGCTCCTTTAAACTCCACTTTCGGCTCACTAACTCCGTGGCCAGGTAATCGAGCAAGGCGGGATGGGATGGTTCCTGTCCCACCATGCCAAAGTCGCTGGGTGTACGGGACAGCCCATGGCCAAAATGAGATTGCCAGATTCGATTCACGATCACGCGGGCAGTCAGTGGTTGCTGGGAACCTGTCAGCCACCTGGCAAGGGCAGCGCGACGTCCGCTGCTACCAACTTTCAACGGCGGCGAAACCAGCGGGATGCTGGCTGGGTTGGCAATACGTGGAAATCCTGGCTGCACGATCGGACCCGGCCGGCGGAAATCTCCGCGAATCATCAGGTGGCTAACGGGAGGCGCAACCGGTTTTTCTTGTAGCGTATCCACCGAGACATATCGCTTGAGATGAATTGCCGGTTCAAAAACTGCTCGCAGGCGATAAAAATCCCCCTGGCTAATCGGATCATACTTGTGATCGTGACATTGGGCACATTCCATTTGTAAACCCAGGAACACCGCACCCACGGTCGAGGTCATCTCGTTCAGCAGGCTGTGGCGACGCTCGTCCTGTGAATTGATATCGGGCATATCTGGCCCGGACAGGCAGAACATCATGGCCGTTCGGCCCGCCGCATCATGGGTTGCCAGTTCATCCGCGGCCAGTTGGTAGTGAACAAACTGGTCATACGGAAGGTCTCGATTCCATGCCTGGATCACCCAGTCACGGTATTTCCAGGAGTGCTTGCGAATCTTGTCTTGTTCAAATCCATCGGTTTCAGCAAACCGTGCCAGGTCCAGCCAGTGTTGTGCCTGTCGCTCGGCATAATGCGGCGATGCCAGTTGTTGTTGTACCAGTCGCTCGTAGGCATCCGGAGAAACGTCCTGCTGGAACGCATGAATCGCGGCAGGCGTAGGGGGCAACCCGGTAAGATCCAGGCAGAGTCGTCGAACCAGGGTCCGACGGTTCGCTTCCTGCTGGGGTTCCAGATCATCGGCTTCCAACCGGGCCAGGATAAACCGATCGATCGGATTTCGTACCCAGTCCAATCTCTTCACGGACGGAAAACCGGGTCGCTTCAATGGCTGAAACGACCAGTGCTCCCGATCTTCCACGGTAATTTTTTCTTCCTCGTAAGCCTCCTCCTCGACGGACCAGGTGCTTGGCGGGAAGCAGCAGGATCCTACCAGCAACAGCATCATTACCACGAGCGTTGTAATGTGCCAGGAAGTAAAACGAGACATGAGCGAACTCGATTGCGTTAACCCGTGATCTGGTGAATGACGTGTGCTTCTGCCGGTCCGGTCAAGCGCTGGTCCAGGCCATTGTGAAAGAACGCCAGGCGTTCGTGATCGATACCCAGTAAATGCAGGATGGTGGCATGAAAATCTCTCACGTGAACCTTGTCCTCGGCGGCCCGCAAGCCAATGGCGTCCGTGGCTCCATGAGCGCGACCACCCTGGATCCCAGCTCCCGCCAGCCAGGCACTGTAACCCCAGGGATTATGATCTCGACCGGTCCCCTTTTCACTCATCGGCATGCGACCAAATTCACCACCCCAGATCAGCAGCGTGTCATCCCAGAGGCCACGCCGCTTGAGATCAGTAATCAATGCAGCCACGGGCAGGTCGGTACGTTGGCAATAATCGCCATGATTTTGTGCCACGTCCTTGTGGGCATCCCAGCCGCCCGTGTTACCTGAATACAGCTGGACAAAACGAACTCCGTTTTCAATCATCCGGCGGGCCAGCAGGCAGCGTTGTCCGAACTCGCGCGTGGCAGGATTGTGAAGGCCATAAAGCGCGTGCGTCTCGGCGGTTTCCCGAGACAGGTCAACCATTTCAGGTGCCGATACCTGCATGCGAAATGCCAGTTCATAGGCCGCCACGCGCGCTGACAATTCATCGTCCGCCTGCCGTTGACGAACGTGCTCTCGATTCCATTGCTGGACAAGATCGAAGGTGCGTTGTTGCTGGCCGGGCGAAACCTGGGCCTGGGGGCGTAAGTCCAGGATGGGAGTCGCACCGGGCCGCATGGTAACCCCCTGGTAAACTGCAGGCAAATTGCCACTACCCCAGGCTGGTGGTCCCCCCTTAATGCCACCGCCCGGATCGGGCAAGACAACGAAAGCAGGCATGTCCTGGTTCTCTGTTCCGAGTCCATAGGCGATCCAGCTGCCCACGCTCGGTTTACCCATCAATACACTGCCCGTATTCATCTGGTAAACAGACTGGGGATGATTGACGCTATCTCCGTGCAGTGACCGGATGACACAAAGGTCGTCTGCATGACGACTGGTATGCGGCAGGAAATCACTGATCTCCAACCCGGACTGACCACGTGGTCGAAACGGTTTAAGTGGAGGCAGGAGCGGATTACGGGCGACATCGCGGCGCGTCATCACCGGTCCGAAACTCTCCGGCACAGGTTGTCCTGCATATTTCAGTAAATCCGGCTTCGGATCCAACAGGTCAACATGACTGGGGCCACCATGCATGAATAGCCAAATGACTCGCTTGGCCCGCGGTTTAAAATGTGTGGGTCGCGGCGCCAGGGGGTTGGAAGTGCCGGCAGCAACTTGCGCCGGTGAGGTCATCGCAGCCAAGGCGATCGCGCCTGCACCGCCCCCAGCCTGGAGGAGAAACCTGCGTCTTGAATGATTGTTATCTGGATTCACCATGCCCTACTCTCCGTCTCCATTTTACTGGAAGTCGAACCGGCATTGAAGTTCCCCAGCAGGGGGGACCATCGTTTTAAGATTGGTGCTTATCACGCATCCGTCGGCTGTAGTCCTCCAGGATACGGCGTTCCTTTTTGGACAGGCTGGCTTCACCCTGTTGACGGATCTTTTCCAGGACTTTATCTGCAGCTAAATCTTTTTTCTCGTCCGCATCCGGGCGATGGACCTTAAGCCTGGGCTGCCGTTTAAAACGACCGCTACCGGGTAACGTGCCAAATTTTCCCAGGTTCCAGCGACGGGAAAAATACACAAAGGCGAAAGCGGCACCCGCCAGGTGAGCCTCGTAGGCGGTGTTGCTCGAGCTATTGCCCAACGCCCCCATCAAATCAATCAGGACATATCCCAGCCCAAGTCCCCACGCCGGGACCGACCAGATTCCCATCAACAGCAATCGGCGCTGGGGAAAGTTAAAGCAGTAAAGAACCAGGATCGCTGTCACTCCCCCAGAAGCTCCCTGCAGGGATGCCCCACCCTGGTTTGTTAACACCTGGATCAGCAGCCAGGCTCCACCACTGACGACGATGGCCACCAGGTAAAACCTCAATAATTCCTGCCGCCCATAGCGCAACTCAACATCGCGTCCAAACAGGAACAAGCCATACATGTTCCACAGTACGTGAAAGATGCCGCTGCGAGTTTCCAACCCGGCATGTAGGAATCCATAGCTGAGCAACTGCCAGATCTGCCAGTTACCGCGGAACAGATCGGCATGCAGGCAAAAAAAACGACGCGCGGGCTCAGCAAAAAAGAATTCGACGACAAAATAAATGACCATGGTGATGATGATCAACTGGGTCGTCATCATCCTGGGCCCTGACGATCCTCCCCGCCGGGGTAATTCATCATCATGATAATACTGACGATCATAGATCCCCATAGCTGCCCCGAACCATCCTCTCCTTGAACCTGCTGTTTCAACCGCCTCGATCTATCAAGCATGAATGTTGATATCGTACGGGCAAGAGTCCCTGGACGCAAAGAGAGAATTACCAGGCCTGGGATTTCCCCGGGGACAACCAGGGCATCACGGAAATCTCGTTAGAACGGATTTCTCAGGGGCGACGCCCCACGGCGTTGGTGCGACGATCAATTTCTTCGGTCAGGCGCCGATTGATGTCAGTTAACTGCTTGGCAAGAGCCTGGTTCGTCTGGAAAATCCTGGCCAGTTCCTGCCGTAACTTCACCTTCTGAGCTTCCAGTTGAGCCACGTACTGCTTGACGAACGCTTCTTCCTTCTGGTGGTTACCAAGATCCTGTCCCAGCTTTGTTTTTTCATCCGTGCGATAGGCAATCTCGGCCTGGGTTTTCTTGAGCGCGTCATCCAGCAAGATCCATTCTCGCTGCGAACGTTGGATTCGTTGCAAGAGGTAGATCTCGTTTTGATAGGCATCGTGAAAACGATATTCATAATCATTCAACGGTCGCACATAGATATCGAAAAGTCGTTCGACGATTCCCTCGGTTTCCAACTGCTTGTATCGATCCAGGTGAGCCAGCGCATCTCCCAGGTCACCCTTGTGAAGCACCGCAATCTGCTTCTCGTTAAACTCAACAGGTTCTCCTCGACGCAATCGTCCAACCAGTGCACGACCCTGGGTATCGAAGGACGATTTATCCAGTCCGTTCCAGGCTGGATCCACACCCGCCTGTGGCTGGTCTCCATCCACCTGCAGTTCAGAACGTTCCCGGTTGCCGGACTTGAACTTCAAGGCCTTGGCAAACCGCACCTTGACCCAGACATCTTCTTCAGGCTCAGGAGGATTTTCCTCGGCACGGTAACCGTCACGCTTGTAGCTTCGCATGATCGCTTCGAGAAACGCCGACTGTGACTGGGCATCCTTGTTGGGATAATGATCAAGCAGTGCCTGTCCAAAACCAGTCTTTTCCGCACCCCACTGGCCACCAAAGTTAGGGTAGCTAAGTCCCACCAGTTGCTGGTACATCCCGGTAGCCTGGGCCTGGTTAAAACTAAACGTTTCACCCGTAACCATCTGGAATACCTGCTCGATTTCTGCGGGATCCATTTTGCCAAACAGCGGACGGATATCTCGTTCCTCGTTTCGCTCCGGAACGCCGGGATCCTTGTCATCCAGCGAGACATCATTAACCATCTGGAAGGAAAACAGCTGGTGGCCATCGACCGGCATTTTCTCGTAAAGCACCCAGGTCGTCTTGTCTGCAAAATTCATGTGCATGCGCTGAACGCGTGATGGGGCATAGGTCCAACCAAGAGTTACATCACCGGCGCCGGCATTCACCACGCGGAACTCACCCATGTAGGCTACGGGCACCTTGACGGGAGCTGGTGGCGCCACGGGCACGGCCTCAGGATCATCTTCCATCACCATCTCGTCGACTTCATCGACTACAGCAACTTCGTTCGGAGCCAAGGCTTCCTTGAATGCATAAAGCACCGTGCCGGCACCCTGGATTTGATTTGGATTCTCGACAGTAGCGAGCTTGATTTCGACTTTTTGCCAGTCGGCATTATTGCCCACGCTTTGGACCGATGCACCTCGCCAGACACGACCACGGTCCATCATCACGCGGGTCAACTTGGATCGCACATCAAACATGTTTTGTGGGATGTCGTCAGCACGCTGATCGATGGGATCCTTGACAATCTGCTTACTACGATCGCCCTGTGACATGGCCTGGTAATCGCTCTTCAACTGCTGCAGCGTCTTCGACTTCTTGTCGTGATCTCTCTGCCAACTGGAATGGGTGCGCAGGGAAACGGCAGCGATCGTGACCAGGAAGTTGGATGCGATGAAGACGAAAAAGATCATCGTCACGTGAAACCAACGCCACGTCTTGGTGCACATTACCGTCAAGAAGACGAATAGACAAAATAGTGTGAGAATTGCCCCAATGGCCATCGCATCAGTTCCGTTCGCTTAATTACTGCAAATCGGGAGGATCCCTACTAAGTAGATCGGCTAAAACACACCTCAAGGTCAGTGCTGACGCCAACAACCTTAGTTACTTCTCGATGATAAGTTGGGAAGAATAGGGTGTCAAGTTTTATTCGCGGCCTTTAGTCGATGTAAGTTCTTGTATTCATTTAACTTCGGACAAATCGATCCCTCAACTGAATCTCACTCCACCAATACGCTAAATCAACGTTCCTTTTGACCGGCATAATCGCTACTATCTGCCTCCCTTCCAATGCTTTGCGTGGATTTACCACGGGTGCGAAAAACTCCGGCTACCTACCACGCTCCCTTATTTCTTCACCGTTTTCTTCACCGTGGAATAGATTTCGACAAGGCCCGCCGCATGCACCAAGTTCAACATCGAGCGCGTGAGACCATTCAGCGTTGCCTGTTTTCCCTTGGGATTCTTTCTTGCCTGCTCTGGGGCGGTTGTAATCGAGCCTACTATCGCCAGGCAGCTGACGAGGAAGCCTACAACATGCTCGCG
>PVBE011965700.1_pt1 | contig 74608 bp, 58 predicted proteins | sample 1631181 | NCBI WGS metagenome assembly PVBE01 (sample SAMN08397723, study PRJNA350692) | Marine metagenome, whole genome shotgun sequencing project. | isolation source: water | place: Pacific Ocean | collected 2012-04
CCCAACAAGTGCATCTTTGAGTTCAGGTACAACCTGTGAAGCGCTTGCTATAACGATATGTGTTTCGGGAAATACAAATAATCGTCTGCCCACACCAAGGCCTGAGGATACCATTACAGAACCGAATCTTGAGATTAAAAAATCGCAACTAGTTATTCCAACACTCACAGAGTTAAATTCATCAACTTCATTAATTATATCAATATCGTGCTGTGATAATAGCTCTGACAGACTAACATCAGGACAAATAATATTTTTCCAACCTTCTTTTTCAATTAATGCAACAAGATTATCGTTTAATTCTTTATTATTTGCACAGTAGATGAACGTGCCATTACATTCTTTAAGTTTGTAAGCAAATTGTACTTCGGGATCTTCTTCCTGTTTATGAAATAATGGGGATGAAAAATCAACATTTTTGAAAGGGTTTTCAAGCTTATTGATTAGTGCATTGCGAACTTTTTTAAGTACTTTTTCCTTGCTGGTACTATCTTTCATTCTCCCCCAATTGTTAATAATTTGTTTTTAGATGATGTTTATGAAAGATAGGTGAATACTACTTACCTTCATTTTGCTTTTTATTTTTTGATGTCCGAGGCTTTCTTGTTTTTGAACCGCTTTCCATTTCTTTAAGTAAGTTAGTAGTAATGCCCCATGGTCTTTTCCCAAAAACAGCTTCAAGATCATTACTAAAGATAACTTCTTTTTCTATTAACAAGGCAGCAAGTTTCTCTAAACCATCTTTGTTATCTTCTAGTGTTTTAACAGCTCTTGTGTAAGCTTCTTCAACAATTCGGCTGATTTCGTTATCAATACTTTCGGCAGTTTTCTCACTGAAGGGTTTGTTAAAAGAATAATCCTGCTGGCCGGTTGAATCGTAATAGCTGAGGTTACCTATCTTTTTACTTAATCCATAATATGATACCATTGCATACGCCTGCTTCGTAACTTTTTCAAGATCATTAAGTGCCCCTGTTGATATTTTACCGAAAATTACTTGCTCCGCTGCACGACCTCCTAACGCAGCCGTCATTTCGTCAAACATTTGGTCGTAAGTAGTTATTTGTCTTTCTTCAGGAAGATACCATGCTGCTCCCAGTGCTTTTCCTCTTGGCACTATTGTAACTTTAACAAGTGGATGTGCATGTTCAAGAAGCCAACTTATTGATGCATGACCAGCTTCATGGTAAGCGACAACCTTTTTCTCGTCGGGTGATATTACTTTATTTTTTTTCTCTAAACCACCTATAATCCGGTCGATTGCATCCATGAAATCCTGACTTGTAATGCTTCTGTGGTTTGATCTTGCAGCTATTAAAGCTGATTCATTACAAACGTTTGCAATATCAGCACCTGAAAAACCTGGTGTTTGTCTTGCAAGGAAACCATTATCAACATTTCGTGAAAGCTTTAGTGGTTTCATATGCACATCGAAAATTTGCTTTCTTTCTTCAAGGTCAGGAAGTTCAACATGTATTTGTCTATCAAACCTACCAGCTCTCATGAGTGCTTTATCAAGTATATCTGCTCTGTTTGTGGCTGCAAGTATAATTACTCCCGAGTTTGGAGAGAATCCATCCATTTCAGTAAGCAGCTGATTAAGTGTGTTTTCGCGTTCGTCATTAGCTCCTGTAATTTGGTTTTTACCTCTGGCTCGACCGATGGCATCAATTTCATCAATAAAAATAATACTGGGTGCTTTTTCCTTTGCTTGTTTAAATAAATCGCGTACACGAGAGGCTCCCACACCTACGAACATTTCCACAAAATCAGAACCTGAGATTGAGAAAAATGGAACATCTGCTTCTCCAGCTACAGATTTCGCTAAAAGCGTTTTGCCTGTTCCAGGAGGACCAACTAGTAACACACCCCTAGGAATTTTGCCACCTAGTTTTGTGTATTTCTCAGGCTTTTTCAGGAAGTCTACTATTTCAGTAACTTCAACCTTTGCTTCTTCAAGTCCTGCAACATCCTTAAATGAGATGTTCACGCTTGTTTTTTTATCATAAATCTGGGCTTTGGATTTACCGATATTAAATATCTGACCACCGGCACCGCCACCACCTTTACTCATCATTCTCATAAAAAAGAACCAAACGCCAACAAGTAAAGCAATAGGAAAAATCCAGCTTATTATTTCACCACCCCAATTGTGCCTGGTCTCGTTTTCAACGTAAACAGGATCAGTTGTATCTTTTTGAACGGCCTCAACATTGTCATAAAATTTATCCACCGATCCAACTGGATAATAATAATGTGGATTGTTTTTGTTAAGGCCCGATTTTCCCTCAACATCTTTATGTATTTCTTTAGATAACTTGTCGGGCTTAATATATATTTCAGCGGTTTCCTTGTTTACCAATATTATTTTCGACACATCATCATTTTCGAGCATAAGCTTTAAATCGCGCCAATTGGTTTGTTCACCATCGTCATTAAATCCAATAAACTGAACTCCTAGTAGGATTACTATAAGAATACCATAAATCCAATAAAAATTAAACTTTGATTTCCCATCCTTTCCAGGACCTGTTAATTTGCTAAAAGGATTTGTTCCGGAACTTTGTTTCTTTTTTATATCTTTATTATCTTTCTCTGCCATTCTGTCGTAAATTAAATTTGTAAGGACTTAGTCATCACTCTCATATCTCTTCAATACAGCGTCACCCCAGAGTTCTTCTAACTTATAAAAGTTTCTGATGTCCTCGCGAAACACATGTACTACAACATCGAAATAGTCTATCAAAATCCATTCCGAATTTTCATAACCTTCTCGATGAGACGGTTTGATATAACAGTTTTTTTGCACAATTTCCAACACGTTATCATAAATGGCATCAACTTGTGTGCTTGATTGTGCATCACATAACACAAAATATTGTGAAACTGAGTCAACAATATTTCGTAAATCAAGACTGATAATATTCTTTGCCTTTTTATCCTGCATTGCAGCAACAACCTGCTTTAGAATATTTTTGGCGTCATCTTTACCAGCTTTACCCTGCATGTATCAATTACAATTAAGTTACAAAAGTACTAAAATAGTAGTTGGTTTAATGTGCTATTTTTGCATATCTACCAATACAACTAATGCAATTTAATATTATTAATATCCCTAAGCTTAAATCAACTAACAGTTATGCTCAAGAGTTGATTGAAAGTGGTGATTTGCATGAAGGTGATGTTATTTCTACTCAGTACCAAAAAAATGGCAGAGGACAAGGAGATAATTTTTGGGAAAGCGAGCATGGTAGCAACCTCTTGGTGAGTATTATACTTGAGCCTAGTATGGTTCCTGCTCAGCGACAATTTGTGCTTACTCAAATTGTTTCCCTTGCCTTGGTTGATTTAATCAAAGAATATATCTTAACTGAGGAAGTTAAAATAAAATGGCCAAATGATATTTATGTAAACAAGAATAAGATTGCCGGAATACTATTCCAAAACTTCGTAAAGGGAAATCATATTGAGTTTTCAATTGCTGGTATCGGGATAAATGTTAATCAGAAGAAGTACTATTCAGAGGTGCCAAATCCTATTTCAATTATCCATCATTCAAATAGTCCAACTAATTTAAAAGTCTTGTTGGACAAGCTTCTTGATAAAATTGGTTTTAACTATGAAACATACAGGTTAAAGGAAAATTTTGAAGAGCTCAAATCAAAGTACGTTATTAATCTATATAGATATAATGAGTGGGCAACTTACTCAGATGGCAACAACCCTTTTCAGGGAAAAATTTTTGATATTGATGAATTTGGCAGACTTGAAGTAATGATGAAAAGTGGCGAGGAAAAGAAATTTATGTTTAAGGAAATTGAGTTTGTTGAATAATTTATGTCATAACGTTGTTATTACCTGCCAATCGCTTCATTTATATTTCCAGCCATTACATTAACAAGATTCTCAAGAGGACGTTTTGCCATCATTGCCATCATTGGGTTTAGTTGAGCATCAACTTCAACTTTGGCTATTGTGTTATTCTCTTGTTCAGATAATCTGATAATAAGTCCAAAACTGAAAGGTACTTTTCCTTCCGGTACTAACTTTATAAGAGTATGGGGTACTTTTTCAGAAAACGTTAACTTAACACTGGCCATTCCCTGTATAGTAAACGAGCATGAGTTCTTATCAGATTGCCAATTGGTAATTTGATCAGGCATCAGGTTTTCAAAGTTATTGAAATCGGTTAAGAAATTGTAAACACTAACGATGTCTTTATTTATGGTGGCAGGTTTTCCTTCAATTATCATTTTGTTATGCTTTAATGAGTTAATGTTTAATTGCTTAATGCGAAAATGCTTAAATGTTTATTATTTCCATAAGGTGATTTCTTATTTTATAATTTACTCATTTTTATCACTCCATTTTTTCGGATCTTTTCTCCATTCCAAAAGCGACAACTCATCTTCTTGAGAAACATAATTCTCATTTATCGCTATATTAATCATTGTATTATAATCCGACAAAGCTATTAAATCACAGTTTTTATTATTGAAATTTTCTTCTGCAATTTTAAGACCATAAGTAAAGATTGCAACCATTCCGGCAACTAATGCGCCTGAAGCCATTAAAGCATCAACCGCATTGAGGCTACTCTTACCTGTTGAGATAAGATCTTCAACTACAACTACAGTTTGTCCTTTTTCAATTTTGCCTTCAATTTTATTTGTCATGCCGTGAGCCTTAGCAGACGACCTCACATAAACAAACGGTAAACCTAACTCATCAGCAACCAAAGCCCCTTGGGGTATACCTGCTGTGGCCACTCCTGCAATAACATCAACATTACTAAAATTATCTCTGATTACATCTACAAGTTGCCTTTTTATATATGATCGTTTTTCAGGGTATGAAAGAGCCACACGGTTGTCGCAATAAATCGGCGATCTTAAACCTGATGCCCACGTAAAAGGGTTGACAGGGTTTAATTTTATAGCTTTAATTTCCAGTAAACTGAGGGCTATGTATTTTGCTGTTTCTTCTTTAAATATCATGCAACAAACGTACGAAAAGTTTCGAAAGTTGGGGTATATAATTGTGGAAAATGGGAAATGAGGAGAAACATGGTTATTGGGGTATAAGCGTATAAAGGTATAAGGGTATAAATGTCTTGTTCTGAAATAGGTTGACACACAAAGTAAACAAATTTCAGGATGAATCAAACCTTATTACTGTATACCTCTATACCTTCCCTAGTTAATCATAGTCAGTTTAATAGTTTCTGATTTTGCTCCGGCAGTAAGTTTGCAAAAATAGATTCCTTTTGCAAGTTCGTTGGCATTGAAAACTATATTATGTATTCCTGCTGCTTGCATCTCATCCGTAACAACTATAACCTTATTGCCATAAATATCGTACACAGTAATGTTAACAAGGCTACTTTTATCAATCTCATACCTGAGAGTAGTTTTTATACTGAATGGATTTGGATAATTTATAAATGAGAAAAGTTTATCGTCTTCATTCTTATCACCAATGCCAACATACCATGATTGACTGATGAATCCATAGTAAACATCCTGTTCTCCATTAATAGTATTTGCCCAGGCAAGATGTGCACCGTTATTATCAGAAACCATATCAAAATAATCTCCCATTTTGTTCTGATTAGGCCATCCTAAATGTGGATTAAATGATTCAGATAGCTTTTCGTTTGCAGACCATGTATCACCTTGATCATCAGAATATGAATAATATAATGCTGAAATATACGGATTCGTATTACCCTCGCGAGTATCAAGCCAAATTACATCAATACGACCATTAGGAGCTACTGACATTGTTCCGAACCATTGATAATTATAAGGGCTGGAGTCAGTATTTATTCTAATAGGGGCTTCCCAGGTAAGCCCTCCATCAGTGCTACGCGCAAACATTACATCTCCAGGATCACTACTGCTATAGCGATCAACCGATGCAAGTACATAAACATTGCCTCTTCCCGGTCCTTCCGATCTATCCACATCAATCCAAGCCTGCCCTAATAATCCTGCAGGGTTAACGTTAGTCCATCCTGTTAAGGCTCCATCGAGGTCAACATATGTAGGCTCTTCCCAGGTTACTGTTGCATCAGGATCTTTGGCGGAGGTTGATTTTATAACAACTGCACTAATGTTGGACGTAGTTCCAACTGTATAAACTTCGCCATCAGGCCCAACCGTTACTGTTCCCCAATACGGGTTACCTAATATTTCTACACAATCTTCATAAGTATCACCCTCATCAATTGAGCGTGTGAAAAAATCAGGATTGCATATTGAATAGTATGAAGTCCAGAAAGCATATATATTACCATTGCCTATTCCTCCTGTACGGTCTATTTGCATCCATTGTTTGTCGCCACCAAAGGCATAGGTTCCATTATCCCAAACCACACCACCGTCTTCAATCCTATATATATCAGTAATAAAATCGCCATATTGGTTATATGTAAGACTGTTGTAATAGAAATTTCCATTTTCATCATATTCAAGAACAGGGTCAGAGCGGAACACCCCAGCATCAATTGGTTCAGGAGAAGTCCAAGTTAGGCCTGCATCCGTTGAATAACCATAACCTGCTTGTCTGAAGTTACTAGCTACATTATCAAATTGACGCCAACCAATTACTATCCTGTCGGGATTTGTTGGGTCGAATGCTATTGATGGTTCGTTGGCTGCATCAAAGAGTATGTTTTCACCATCTTCATTAACATTTACCTGAGTAGTAAAAAAAATACTGCTACGTGAGCTATATGCAGGAGATGTTTGATAATCCTTAGGTAATATTGGAAGGTAAGGATCATTAATTACTTCCTTATGCATATACCTCTTATCTGTATTTTGCTTTTGAGCAACTAACGATGATGGAATAATAGTTAATAATGCCATAAGCATCAAAGTTGTGAAACTAGCTGATAATAAATTCATTAATATAGTGTTTTGATTAATCTGGTTGCTTATAATAAATTTCTTTTTGGTTGTAACTACAAAGAAACATAAAAAAGACATTCGATCTTACAAAATAGTTGTAGGGATAATTCTATGTCCTTCATGGAAATGTATTATTAATTAGATTTGCTTTCGAAAAAGAAGATACTTTTCAACCAATTATGATTATAGTTTACTTCAACGATATTGCGATCAGGATAACAACTAATTCTATACCGGCTTCAGAAAGTATGAGACTATTTAATGCATCGCATAAAGAAGATATCCAAGGTTTTTTGAAGAAATTAATTGATAATAAGATAACTAGTGATGCTAATATTTTTGGGTTTGAGTACGTGGATTTATTTAATGAAATCTCTAACCATTTCAGATACATTGAAGCTGCAGGTGGTGTAGTTATAAATAGTGAAAAAGAGTTTTTGCTTATAAAGCGATTTGGTATCTGGGATCTGCCAAAAGGAAAAATCGAAAAGCGAGAATCAGTAAAGGATGCTGCGATCCGTGAAGTTTGTGAAGAAACAGGATTAAGCCATGTTGAAATAGTGAAGCCCTTGCAAGATACTTTCCATATTTATAAGCAAAAAGAAAAGTGGTATCTTAAAAAGACACATTGGTTTTTAATGAGAACAGAAGATACTTTTGAACTTATTCCACAAGTAGAAGAGGATATAAGTGAGGCTTTGTGGATGGAAAAATCGGTGGCTCAAAGTGCTATCTCAAAGTCGTACCGTTCACTTTCTGAAACATTGGCGTATTTATTTTGTTAGGCTTTAACTAAATTCTTAATCATTCATTCAACGGGATAAACTTGTCATCAGTAGCTGGGAAGAAGATGTGATTTATAGGGTCGTAGCGCCAATACTTGGTACTTCTGGCATCGGGATGTATTTTTTTATTTAGCTCATCATTCAATAAAAAATCAAAAGTATAACCAGCGTATTCTTTTCCTAGCCTGTATGCAAAATCATAAAGGACATCTACTTTTAACGAATCGATATTATACATATATCGTACCTTACCGCTAAATATATCATAATCGAATGAGCCATCAGGGATATCAGATATCATATCGGTAGTGAAATAAATTTGTTGATTATCAATGTTGTCGTTGAGGTTGTAGATCTCGAACCATGAATTAACATATACGGCGTTAAGATTATGATCGTGATAGAAGTTCTTTTCATAAACATTTACTTCGTCACGATAAGTATACAAGGTCTCTTCGATTTCAATCTGAGCAATATTTACTTGATAACTGTTCGAATCTAAATTTAAAAATTCCTCCGTTTGATCTTGTGTAAAAACCCTAAATCCAAAACTACTCAATGCTTTATTATATCCCAGCATGTAGTTAACGATAAACAATGAGTCGTTTAAATCTGATAAATATTCGCTATGTATCAGTAGTATTGAGTCTTTATTCTCATCATCACCTATGCCAAGCGAGTCCATTAAATATGTTTTAAGATTTGTCTTAAATAAATAATCAGGAGCAATGACTAGCAAATTTTTTGCACCTGCTTTTGATGCAAACTCGATTGCTAACTTCTTCTCAGGATTGCATGCCATTAACCCAATTAAAACAGCTACAGTGACAAATAATTTGAAAACTAAATTATGGTATTTCATTATTTTCGATCAACAATTTGATGAATACTAATTTGTAAACGAGATTATTTTAAAAATCATATATTAACAATTACTATGCCGTCTATTAATAATACAATTTTAGTATCAGGTTGTAAAACTATTAATAAATGTTATTGCAGCATGCCTCATACAATCACTAATTTTTACTGTTTATAAACTGTGTAATTTATGGTGATTGTTGGTCCTGTTTTCTCAATTATCCGTAAATTAGCATTTTAAAAAATAAAATAATTATCATGGATAATTTGAAGAATATAGATTGGAGAAGTCTCCCTTTCGGATATCAAAAAACTGATTATAATGTGCGTTGCTATTATAAAGATGGTAAGTGGGGCGAATTGGAAACTACATCATCCGAAACTATAAACATTCACATGGCGGCAACTGCTTTACATTATGGTCAAGAAGCATTTGAAGGATTGAAAGCTTATCGCGGTAAAGACGGAAAGGTAAGATTGTTTAGATGGGAAGAAAATGCGAAACGTATGGCACGTTCAGCGGATGGTATTATGATGGCGAAGGTGCCGGAAAAGATATTTAAAGAAGCAATTTTTAAAGCCGTGAAACTTAATACGAAATATATTCCTCCATATGGTACAGGCGCAACACTTTACATTCGTCCATTATTGTTTGGAAGTGGCCCTCAGGTTGGAGTAAAACCAGCAGAAGAATATATGTTTATGGTATTTGTAACACCGGTTGGCCCATATTTTAAAGAAGGATTTAAACCTGTACCTATCGAAGTTATCAGAGATTATGATCGCGCTGCGCCACAAGGAACCGGAAATATTAAAGTAGGAGGTAATTATGCTGCTAGTATGGTACCCGCTCACAGGGCTCACCTTGATGGTTTTGCATCGGTACTTTTCCTTGATGCTTTAGAGAAGAAATATTTAGATGAAGCCGGCCCGGCTAATTTTTTCGGAATTAAAGATGGCAGATATATTACACCACAATCAGATAGCATATTGCCCTCGATAACTAATATGAGTCTCGAACAAATTGCTGAAGATATTGGCCTCACGGTTGAGCGCCGTAGTGTACCAATTGAAGAACTAGCTACATTCGAAGAGGCAGGAGCTTGTGGAACAGCAGCTCTTATTAGTCCTATCTCAAAGGTTTACGACAGGGTAAAAGATATAACTTACGAATATGGTGAGATTGCAGGACCTTATTCAACAAAACTTTATATAACTTTAAGGGCTATTCAGGAAGCTGAAATAGAAGACAAACATGGTTGGACTACAGTTATAGATGGGGTGTAGGGGCTTATAGTAGACCAAAATCTTCAAGGTATAATTCCATTTCTTCCTGAAGCTCCGTAGCTTTTTTTCTGGCTACTTTTGCGAAATCTTCTTCGGTTGAGGAGTAGATTATTCCACGTGAGGAATTAACTAGTAGTCCGCAATGATCATTCATTCCGTATTTTGCAACTTCTTCTAAGCTACCACCCTGAGCACCAACCCCGGGCACTAATAAAAAGTTATCTGGTACTATTTTACGGATCTCCTGTAAGGCTTCTGCTTTTGTTGCCCCAACAACAAACATTATCTGATCATCTGATCCCCAGGTTTCGGCAGTTTTAAGTACATCCTCAAAAAGATGTGTTCCATTTTTATCTTGAATGTATTGAAAATCAGAAGCACTTTTGTTGGAAGTCAGTGCTAGGATAATAGACCAACAATCTTTATATTCGAGAAAAGGGGTAACGGTATCTAATCCCATATATGGTGCAAGAGTCACAGCATCAAAATTATATGTGCTAAAAAATGTACGGGCATACATTGCCGAAGTGTTGCCTATGTCACCACGTTTTGCATCAGCGATAATAAAAATATCAGTAGTTACTGACCTTATATAGTTTACAGTTTTCTCTAGACTATCCAATCCTGCAGATCCCATCGATTCATAAAAGGCAATGTTTGGCTTGTAAGCAACTGCTAATGAATGGGTGGCATCAACAATTTGTTTGTTAAACTCAAAAACAGGGTCATCTGTAGATAGCAAATGTTTTGGAATTTTATTTATATCAGTATCCAGCCCTATACACAGGAATGATCTTTTCCTTTTGATCAGTTGAAATAGTTCTTTTCGATTCATTTTAGACTTCTTCTTTTAACTTTTCAGCATTTTCAGCCATTTGAAGTTTTTCGGTAATATCTTTAATATCACCATCAATAATTGCTGGTAAATTGTAAAGTGTAAGATTGATTCGATGATCGGTAACACGACCTTGTGGCCAGTTATACGTTCTTATTTTTGCAGAACGATCTCCGGTTGACACCATAGTTTTTCTTTTTCCTGACATCTCTTCAAGATACTTAGTATACTCCAGATCATATATTCTGTTTCTAAGCTCTTTCATTGCTTTGGCAAGATTTTTAAGCTGTGATTTCTCATCCTGGCACGTAACAACAATTCCTGTTGGTATATGTGTTAGTCGAATAGCTGAATAAGTTGTATTAACAGATTGACCACCGGGACCTGATGAGCAATAAGTATCTTTTCTAATATCACTATCAAGTAACTCAACATCAAAATCTTCAGCCTCGGGTAGTACTACTACAGATGCTGCAGAAGTATGAACTCTACCTTGTGTTTCAGTTTTAGGAACACGTTGTACCCGATGAACTCCTGATTCGAATTTCAATATTCCATATGCACCATTTCCTGTTATAGTAAAGACAATCTCTTTGTAACCTCCGGCAGTACCTTCATTTACTTTTGTAATTTCTGTCTTCCAATTTTTGCTTTCGCAGAATTTCTGATACATTCGGTATAGATCGCCGGCAAAAATACTAGCCTCATCACCGCCGGTACCCGCCCTGATCTCCATAATTGCATTTTTGGTATCTTGAGGATCTTTGGGGATTAGCAACATCCTTATTTTTTCTTCAAGTGTTTCCTTTTCAGGTGTCAGCTGATCAATTTCTTCTTTTGCCATTTCCTTGAATTCAGCATCGTCTTCTGTTGCAAGCACTTCTTTGGCACTTACCAGATTTGCAATAAGTGACTTATATTCTTTGTAAGCAGTGATAAGAGGTTCCAGATCCTTATAGTCCTTGTTCAACTTAACATATCGCTTCATATCCGTAATAACTTCAGGATCATTCATCTGATCGGCTATCTCCTCCCAGCGATTTTTTATAACCTCTAATTTATCAATAATTTCCACAGATTCTCAATTTGGATGCAAAGGTATTAAAAATGGATGAGGTTAGTTGCTTTTGGAAATCTGCATCATGCTTAATTGAATATCACCTTTTTCGGGATATATACTAATCCAGTTGTTATCGTCAGCAAACCATTTATACTGATTTCCAACTCTTATTATGTAATCATTTTTTTCAACTCCTTCTGCAACAACTACAACAAATCCTCCATTTTTACCTTTGTCGCTACCATAACTAACGATTAATTTATGCACATTTCCACTTAAATTTGTAGCTTTAAAATAGATATAACTAGATCTTCGTACTTTAATACTAACAGGATCAAAAGCAAACTTTCTGGTTGTTTCGGAGTTTATTGTAATAGTGTCGTTTAGTATATTAACAATAGCATTTTCCGTCATGAGAGTTATTATTTTGGAAATCATTTCTTTTGGATAACTTTCTTTATTAAGAATGTTCAACGCTTCGCGATATGCGTCAATTGCCTTATCGTATATTTTTACAGCATACAATTTATCGGCATTAGAAATTGCCAGATCATATTTGTCTTTTGTCTTTTTGAGTTCGTCTTCAATCAGGGTATTAATTTCAGCTATTCTATCTTGTGGATAGCTTTCGTCTGCTTTCATGTCAAGAGCAATTTTATATTGGACTAGTGCTTCTACTAAATTTGATGAACTATAAAAGTTATCGGCAACTGTTACAACCTTGTTGTATTTTTGATTATTCTCGAATTCGATTTTTGCAAATATTTCGGATATTTCATTGATCTTCACTATTGGATACGCTTCATCGGTTTTTATTTTTAGTGCTTTTTCGTAAGTAATCTTTGAAATTAAATATTCTTCCTCAGCCAATAATTCATCTGCTTCCTTTACAACTTTATTGTAATCTTTCATGACCTGGATAGCTCGATCATAATCTATTTTCTTATTCTTAGCAATTTGAAGTTTATTACTTGCTAATGTATCACTAGGCTTGATTGAGACAGCTTCAGTAAATGCAGTAATCGACTTATCATACAAATTTTGTTTAAGCAATGAATCGCCTATAATTATATAAGAATTAAATTGTTGGTCGATTTGTTTTTGAACTTCTAGAATCTTAAATATACTGTCAATTATAGCAATAAACTGTTTAGGTTTTGCTTCAAGGGGTTTTATTTGAGATGCACTCAAAAATGAGATCCGAGCTTCATGAAACTGATCTTTGTTAAAAAGATTTTGTGCAATTACAATGTTCTCAGCATATTTCTCGTCGATCTCTTTAAGTTTTTTGAGAGTATCTTCAATCACTTTTATTTCCTTTTGATTCTGCTCAATCATAATATCAATTTCAGACTGATAATTATTTTGTGAAGAATTATCACTCACTAATGTTAATGAGGGTTTATAATTTATCATACTTGCTCTTGACTTTGTAATAACAGGTAAGATTTCAGTAGGCTTTCTAGAGATTAAGGATTTATTGTCAGTTTCAGAAAACTGCGTTATAACTTGCTTATTTTCAATTCTGTCTATTTGATTCGGAGGGTTCTGTTTTGTTGCTAACAAGGTAAAAGTCTTTATCTCATTCGCCAAAGCCCAATTATCTGGTAATATATCCTGCGCGTTTTTAAGATGACGTAATGTTTTTGCGTATTCCTTGGTATCTATATAATTGCTGGCCAGCTCAATTTCTTCGCTGTAAGCAGTTAGTTTTGCCTCCATATTTATTCTTGCTTCTTTCGACTTTGCAATTTGAACATCAGGTGCTGTGTTATCTGGAAGTATTTTTGCCGCTTTTTTGAAACTCTTGATTGCCTCTGTAAACTTGTTCTGATCAAGTAATATAACACCAGTAGACATTAAGTTGTTAAAATCTTCAGTGTCTCCATTTTGGCTTTCCTTAATCTCTAGTATTCTATTAACTTTTCCCTTTGCATAACCATCATTTGGAATTATTACCAATGCCTTATTGTATTCTCTAAGAGCATAATCGAATTTGTATTTTCTGAATAGATCATCAGCTATTTCGATGATGGCAAGATAGGCTTCCTCCTTGTACGCCCTTGAGCTAAGTACATCGGAAACCTTTTTTATTTGACTGTTAGCATATTTGTCATGTGACTTAAAAGAAAGAGCAATCTGGTAATATTTTTTTGCTTCAATAATCTTTTTGTCTAAAAAAAGTTCATCTCCTATCATAATTGCTTCATCATAATCTTTTGCTTGTTGTGCTATACCTGCACAATCAAGAAATAAACCAATTATAATCAATATCCTACCTAGATATTTCTTACTAAAAGAATAAATAACTTACTTGTTTTGTGCTCGTTTATTTGTTAATTCTGATATTATTCAGAATACCTGTTCAATTATGTTTACCAACTTCCTCCGGCGCCTCCACCGCCGAAACTTCCACCACCAAATCCGCCAAATCCACCTCCACCAAATCCTGATCCTCCTCCTGAAAAATTACCCCAGTTACCGGAATGTGAACCGCCTCCTAATGCGCTACCAAGCCATAAAGCAGTCCATAATGACGCGTTTGATCCAATGCTGTGTGATCGGCCACGGTTCGATCTAATAACAATGATAAGTATTAAAAGGATTACAAAAGGTAAGAATGAAAATATGCCTGACGTTCCTGTTTGTTTTTTGTATTCATCAGATGATATCTCACCGGCTGCTAATTGCATTAATACAGAAATAGCATTATTAATACCTTGGTAGTAATTATCGCGTCTGAAATAAGGTATCATTTCATTATCTACGATTCTTTTTCCGATAGCATCTGGTATAGCAGGCTCCAGTCCATAACCAACGGCAATAAATGCTTGGCCTCTATCTGTAGAACTAAGCTTTGGTTTTATAACAATTACAATTCCATTATCGAACTTTTTTTGACCCACCTGCCACTTTTCTCCAATCTCAAATGCAAACATTGATGGTGTATAACCATTAAGAGATCTGACAGTGACAATTGCAATTTGATTAGAGGTCGAATCGTTGAAAGCCACAAGTTTTTTTTCAAGTGTGCTCCGCTCTTTTAATGTAAGAATATTTGCAAAATCATTAACAAGCTGTGGGGGATTAGGCCTTTGTGGAATTGATTGACCAAATGCATTGGCAATAATAAAGCTAAAAAACATTAAAATGGTAATGCTAAAAATTTTGCTGTGTCGTTTTATTCGCATAATTAATTGTTCTTCTATCAGTCACCAAAAGATATGTCATCCGACAGCTCATTGATATCGTCAATATGATGTGGGAAGTGTTTTTTTAAACGTACTCCAGCTTTAGCTATTCCACTAGTCAAACCTTCAGTAAATTCGCCAGCCTCGAATTGTTTAGCCATCGAATCTTTAATTTCTTTCCAAAAATCTTTAGGAACTTCTTTATTGATTCCTGTGTCACCAATAATGGCAAATTTCTTGCTTACTATGGCGAGATAAAACAGTACACCATTATCAAGGTCTGTTTTTTCCATATTTAATTTTTTAAATAAATATGATGCTCTGTCAAGTACATCACCATTACAATCATTCTCAATATACACTCTTATCTCTCCTGAAGTATCTAGTTCAGCATTTAGAATAGCTTTTTTAATCTCCGATCTTTCTTCTTTGTTAAAGAAGTCTTTTGCTTTTGCTTTCATGAGATTATAGTTTTAATTTCTAAGATTAAAATTCAACTTTTGGAGCTTCATCAGCACCTTCCTGAGCCTCAAAATATGGTTTCTTTTCGAAGCCAAACATATTTGCAAGCATGTTTTTAGGGAATAATTTGATATAAGTATTATAATTTCTGGCAGACTCGTTAAACTTACGTCTTTCTACAGCAATACGATTTTCAGTGCCTTCAAGCTGTGCCTGGAGTTCCAAAAAGTTTTGATTTGCTTTTAATTCTGGATAGCGCTCAACAACAACCATTAATTTAGAGAGGGCGCTGCTAAGTCCATCTTGAGCCTGTTGGAATGCTGCTATTTTACCTGGAGTTAGATCTCCGGCATTGATAGTTGTACTGGTTGCTTTTGCACGAGCATTTATTACACCCTCAAGCGTTTCTTTTTCATGTGATGCATAACCCTTAACAGTTGCTACAAGGTTTGGAATAAGATCTGCACGTCGTTGATAAACATTTTCAACATCCGCCCATTGTTTATCAACGGTTTCAGACAATGTAACCATATTGTTATAAGTACCCTTAAACCAGCTATAAGTTATAAATCCAAGTATGACGATTATAATGATTATGATCCAGCTTTTTTTCATTTTTAAATGTTTTTATTGAATTTTCGGATAGCTAATGTAATCTTATTTTTTAATAGTATTAATATTTATATCCTTATAAAATATTTTAGACGCCTGCGGCAATCCCAATTATCCCAACTAATAATCCAACACTTATGTTAATGGCTTTTACAATAATAAATCCTTTTCGTGTTTCAGCAAGTAATGGTAGGCTCCCATGTCCATCTTGAACAATTGAGTTAGCCAGTAATATGCTAAATGGCAGACTGCCAGATGCAAAGAGAATAATAAATAACAAATGAGGTCCCGACTCAGGAATAATGCCAACTAATACGGCAATAATTAATACAATATAAATATTATCACCAATTATCTTTTCAAAATCTAGATATTGATTTACGAAATGAAGCAATAGTAGTGTGAAGAATGTCCATAGGAGTATTCGAACAAGATGTTTTTTAATAATGTGAGCCTTAATATGGTCTGCAAGAAAATGATCGTTTACAGTTAACAGCATCAACAATGAAATACTTAGTACTGTTATAAATGTGTATTTGATCCATTCAGGATGAACATGTACAGCTTCGGGTATAGATAATAATTCTATATGACCTTCATGGTCGTTCCCACCTACAAACAAGATCGCTGCTAAGGAACCGCCAAGTACAAGTATTAAAATTGCTCGCAGTGCTGTTAAATGTTTAAAGTTGTCAAGGATATCTTTTTTGTTAAAACAAAAACAATCGACCTCATCGGTATGAACCTCCATATGCTCTTCACCATAGTTTACAATACTCTTATCTTTTTTTATAAAGATGTTTACAATAAATCCAGAAGCAATTGCAATTAAGAATAATAGTATACTTATCAAAATGGCTGTCTCAGGTATTATTGAGAACAAAAAAAATGCTTCATCACCAGAAGTAGCAATCATTGCTGTGGCTAAGGCAGCAGTCCCAATTACATTATGAATATACAAAGACACGGCAGTATATGCTCCAAGACATCCTGGTATTAATCCTAATAATGCAGCTAAAAATATTTGTTTCCACGTACTGGTTTTAAGTTTGTTTCCCCAAATCCCTTTTGAGAATACATTGAGATATTCAATGATAAGCATCATTGAAAGCACAAATAGAGTAATCGTAAGTGATTGTCGAATTATGGGAAATATATCATGCATAATAAGAGTAGCTTATTAGAATGAAATTGCAGATGAAAACAATCATCAGCGTATGAAACTCAATAATTATTCTCCTTTATCTCAAAATACGACTGAGGGTGTAAACATGCCGGGCATTTTTGAGGGGCCTTTTCGCCTTCGTGCAGGTATCCACAGTTACGGCATTTCCAAATTATTTTTTCATTCCTTTCAAAAACATGACCGTCGTTTAGATTACTATAAAGTTTTAGATACCTGTTTTCGTGAGCTTTTTCCACTTTAGCAATCATTTTAAAGGCTACGGCTACTTCTTTAAAGCCTTCTTCTTCTGCAATTCTTGCAAACTCAGGATAGAGTTCTGTCCATTCTTCATTCTCACCCTCAGCGGCAGCTTTAAGATTATCCAATGTTGTGCCAATAATACCTGCCGGATAAGTGGCAGTTATTTCAACAGGCCTACCCTCAAGAAATTTAAAGAATCGTTTAGCATGTTCTTTTTCATTAAGTGCTGTTTCTGTAAATAATGCTGCTATTTGTTCAAGGCCTTCTTTTTTTGCTTTACTTGCAAAATAATCATATCGCATTCGTGCCTGTGATTCTCCAGCGAATGCTTTAAGAAGATTCTGTTCTGTTAGTGTTCCTTCTAATGAATTCATAATTATTTTAGATTGTTAAAAGTTCAAAGTTATTGATTTTTTAGTGCCAAATTAGCTCGCTTAATATTTTTATAGGCGTTTATTTAAATAACATACTATTTTTACGCCGAATTGTATCACTAACAAAAACTATAAAGTATAGATTATGAGAAGATGTATTTTGATTTTTACAATATTTATAGCTGCAATTTATTTAGCATATGGACAAGCTGATGGATTAACTGTTGCTGAAGAAACTGATTACAGTTCAACTTCAACTTATTCTGATGTTATTAAATTTATCGCAAATTTGCAGGAGCAATCACCTTTTGTAAAAATCGATACAATAGCCCAATCAATCGAAGGCCGCATAGTTCCAATGATGATTATTGCGAATCCTTTACCTGAAAATCCTAAACAAGTTGGCGACCGAATTGTTGTTTATATTCAGGCAAACATTCATGCCGGAGAAGTTGAAGGAAAGGAAGCCTCACTAATGCTGGCAAGAGATCTTCTTAAGAATCCTTCATCCGAGATTATGAAAAATGTCGTAACCTTAATTGTCCCAATATTAAATACTGATGGTAATGAGAAGATAAGTACAAATAACAGAAGAAACCAGGTTGGACCTGTTAATGGAGTAGGAGTGAGGTACAATGGTCAAAATCTTGATTTGAATAGAGATGCTATGAAACTCGAAACCCCTGAAATTACAGGTGTGGTTGAAAATATTCTAAATTATTGGGATCCTGCAGTTACAGTTGACTGCCATACAACAAATGGTTCATTTCATGAAGAACCGATTACCTTCACATGGATGCAGAATCCAAACGGTGATAGAAACCTGATTAATTTTATGCGCGATGATATGATGCCTGCCGTTCAAAGAACATTGAGGGATGATTACGACGTGGAAAATATTTTTTACGGTGTGTTTATTGACCGTATGAATTATGACAAAGGCTGGGTATCATACGCAAGTGAACCCAGATACTTTGTTAATTATATAGGTTTAAGGAATCGTTTAGCAATACTGAATGAAAATTATGTTTATGCTGATTTTAAAACACGTGTTAACGGATGTTATTACTTTCTGAAATCTGTTCTTGAATATTCACTTGAGCATAAAAATGCAATTAAAGAATTGCTTGCCAGTGCTGATAAAATTACGATTTCACGTGGAGCGTCACCAAGTATTACCGACTCATTTGCAATTGAATATAAAGGTAAACCAACACCTGAATTGATAACAATTAAATCATTTGAAACGGATACAATTCCAGGTGTTAAAGGTTATTGGAGATACAAAGCGAGTGATAGGAAGAGAACGGTTACCGTTCCATATATTGCCGATTATTATCCAACAAAAAGTATAAAGTTCCCATATGCATACATATTATCTGTATCGGATCCTGAGATTATTTCTGTGCTAAATAGTCATGGGATTAAAATTCATCAATTGGGCAAAAATTACAAATTAATTGTAGAGAGGTTTGAAATTGATGAATTAAAAGGATCCTCACGTTTAAACCAGGGACATTATACAGATAAGATTAAAGGAAAATTTATTCAAGAAGAAAAGGAATTTAGCAAGGGAACCAATGTTATTTTAACGAATCAGAAACTTGGATCATTATGTGCTGCACTTCTTGAACCACAAGCAGTTGATGGATTACTTTATTGGAATTTCTTTGATAGATATTTGACTCCTCAATGGGGTTCCGGGTATTACCCATATCCTGTTTATCGCATTCTGGATAATATGGAATTGAATGTGATGAAGAAATAAGTTCTTTTAATGTTTCAGTTCAATCAATAATTTCTCAATATTTTCATCAACTGATTTTAAGCCATCTAGTATAATATCCGGATTAGTAGGTTCTTCGAAAATTGATGTTATACCAGAAAAATTCTTGACCTTTCCTTCTTTCGCTTTTTTATATAAAGATTTTTTATCTCGTTTTTCACAAGTCTCTAAAGGCGTATCTACAAAGACTAAAATGAAATTACTGTCACCTATGATATGTTTAATGTTTTCTCTTATCTTGTTTGTAGGTGTAATAAAAGCACAAATTGTTATCCCTCCAGATTTATTAATAATTTTAGCAATTTCAGCTATTCTTCTATTGTTTTCTTCACGATCAGAGATTGAAAAACCGAGGTCGTTATTAATGGTTTTTCTTACTTCATCGCCATCCAAAATAACTGACGAAATACCTTTATTTAACAATGCTTTTTGAAGATGATTGGCCATCGTGGTTTTTCCACTACCCGATAGTCCTGTAAACCAGATGGTTGTTCCAATCTTATCTTTTGCCACACGTGAATTCGATGATTGTTTTATTGACATTAAAGTCTCTAATTGTTTTAAAATAAGTTCTTCAAAAATACAATAACTTTGACTAGCTGTTTACTATCAAATCCACATCTGCTTCTGAATTAAAGTATGTGATTATTCTTTGAAGTATTCTTCAGACAAAGGCTATTTGCGCTTTGTAATTATATCTTGCATTTCACTCATTTTCTTAGGCTTGAAGATGGAGAGGTATATTTTTGCCAGGAAAAGAGGACCCTTGATAAGTATTATCATTCTTAACTTATATGGAAATTTTTCAACAATTAGCGTTGCCAAATAAAGCAATCCTGCATATAGGCGGCCAGGTAACACATACAAATAAATCAATAGATTAAACTTTTTATACACTCTTTCATATCCTGCTTGTACAGCAACCTTTCCAGCTGTTGCATCCATAAGTTTTATCTTCCAAGGTGATAATTGCTTTTTCCAAACTCCAATTTTACTAGTGTTTATTTTTTTCATTAAACTGGAGTGATAATTTTGAATATATCCGGGAGGATAGGTTTTGAGTATTTCATCTTTCTTATTATGAAAATTAAAGACACTGGCCTTATATTCAGCACCAATGAATTTACAAAGTTTTTCTAACTGGATTTCAGGATCTTTAACGAGATCTTCATATTTGATAACATAATAAGTATCAGGTCTTTCAGCGCCGTCCTTATTGAATCTCTTGAAAAAATATTTCCATTTCTGAACAACAAGTGAGGGTATTGGTAACTCAAAGTCAACATTTTTTATTGATACAAAGTTATCCCTGTAGTCTCGTATTATATGAATGAATTTTGCTTCTGGAAATATTTTTAATAACAATTTTGTGTAAATAGCATATCCAGGATTTTTATCTCCAATAGTTAATAGCTTTTCCTTCTCAAACAATGAAATATATTGCATGTATACTACTTTGCAAATTGTACCGTACGTATTATGACCTTTATATGATAACAGAGTTTTCTTCAGTTTATCAGGATCAATTGTCCATGTATCAAATAACCATTGATTGATCAGATCATTGTAAAATGAAAGTATATCTTTCTCAGTCCAGTTAGTTTTTTTGCCATACTTAGGATAAAGATTAACGATAAACTGACATTCGGGAGGGAAATTTACATTAGGATGTGCGTCAAAAAGAGTTCTCAGTAACGTTGTGCCCGATCTAGGTCGTCCAACAATAAAGAAAATCGGAATATTACTTAAGTTTTCCATTTACTTTTAACTTGTTTTTTGATTCGATAAAGATACTTATATCATCTTTTTTAAATCTAAGAATTTCAAAAAATCCAACTTTTACTTCCCTTGAATAAATAAGCCAGTATCCAAATGTTCCAACAGCATAACTAATGTCTGAAGCCCAGGCAGCTCCTTTTCCACCATATTCAGGAATCCATAGAAAGTTAAGTAAGATATTAATGATCAGAGCAGGTAGAAATACATAAATTGCAAGATAAGGTTTACCCATTCCTGCTAATTGTCCACTCAATACCCTGAAAATAACCAGAATGATAACTCCAGGCAACATTAAGTTAATTATCTCTATACTGGGATTAAACTCACTGCCAAATACGGCAGGTATAATATATGGTGCTACAAAAATAACAACTACAGAAAGAAGAAAAATTATTATAAATGACAATCTTGCGAGCGAAATTGTGGATTGAGTCATAATATTTTGATCTTTCGAATTTGCGGTCCTGCTAAATAATACAACACTTATAGCAAATGGTATTGTCCATAATTGCTCGACAATATGAACTCCGAGTGAGTAAATACCTACTTGCTGAATTGTAGATAACTTTTCAAGCAATAATATGTCAAGCCGATAATTCAACTGAACAACGAAAAATGTAAATGCATACATAATCCCTAAACTCAATAATTTTTTAACTATCTGCGGGATTAGTCTGAAGCTGATATTAAATTTTTGGTTGATGAGTAGAAATGCCCAAATTGCAACTAATATATTAGCTGTTGTTAGTGAAATTATCGCTCCGAGTAAACCAAGATCAAGTCCCCAAACAAGAATTATAGCAAGAATTAGATTTATTAAATTAATAGCCCATTCAAGTCTGTTAGCTTCTTTTATTTCATCTTTTCCAAAAAAGATACCACCGATATATACAATGCCAAGCCGGAAAGGAATAATAAGGATTACAAGACCAATTAGCAGAATTGTATATTCGGGTTCATAAAATATGAAATATGCACCAATACTAAATAGAATCCCAAGAATACTGGTGAAGAGAAGGATAAAAATAACAGAGGATACAATTGCATCGTCACTGTACTTTTTTTGCCCTATCATATAGATGGAAGCACCACGGACACCTAGATGGGTGAGGCTTACAACAATTATAGGTATAACAAGCAATGCATAATACAAGCCAAAACCGTCTACTCCTAAAATGCGGGTAAGCAGTATCACAACAAGTACTCCACAAATTATAGAAAATACATTGCTATTCAGTACACCGATAAAGTCTCTTAAGAATCGTCTTTTAGCCATGAGTAATATTGAATGGTAAAAGCATTATAGCCGCAAAGAACGTAAAATTATACTAAATGTAATTCTTCATCTCCAATATTAAATAATTATTTTTGTAACACTAAAATGTGGAATTAAAATGCAATATGAGTTTGTCTGAAATAATAATGAGTGAGCATTCAAAAGCACAGGCAGAAATGATAGCTGATATCATTATTCAGAGACCTGAGTTGTTAGACGAATTATTAGAAATTATTTTTTCTGACAAAGAACCACTTTCACGACGTGCTGCATGGCCATTAAGATTCATTCACGAAAAAGATGAACAATTATTAATATCATGTTTGCCAACGCTGATAACGAATCTCCCAAAGGTAAAAAGTGTAGCTGTTCAGCGTAATTTATTATATGTTCTGGCTTATTCCGAAGTTAAACAATCTCATCATAGTGAATTATTGCAATTCTCTTCAGAGCTTCTACTCGATTCAGGAACATCAGTTGCTTCGCTTGTTTATTCAATGGATATATTCTATAAAATAGCCTCATGTGAGCCTGATTTGTTAAATGAATTAGTTCTTATTATTCATCAGATTCTCCCGAATGCCACGGCTGGTGTAAAATCAAAATCAATGAAGATTTTAAGAAAGATTGAAAAATCAGGTCAAAAATTCATATAATTTTCTAACCAATTAAAACTAATTTTGCCGTTTCAATATAACAAAGGTAAATAACCATGATTCCAGGAGAATTTAATTTATTAAAGGCCAAACGTAGAACGCTGAATGGTTATTATCTTATAGATAATGAGGAAGTTGAAGTATTGTTACCAAATAAATATGTCCCAACAGGGATGAAACCTGGTGATGAAATATCAGTATTTATTTTTAAAGATTCGGAGGACAGGTTAACAGCCACTACAATTAAACCAAAAATATTGTTAAATGAATTTGGAGTTCTGGAGGTAGTAGATGTGAATCCAGTTGGTGCTTTCCTTGATTGGGGTCTTGAAAAGGATCTGTTAGTGCCCTATTCAGAACAAGTTGAGAAAATGAAGGTTGGCAGAAGTTATCCGGTTTATTTATATATGGATAATAAAACTCAAAGACTTGTCGCGACAGGCAAAATAAACAGGATACTTGAACGAGAGGAAATACAAGTCGATGAAGGAGAGGAAGTGGAGTTGTTGATATGCAATTCAACCGATATTGGTATAAATGTTATCATTAATAATTTACACCCCGGACTTCTTTACGATAATGAACTCTTTCAAGCTGTTACGCCTGGCGATATTGTTACCGGATATATAAAGAATATCCGACCGGATAAAAAGATTGATGTTAGTCTTCAAAAACAAGGATATATTAACGTAGAGCCAAATGCACAAAAGATACTCCAGAACCTGAAGGACAATAATGGTTTTTTAAATGTTACAGACAAAAGCGACCCTATTATTATTTTGGCTAAACTAGAGATGAGCAAAAAACTTTTCAAAAAAGCTATTGGTTCTTTGTATAAACAAAGGCTTATTCGGATTGAGAAGGATGGTATTTATCTAGTTGAGTCTGCCTGAAGCGATCAGCATTTTATTATACTTAATATTTCTTTGTAAAGAGTGTAATTTTGCTCATCAAAACAAACAAAAGAAACTTGTTCTGGAAGTTGGTTCATTCTAAGAAAAGATGAAACAGTATCAATTGCAATCTTAGCAGCTTCAGGCTTTGGAAAGCCATAAATACCTGTGCTTATGTTCGGAAAAGCAATAGATTTTATATTGTTTTGTACTGCAATCTCAAGGCTAACATTATAACAGCTTTCGAGAAGTTGTGGTTCATTTGAATTGCCACCGCGCCAAATCGGTCCCACTGTATGAATGATATATTTTGCAGGTAGATTATATCCTGAGGTTATTTTAGATGAGCCGGTATTACAACCATTAAGTTTTCTGCATGCTATAGATAATTCCGGTCCAGCAGCCCGGTGAATAGCCCCATCTACACCACCACCTCCCCCAAGTCTGCTGTTTGCTGCATTAATAATTGCGTCTACATGTAATTTTGTAATGTCATCTTTAACTAGCTTGATTCTGTTGTTGAGATTCATATTAATCACAATTAATCATTCACCAACAAACCGTAATTATTTCTTTTCTACAATTAGCTGAGCATTTTTGTAATCATAAATAATAACTTCGTTTCCCTTCTCAATCATTCCTGATCTTGCAGTAGCGTCAAAAAGTTCATCATTAATAATAACCTTGCCTGATGGACGAAGCACTGTGTATGCTACTCCGGTTTTCCCAACCATGTCTTCATAGCTCTTTAACGCTGAGGTATAACCTTCTTTTATATTTTGCACTTTGTCCAAAGCGAGGTGACCGAATATATTAGTTGTAAATAGCTTTTTACTAAGCATTATTGAGCCGAAGATTGCCAGAAAGAAGGCAATAATGACTATTGAAAATGCAGCAACAATACCTGTTGTATCGATTTCAAAAAATCCAGGCCCAACATTCCCAACCATACTTAATGTTAGCCCCGAAATCATGAATATTATGCCAAGGAGCCCTAATATTCCAAAGCCTGGGATCGCAAATATTTCTATTGCAAGCAGTATCAGTCCAAATACAAATAGTAAAATTTCCCAGTTATTGGCCAAGCCCTCTAGATAATGTGGAGCGAAGTAGAGTAGAGCAGCAAACACGGATGCAGCAAGAGGGAAACCAACTCCTGGAGATTGTAATTCAAAATAAATTCCTCCAATTATCATCATAATTAATAGCCCGCTGACCATTGGGTTGATTAGCCACCCAATTATTTTATCAGTTGCTGTTATTTTATGCTCAATAAACACATAGTCATTGTAACCTGCATGTTGCAATAGTTCGTCCATGTCCTCAACCTCAGCTCTACAAAAATTATTTTTAATGGCTTCTCCAACTGTAAATGTAAGTACCTGACCTGTGTCGCTAATTCCAGCTATATAAATCTTTGGGTCTACCATTGCTTGTGCAATATCAGGATCTCGCTCTTTTGCTTCAGCGGTGGATCTCATCATCGATCTCATATACGACTGATATTTATCAGGTAACACCTTACCTTCTTGGTCAACTACAGTTGCAGCACCAATACTAGCTCCGGGTGCCATATATATACTATCGCATGCAATTGAGATAAGGGCACCAGCCGAGGCAGCATTTTTGTCGATAAATACATAAACCGGAATTTGAGAGTTGAGAATTTTTGTCCTAATAGAATCGGCAGCATCTAACATTCCACCGTATGTGTTCATGTGGATCAGAATTATATCAGCATCATTTTTTTGTGCATTTTCTATGGCAAGTTTCGTTGTTCGCCAAATTGGCGGGGCAATCATTTTATCAATTTTGAATCGGTATACTTTGGTTGATTGATCACGCTCAATAGTATCTGCCGTTAATGCAAATGATATAAAATTCAGAAGACATATTATTAAAATTGGTACAGTTCTAGTACGTTTCATATTGATGAGTTGATACTGTTCATTTTCTCTTTTTTGCGTTTCCTGATTTTGCGCTTTATGGCCCGACGCCTCCAATACTTACCCCAAACAATATTCGTCCACAATCTTTCGTGAAAGTAATATAGTATTAGTTTGGAAAAAATATCAATAGCTGTAATTAATGATACTGCTCCAAGGATATCTTTGAAAGCAGTTTCTGTAGCCTGAGTAAATATTGTAAAGCTAATTATAAAAGTAGAACCCGAAGCTATGAAACGCCAGCTAATTGCCTTAAAAAGGCTTCTGTATGGACTATCCTTTTCTATTTCAGGATATTTATTTTTTGCCATAATTAATTTGTTTACTAGCTTACAATTATACAAAAAAATACTTGATTATTTCCCTAAAGATATCCTTTAAAGAAATGATGAAGTTTTCTAATAAACTCGTTGTGAGTAAGCTTATTAGAAGCAATTATCTGCTTTCCAAAAATATAATTGTTTTTATTTTTAAAGTCACTTACCATTCCACCAGCTTGTTTGACGATGAGTGATCCAGCAGCTACATCCCACGATTGCAGACCGTATTCATAAAACAGATCATAACGACCACAGGCAACATAAGCTAAATCAACTGCTGCGGATCCCAATCTACGAACTCCACGGGTTGTCCGCATCAGTTCTTTAAACAAATCTAAATATGGATCGAGCAAGGAATAATCGTAATAAGGAAAGCCTGTTGCTAGAAGTGAGTTATTCAAGTTAATCGTTTTCGAAACATTAATTTCCTTTCCGTTTAAAAAAGCAGAGCTATTTTTCCAAGCATAGAAACATTCATTCAAGTTTATTTCGTAAATAACACCCAAGATAATTTCATTCTTATCCATCAATGCAATTGATATGGCGTAAAGAGGAACACGGTGAATAAAATTTGTTGTTCCGTCAAGTGGATCTATTACCCAGTTAAGCTTTTCGGATCTGGCTAAACTGCTATCTTCTTCAGCAATAAATCCTGCTTCAGGAATTATCTTACCCAATTCTCTGACAAGAATTTTCTCTGATTCTTTATCAACATAAGTAACAAGATTATGGATACCTTTCTCTTCAACATCAGTACTGTCAAGTTTGTCAACTTCTTTCTTAATAAATTTGCCTACTGCCTTGGTTAGGTTTACAACTTGTTTTGTTATTATTTCTAAGTTCATGCTTCTGTTGTTTTCTTCTGATTTATATACAAAACAATCAATAATATTAGACCAGTAAAAAAGAGTATTGTGGATATTATTTCAGCTTGGGTTAATTTCATGCCAAGAAAATTGAAAACATTGTTTACCCTAATCTTTTCAATTAAGAATCGTTCGACTCCATTAAACATTAGGTAAATGGCAAAAAGCGAACCTGGTATTATTAGTTTTTTTCTTATGGACCAGAGTATGACAAAGATCACTAGTGACATTGTTGTTTCATAAATTGGTGTTGGAAATACTGGTTCCGCTAACTCAAAACAATGGGGACCTGCACATCCAGATATTGGAATACCTTGGTTCAAGATATTGTGTGGATAATTATATGCCCATACCCACTCAGGTAAAAAAGACAGCCACCCGGGCTGGGGTAATGTATTAGTAATACCCCAATCACCGTCTCCTGCAACCTGGCAACCAATTCTACCAATACCATAGGCTATTATTAATGATGGAGCAACCATGTCAGCCAGTTGCCGCCAATGTATGTTGTGCTTTTCTGCAAATATGATCAAGGCGATAGCAGCAACAATAAGTCCTCCATAGAAAGTTAGCCCACTTAATGATAATAATGAACCAATTGGATCCCTAATGAACTCGCTCATATTTTCAAGTTGGTGGAATAATTTCGCTCCGAGGATACCAAAAATCACAGCAATAATAACAATAGACCACACTTGATCTTTAGCTGGAATTTCAATTTCTCTCAACTCAGGCTCCTGAAGTTTGCCCTTATCTTTAATATAATATTTATAGAAGGTATAACCAGCAGCTATAATAAGACCGCCTATTAAAGAACCGTCTGAAGAAAAAATATATCCTTGAGGATCAGTAATCGCTAGTTTGTAATAAACTATAATGCCACCAATTTTATAACCTACAAAGAGACTTATTAAAAATGTTATTATTAGTTCAGTTAAGGATGCCGGTTTACCAATCAATATTTTTTTTATTGTAGGTTTTATTAAACCGTCCTTTTCTTTTCGTGCTAATTCATGTCTTAACAATAGAGCAGCAACTAAAAACGCCAAAGCAAGAAAGAATCCATAGCTTTGGATTGGAAGGTTAATGTCAGTTCCAGTTACATCATTAATAAAATCGGTAATTCTAGGGTACATTTAATATTATTTTAAAAAATAAAAATAAAGAAATTCTCAATGACGAAACTCACCCATTGTAAGCTATTAACTTTTGTTTATCCTATTTTTTAAAAACTGTTGAATTAATATTCCCCCGACAATAAAAATTAGCCCAATAAAAGTAGAAATATGAATTTTTTCGCCAACGGTATATCTTATGAAAAATAATGCTATAAATGGTGACAAATAAATTAGATTGCTGACCTTAGCAGTATTACTTGAATTAGTTAGTGCCATCAACCAGATTACAAAAGTAATGCTCATTTCAAATAGCCCAATGTAAATACTCCCAATCAAAGCATAACCCGTTGGAAATATTATTAGTTTAGTGGTGAACAGTAAATAGACAAGTATATAAACAAAACCGAAAAAGAGATTCAGGAATATTTTGCCAGTTTCTTCTCGATCATCTTTCATGTTCAGTATCCAGTAATAAGCCCAAAAAAAAGCACTTCCTACAGCAAGTAAAATTCCAATAGAGCTGGAGTTTTCAAGACTAATGAAACTTCCTTGCGTGCTGATAATAACTATACCAAAGAAGCTGATGAAAATTGCCATTATACTCCAAACACTTATCTTTTGATTTAAAAAAAAGATGGACATAATTACAAGAACAATAGGCCATGTATAATTCAGAGTTCCAGCTATCTGCGCCTCTAATAGTTCGTATGCCTTAAAAAGTACCAGATAGTATAAAAAGGGATTAAAGAAGCCCATAATTGCTGATGCCTTGATCTGGCTCACAGTAACAAGCTTAAAGTTTAGACGTTTTTTACTAAACTGATTTATTATCAGAAGAGCAATGGCACCAAATAATGACGACCACAACAATAACTGATCGAACTCAATATATCGCAAGGTTAATTTAAAGGCCGAACTCATCGTTGACCAAAATATAATTGCTAGTAAAGCTAGCAAGTAAGCTTTATTTTGATTGGCTAGTTTGTTCAATTTTGTAATGTAATTGTTCTCTTCAAGTTAAATGATTCCCTATTTACCCATAACCGCCCAAGTGGGCATAACAGACATATCAATTCCAAATACCCATGAGCCCCAGAAATAAGTAATTAGAGTTATAATTATTACTCCAAGCATGTTCAGCACAAAACCGGTTCGGGCCATTTGCATAACTGTAATTTTATTTGAACCAAAAACAATGGCATTTGGCGGTGTTGCCACCGGAAGCATGAAAGCCATCGAAGCACTTATAGTAGCTGGTAACATAAATAGTAATGGATTTATATTAACATGTATTGAAATGCCTGCAAGAACAGGTAATAGCATTTCGATAGTAGCAGTATTTGAAGCCAGCTCGGTTAAAAAAGTCATCATTAATGCAATAATTGCTATTATGATAATAGGATGCAACCCCCCAACAATGCTTAATTGCTCTCCAACCCAAATTGAAAGTCCAGATTCTTTAAATCCACTTGCTAAAGCAAATCCCCCTCCGAAAAGAAGAACAATATTCCATGGCACTTTTGTTGCTGTAGCCCAGTCCATAACTCTTTTGCCTTGGTTGCTTTTAGATGGGATAATGAATAATATAACGGATAAACAAATTGCAACAGTACCATCATTTATGTATGTTGGTGATGAAAACAAACTGCTCCATCCGGGAATATCTAAAGTTCCAATATTTAATCCTGCTCTTGTAAGCCAGAGAAAAGCAAGGCTTACAAAAACCATTGCAACTGCTTTTTGTTCATAAGTTGCTGGTCCAAGTTCTTTATATTGTTCCTTGAAATTAACATCCTTTAATACGCTTAGCAACTTCTTTGGTTTGTAGATAGTATGTAAATAGTACCAGGTTATGATAAAGAAAATTATACTAATTGGAAGCGCGAAAATAAACCATGACGAAAAACTTATCTCTGGAGCTGCTGGAAACATTATCTGAAATATTCTGGCGAAGGATAAATTTGGCGGTGTACCCACTAACGTGGCTATTCCACCTATTGAGGCACTATATGCTACACCGAGCAGTAAACCAACTGTGTATTTATTTAGTTCTTTTGCCTCAATAAAATCTTCTAGCTTTTTCGAAATTGAAAGTAAAATAGGAACCATCATCATCGCAGTGGCTGTATTTGATATCCACATTGATAAAAATGATGTGGCTAGCATAAAGCCTAGTAATATTCGCGCCGGGCTCGATCCGGTTAGTAGTAAGATTCTTATAGCAATACGTTTATGAAGATCCCACTTTTGCATAGCTAATGCTACCAGAAAACCACCTATAAACAAAAATATAACATGATTAAAATATGTTGACGAAACATCTTTTCCATTCATTACACCAAACAGTGGAAACAATACTACTGGTAATAATGCTGTGATTGCAAGTGGAACTACTTCACTAATCCACCATATTGCCATTAGTACGGCAATACCAAAAGTGTATGTTACGGCAGGATTACCAGGTTCCAGATCCATAAATAGAGTAATCCATAGAAATAGAACAGGGCCAACAATAAATCCAAAAATGTTCTTATAACTAATCTTTTGATGATAGGGTTTAATCATATGAAACATGTAAAGATCAAAACATGCGAAGTTAGGCAAATAAAATATTAAAAATTATTTCAATATCTTAAATTCTTTGAATTTAATTGCTAACTTGCGCAGTACTATTTAATTATCAACAAAAAAGTCAAAGATGAAAAAGCTAGAAACTGTTGTAATGCTAATTGTGATTATCGTAATTATAGGTTCAGGTGGATGCAATAAACATGAAAAATCAGAGTTTAATTCAGGTTTCGACAAAAGTGAATTGCTCGAATTGATTACTGTTGCTGAGCATATGTATGATTCTGTTGATATCAGTGGATTTAAAACTCCATTACCAACTGAATATATTAGAGTTTACCGCTCACCAGTATCCGTTCTAAAAAATCGTTTTGATATATGGAAATCTGAAAAATCTAAAGTAGTTATTGCAATTCGTGGAACTATTCTTGACAAGAAAGGTATCAGCTTTGCAGAAGATTTTCACGCTTACATGGTACCAGCAATTGGTAAAACTAAAATTTCCAACGAAATAACATTCCAATATAAACTTGCAGAACTTTCAGGTGCGGGTGTACACCTGGGTTTATTACTTGGACTATATACTTTGCATGAAGACATGATAGAGCAGATTAATTTACGATATACTGAAGGAGTTCGTAATTATTATATAATTGGTCACAGCCAGGGTTCAGGAGTTGCATATCTTGCAACAGCATATTTATGGTATCTTCAGAAAGATGGCAAACTTCCATCCGATATACAATTCAAGACTTATTGTATTGCAGCTCCTAAAGCTGGAAATACGCCTTTTGCATACGACTATGAAAATTTGACGAAAGGTGGTTGGGCCTTTTCAATTCAAAATACAGCCGATTGGATTCCTTATTGTCCAATAACTTTTGAAACCGCAGGAGATTTACCACCCATATCCGGCTTTACCAAAGTTCGGGAAGTGCTTACCGAGATTCATTATCCTCCCGGACCAAACTTTAATGATGCATATGCTAAATATGGTAAATTGCAAAATGAAGTTCTTGATGGCATGCAGCAAGTCATAAAAGAAATTATCTATCCAAAAATATCGGCACTCTTTCCTGAATATGTTGAGCCTGAACTGATTAAATCCTTGGATTTTGAAAGAATAGGTGTAACTATCCCTCTCATTGCTGATAAGGATTATTATAAAAAGTTTCCAGATAGTAAAGCTCATTTCAATGTTTGGGAAAATCATTCTCCTTATCCATATTATTATTTGGCAGGCAAAATGAAATGAAATAGTTGATTCAGACCTAGTTAAGCGTCTATTATAAATTGCATTTTCTTACTTTTATTACTTTGAAAGTTATAACTGACTGACGACCCAATGAATTGCGAAAAAAATTATACCTTTGTGCTCTTTTTTTTAAATATTTGTTGATTATGAGGAACTTAGCTGTTATTGCGTATGGAGGAAATGCTTTATTAAAGGTAGGTCAAAAAGGAACCATTGATGATCAGGAATTAAATGCATATGAAGCAAGTAAGAATCTGATTAAACTTATTAAAAGGGGTTACAATCTTGTCCTAACTCATGGTAACGGACCTCAGGTTGGAAATATACTTCTTGCTAATACTGCAGGTCATAAACTTTATGATCTTCCTGATATGCCACTTGATATAAGTGTTGCATATTCACAAGGTTTTATTGCATATATACTTGAGCAACAGCTGCGCAATGTGTTAATGGAAAATGATCTTGATTCTGATGTGATTTCTATTATCACGCAAGTTTTGGTTAATAAGGATGATCCTGCTTTTTTAAAACCAAATAAACCTATTGGCCCTTATTTTACCAAAGAAGAAGCTAAAAAGTTTATGGCTGAATCTGATTCTGTTTTTAAACAAGATAAAGCAAGAGGTGGATGGCGTAAAGTTGTTGCCTCCCCAGAACCGTTGGTCATTTTTAATATGCGATCCATTGAAAAGATTGCTAGTGAAGGTCATATAGCAATCGCCGTCGGTGGAGGTGGTATTCCATGTTATTACAAACAAGAAAACAAGTTACAGGGTATAGATGCGGTAATTGATAAAGACCTGGCGTCCTCACTTTTAGCTTCTCAAATACATGCTCACCGACTATTTATACTTACAGATGTACCTAAAGTTTGCCTTAACTTTAATACTCCTCAGGAAAAAACTATCGACAGAATGAGTATTGCCGAAGCCAAACAGTACCTTATAGAAGGTCAGTTTGGAGCAGGGAGTATGGGGCCAAAAATACAGGCCGCAATTAATTTCATAGTAAGAAGTGGTAAAGATGCTATAATTACTGCACCTGAACTACTAGGTGTTGATAATGGTGGAACGAGGTTGACAATTGTGTAATTAAAAAAGTGGGAGGCGGAATACTAAATCAGAGGCTTAAAATCTAAAATCATAACCAAGTGAAATTTGTTTGCGTTCAATAAAACCACCTTCCAAAATAATGTGATGGTGATTTTTAATAACTAATGATGCTCCAACTACAAAGTTCCACCGGTTGTTGGCAATTATTTTTCCTGAATAATTAGCCTCTTCGCCAAATAGATAAACAAGCTCGGGTGTAATATCTTCAACTTTCATTTTCCCGGAAAACGATTGATCATTACTGATGTACATTGCACCAATCCAAAACGCGCCAAATGTTCTACTTTTTTTATTGCCAAGAAAAATTCCAATTTTTGGACTGAAAAAATGATTATGAAGATTCTCATCGATATCCTCTGGATTCGTTACCGAGTAATTATAGTCCGCCATGAAAAACAAATAATTAAATCCCATAGAAAATGTTGCTCCAAATCCATATGTTGGTCCTAAATATTCAATCTTGTCATGTATCTCAAAAGTTGTATCAATAATTATTGAGTCGATTACTGGAATATTTTCGATAACTATATATGGAACTACAAGATCAGGCGAAATGGCACCTTTAGTGTATCCAAATATTCCATAAACATTTAAGAAAGGTAATACCCACAAGTTTGGCCTTAACTGAACTCTCCATTCGTAAGCTGAAGTGTTTTGATAAACAGTATCGGCTCTTGCTGTAATTGATGTGGAGTCAGACGTCAGCCTTAAATTGCTGGCCATATACTCTTGATCGTAGTATATTGAGTAGATTCCTATTCCAAAAGGTAGAGATAAATCATTTCCCTTTTTTCTTGCCTTTTTTCCAAAAACAGGTAGTATATCAACAATAGGGCTAACGTTTATCTTATTAGCATTTTCGATTCCGGAGAATGAAATAAGCTGTTTGTTTTTCATATATCCGAATCCCTGTTGTTGAGCATTAAGGGGTAAATTAAAAAAAGATAAAAGAAATATAATTAATAGGAAGTGAATATTCTTCATTAAGGAGTTCTAAATGTAAGGGAGACAAAACTAAGAAAATATCGACCAGAATAAAAAAATGAAATATCCTAAAGTAAGAAAAACACCTTCTAGTCTTGTAATTGTTCTGGCCTTATTACCAGTTCTTATAACAAGCATCAAGAATAATGAAGCCACAATTAATATCCCTATTTCAATATTTAAACTGCTTTCAAAATTTATAGGATGTATAGTAGCACTTGTTCCAAGAACGAGGAAAATATTAAAAATATTAGAACCCAGTGCATTACCAATAGCTATGTCAGTATTCTTCTTCAAAGCAGCAACTATTGAGGTAACAAGTTCAGGAAGAGATGTAGCGGCAGCAACTAATGTGAGTCCAATTGTAGATTCAGAAACACCTAATTCGTAGGAAATAGCTAAAGCACCTGAAACGATCCATTTCCCACCAAAAAACAAACCCAAACTCCCTAATATTATTAATATAATTGATTTTGAATAAGTATAGGATATTATTTTGTTTTCATCTGAATTGTTCCGTTTCCCAATATTTGAAAAAAGGACATAAAGCATTATTATGAAAAATATCAATAGTATTATTCCATCAACTCTATCGATTATTTTTTCCTGTTTTCCAAAGAATAAATCATTAGCTAGAATGGCAACCAGTAATATTGCAATTAGGTTAATCCACGAATCTCTTTTGCAAATTAAACTATCTACTTTAATCGGATATATAATAGCTGTAATTCCAATTATTAACAAGGTATTCATAATGTTACTTCCAAGAACATTGCCAATTGCAAGACCGGAACTGCCCTTTAAACTTGCAAATACATTTATTACAAGTTCAGGAAGAGAAGTGCCGAAAGCAACAATTGTTAAACCTATGATTAGTTGAGAAAGTCCTACTTTTACACCTATGGATGATGCACCATCGACTAAAAACTTGGCACCGAAAATAAGAATAACAAAACCTAATACAAATAATATATAAACAATCATTTTGCTGACTAATAATTACGTTCACCAAAAATTGTTGTGCCTATTCTAATCATTGTGCTGCCTTCCTCAATAGCAATTTTATAATCACCTGACATCCCCATCGAAATTTCTTTAAAATATGCTTCTTTTTCAAAATGCTTCTTTTTCAATACATCCATATATTCGGCAAGTTGTCTAAATTCGGTTCTAATCTGATTTGTGTCATCTGTATAAGTTGCCATCCCCATAACTCCTACTAGTCTTACATTCTTGAAGTTGACTAGTTCACTATTAGTTAGAATATCCTCAGCTTCTTTTATGTTTAGACCAAACTTTGTTGATTCTTTGGCGATATGAAATTGTAACATGCAATCAATAATCCTGTCATTCTTTTTCGCTTGTTTATTTATCTCTTTAAGAAGTTTTAAGCTTTCAACAGCATGAATCATTTTTACAAATGGCGCAATAAATTTCACCTTATTTGTTTGCATATGGCCTATAAAATGCCAATCAATTTTGTTAGTTAGTTGCGGAGCTTTAGCTATTAGATCCTGAACTTTGTTTTCGCCAAAAACACGTTGTCCGGCATCATAAGCCAGCTGAATATCTTCTATAGGTTTGGTTTTTGAAACAGCTACAAGAAGTACTGTATTAGGAATGGTTGATAAAAAGTCTATTAGGTTTTGCTTGATTCCCATATTATTTTTTTTACAAAGGTCTCAAAATTTAGGTTGATCTTCTAAGTTTTCAAAATGAGCATGTAACTTAATATTTATAACCCGTTCCTGAGTCACTTTCAATTTCAACCTTCAAGGATAATACAATCCGGTTAACAAAATTAAAATATGCTACTACAAGTGTTGCATCAAGTATACCATTATCGCTTAACCCTACTTCTCGTAAGAGTTTAGTTTGATCTATTTCATTTGATAAACCAGGATTTATAGTTAATGATTCAGCAAACTCACACAGCATTAATTCTCTTTCAGTTAATTCTACTTGTCGAAAATCTTGTCTTAATGTAGCTACTTTCTGATCATCTTTCCAATAATTATTTAAGGCTTCAGCATGGTGAACTTGGCAATATTCACAATTATTAGCTGCTGAAACAATTACAGCCATCATTTCACGATCTGCACGTGACAGTTCTGATTTACTGAACATTATTTCCATGTAAAGATCAATATGCTTAACTATACTTTCTGGTCGTAAACTTTGAATAGAATGTACATCTGCAAGTTTTCCTCTACTTTTAATCAATTGATCATAAATATCTTTAAGCCTACCAGTTGCTTCGTCATATTTTATTACTTTTATTCTAGCCATACAAAAAATTGGTGTTTTTTAATCGACATCCATTTGAGCTTTAAGTATCGGTTCCCATAGTTCAATTTTGATATTCTCGGGAGCCATAGCATAGACAAATTTTCCATAAGGAGTATCTTCAATCGAATCAAGAATAGTTATTCCTTTTGACCTGAGTTTTGACACTAACTCTTCTAAATTTTCAACTCTATAGTTTATCATAAATTGCTTTTCCGATGGAGAAAAATATTCAGTTGAGTCAGAAAAAGGTGACCATTGAAGCCGATTTATTTCATCAGGATTAACTGCATTTCGAGACTTAAAAACAGAACCATATTTGTCAGTAACAAATCCTAAATTGTTGTGATACCATTCAATCAATTTTTTCGGATTCTTAGATTTGAAAAATATACCTCCAATTCCAACCTTTATGGTCGTTTTACCTTCATATAAATTTGTAAAAACACTGTCAATTGGTTCCCAAAGTTCAATTTTGTTATTTTCAGGATCCATAATATGGAGAAATTTACCATACTCATAACTTTCAATTGAGTCAAGAATAGTTACATTGTTTTCCTTTAATTCATTCATCAATTTCTTAAGATTCTTAACTCGGTAGTTAATCATAAGTTCTTTCTCTGAAGGTTGAAAATAATTTGTCTTTTCAGAAAACGGACTCCATTGTAAATAGCCTATCTCCTCTGGATTGTTGATTAGCCTAAACTCGAACATAGAACCATATTCATTTGTAATAAGGCCTATATTTTGATCGAACCATTCTTTTACCATCTGTGGATCTTTACATTTGAAAAAGATTCCACCTAATCCAATAACCTTATTGTTTTCTTTCGCCAAAACTATTTCAGTATTTTTTGTTTTTTCATCTTTGAGAGTAGTTGGATTACTACAGCCTATAAGAAATATAACCGTAAATATAATTAAACTGAACCGTTTCATAATTTATTTCTTTACTAAATACAATTATTAAATTTTGCAAGGGTTATTATTGTTGTCTTATACTTTCTTATTGCAATATATTGCTAATAATTGAGGATGAACCAGGAATTGATAACTTATTTTTCAAGAAGTTTTTAGCGTCTTTCGATAAGCCGGTTAGATTATTATCTGATTTACTTAACTCATAGATTTCAATAGGTAATAACCATTCATCGGGATAGTTCTTTATCAATTGATTCCATATATGTGGAAGATCATTTAAGTTTTTTCTTTTCTCCCTGATTTCTCTAACCTTCTCATAAAGTTTATGAAGATTAAGTGTAAGATCGTCATATACAATTTGATGAGTTTTTTCTCTTGGTGGGTCATATGTAGTACCAAATGCATCGCTGTCGGCAGGACCACTAAATGCACTTACAATATTTTCACCCACAGCCATATCATATTGTCCCCAATTAGGATCAAATAGTATTTTATTTTTATGCTTAACAGTACAATTAATAAATGACATAAGTATCAGCTTACCATTTCTCCGAACAACACTTTGAAGCTCGCCTTTAACCTTAATCCCTGACTCAAACTCAAAAGAAGATAAAATACCGTTTTGAATTCCAAGATTACTGAGTGCATCATCTGATAAAAAACGTGTTGGAACCAATGTGCCTTTTATTTTTCCAATAGGTGAACCAAAGCCATGGTTGTGCTTCTCTGGCCCTTCTCCATCCAGAATTTTGTCATCATAATTTAAGGTTGTTGGACCTGCAGTGTTAATGTAAATTGGACTACTCTTATGTATGATCACATTTGTAAAAGTACCTGATATTTGCAATCCTGAAGAATATACCAGAGTAGCAGGAGCATCCGATTCAATTGCTTTAAGTACGCCGTCAAGTCCACCCGTTCGCAATGCCATTTGGTTTGCAAATTCATCAAGGACATTTGTGAGATGCTTAAAATCAGGAGTAACAAATAGCTGAGGCTGAGGTGCAGTTATGTCAAAACTGTAATCTTTTGCATCAATTGAGTAAGGTATTTTACTTACACTATTTTTAAGTGCTCCTTTGCTTTCACCAATTGATGAAAGTAACCCCGCTCCATAAATCTTAGGATCCTTGATATTTCCAATCAAACCGTATTCAACAGTCCACCAATGAAGGTTTCTAATAAGAGACATTTCTGAAGGAATTTCAGCATTTTCTATTTTTTTTGTAAGAAGCTGTTCTGCTTTTTTAATTGCACTATTTTTTGATGTTGGATCTGCTTTTAATATTGAAAGGTGCCTGATTGCTTCATAAATACGATAATCCGATTTTGATGAAAAAGCTTTAGATCCTATCTCACCGAAATATCTGAGATATTCAGCATATTCAGGATCAGCAATAATTGGAGCATGACCTGCAGCTTCATGAATTATATCAGGTGCAGGTGTGTATTCAATGTGATTTGCAGACCTAATATCAGCAGCAATAACAAGAATCTTATGTTTTTGAAATTCCATAAATGCTGATGGTGGAATAAATCCGTCAACTGTTACCGCTGCCCAACCTATTTTCTCAAGTGACCGATTCATTTCTTCAATACTTGGTATGCTATCAAGAGAAATACCAGTTTTTTTTAACCCATCAAGGTATGAACTATGAGCAATATTCTTAAGAAACAGGATGTTTTGTTTCATTACAGCTCTCCATACGGCCTGATCCTGAGCTGTATAACGGCTATAATCTTGATCTATAATAAACGGAACCAAGTGTTTAGGTAATCGATCTATGATGACATTTACTGACATGGCTTATTTAGAAACGTTTTAAATTAGCTCAAAAATAGAAATTATTTATTTAGAAAATAATTATTTTAACAGATTATATCATTTTTGCCCCAATGTCTAAAATACCTCGTATATATGTTGCACTTCCTATACTGAATGAATCAGAAAATATTAACGCTTTAATAAATTGTCTTAGGCTGCAGAGTTTCAGCAACTTTAAAGTCGTAGTTTGTGTTAACCAATATGATAGTTGGTGGCAAGAAAGTGACAAAATAGCTATCTGTGAAGATAATATTAAGAGTATTGAACTGCTAAAACTTGAGAATGATTTAGATATTCACATTATCGATCGAAGTACCAATGGTACAGGATGGACCTCTAAGAAAGGAGGGGTAGGGTGGGCCCGAAAAACAATCATGGATTATATTGTTACTATTTCAGATAAGGAGAATATAATTGTCAGTATCGATGCAGATACATATTATCCTCCTGATTATCTTCAATCGATTTTTAATTATTTCTATGAAAACAAGAAAGCAGGAGGTGTGGCGATCCCATATTACCACAAATTAAATAATGATGATACCGATAGGTTGATTCTGCGTTATGAAATTTACATGCGATATTACTTGGTAAACATGATCAGGATAAATAATCCTTACAGCTTTACTGCACTAGGTTCTGCAATGGCATTCCCAGTTTGGGCATACCTAAAAGTAGGAGGCTTAACACCTGTATCGGCTGGTGAGGATTTTTATTTTCTGCAAAAGTTAGTAAAATCAACAAGTATTGGATTATGGTGTCCATCCGTAGCCCATCCTTCACCTCGTTTCTCTGATCGAGTTGATTTTGGTACCGGCCCTGCACTTATAAAAGGCAATTCTGGGGACTGGGAGTCTTATCCAAATTATCATCATAGATTTTTTGATGAGATAGAAAAAACCTATGGGTTATTTGATGATCTGTTTATGAATGATATTACAACACCTATGGATGAGTTTTTAGAAGGCCAATCCAAAAAGAAAGATATTTGGAAGCCACTTCGAAATAATTATAAAGATCAGAAAAACTTTGTACGCGCGTGTTCAAATAAGGTTGATGGTTTACGTATATTGCAATTTCTGCGAAAGCAACAAGCAACCATTGAAATATGTGATGAAGAAATAATTTATGATTACTTAGTCTGTTATTGTAATGATGAAATTGACGATAATCTATTGAGTGAACTTGAAGAGTTTAGTTATGCCAGTTCATCGGTTGAACTTTTGAATAAGCTTCGAAATTTTTTGTTTCATAAAGAAATGGAATTGAGAAAAAAGAGTATATGAATCATCTTATAACAATTCTTGGTCCAACTGCAACTGGTAAAACAGTAGTAGCGGCTAACCTTGCAGCATTAATTAAAGGTGAGATAATAAGTGCTGATTCAAGGCAAATATATCGAGGAATGGATATAGGTGCTGGAAAAGATCTGAATGATTATATTGTTGATGGTAAATCTATTCCATTCCATTTAATTGATATTGCCGAGCCAGGATCACGTTATAATGTTTTTGAATTCATTGGCGACTTTACAAAAGCATTTAACAAGGTAGTTGAATCTGGAAATATTCCAATATTATGTGGTGGTACCGGTATGTATCTTGATGCTGTTCTCAGAGGATACAACATGGGTAAGGTGCAAGTTAATGATGAGTTGAGGAAACAATTAGATGCACTGACTGAAGATGAGCTTATTTATAAATTAAGGTCATTTGGATCTTTGCACAATACTTCAGATACATCTGACAAGAAAAGACTCATCCGTGCCATTGAAATTGCTGATTATCAAAATAAGCATAAGGAATTGTCACTTAAACTGCCCAAGTTTAAGCAAATTAATTTTGGGATAACTTATGAAAGACAGATTATTCGTTCAAGAATTACTGAAAGGCTAGAATCAAGATTAAAAGAGGGATTAATTCAGGAAGTAGAAACTCTATTGGAAAATGGAATAACACCTGATAACTTAATTTATTACGGTCTCGAATATAAATTTGTCACGATGTTTGTAGTTGGGCAATTATCTTATAATGATATGTTAACAAAACTAAATACTGCGATTCATCAGTTTGCAAAAAGGCAGATGACTTGGTTTAGACGCATGGAAAAGAAAGGTGTAAAAATACACTGGATAGATGGAGGAATTGATTTAAAGGATAAATTAGCAGTAATTTTGAGTAAGATTAATTTGTAATTCACAAAATCCTCCAGATGCTATTCAGAGAATAGTATATAATCTATAATTGCTCACCAAGAAATCTTTCAGATTCCATTGCGGCCATACATCCAGTTCCTGCCGCAGTGATAGCTTGACGAAAATGTTTATCCTGAACATCGCCTGCAGCAAAAATTCCCGGTACATTGGTCGAAGTTGAGTCAGGTTTTGTAATCAGATAACCAACCTCATCCATATCTAATATTCCACTAAACAGTTCTGTGTTAGGCTTATGTCCGACAGCAACAAAAAAACCTTCAATATCTATTTTTCGTTCTTTACCGGTTTTATTATTAAATATTATGGCACCATCCAATGCTTTTGTGAAACCTTCTTCAGTGCCAACAATTTCTTTAACTTCAGTATCCCATAACACCTCAATATTTGGTGTGCTCATAACACGTTTTACCATAGCTTTTGAAGCTCTAAGTTCATCACGTCGATGAATCAAATAAACTTTGTTCACAATATTTGCCAAATAAGTAGCTTCTTCAGCAGCAGTATCACCACCACCCACAACAGCAACATCCTTTCCTTTATAGAAAAACCCATCACAAGTAGCACATGCAGACACTCCTCCACCTTTAAACTTCTCTTCAGAATCTAAGCCTAGATACTGAGCCGTAGCTCCTGTTGCAATGATGATCGTTTCTGCAAGTATCTCATTGCCATCATCAATATTTACCTTAAAAGGTCTATTTGTAGTATCAATATTTGAAACCATTCCCCATCTTGAATCACTGCCAAAACGTTCGGCTTGTTTCTTAAGATCCTCCATCATTTTTGGACCTTCAACTCCATCGGGATAACCCGGGAAATTATCAACCTCGGTAGTAGTTGTAAGTTGTCCACCAGGTGCCATACCTTCATAAATTATTGGATTAAGGTCAGCGCGGGCAGCATAAATTGCTGCAGTATATCCAGCAGGTCCAGATCCAATTATCAGACATTTCGTTTTTTCCATGTTAGATTAGTATTATTTTTTGTAAAAACTGACAATAAAAATGCCAAGATACCTTTTTCTGTGTATTTTAAATGTAACAGTATAATTTGTGACATATTGTCTTGTTGGTGAGTAAAAAATTATAATTTTGTGATCTAAAGAATCGGGGTGTGGCGCAGTTGGTAGCGTGCTTGACTGGGGGTCAAGAGGTCGCAAGTTCAAGTCTTGTCACTCCGACGATGCCTAACTGGTTAACAGTCGGTTAGGCTTTTTTATGGAAGTCTGAAAATGAAAAATTATTTTCTGAAACTCATCTTATCTATTCTCCTATGTGCAATGCTATTTTCCTGCACAAATGAAAAAACTAACTTTTATAGTGTCAACATTATTGATAACTGGACTTTTAAAGCAGTTTGTGATAGTATTTGGTTAAAGGCCACCGTTCCCGGATATGTGCACACTGACTTAATGGATAATAGTATTATTAATGACCCATACTATAGGCTTAATGAAAAACACGTTCAATGGATCGACAAAAAAGACTGGGAATATAAAACCACTTTTAATATTGATAAAAAGATCCTCAATAAAGACATGGTAGAATTGGAATTTAATGGTCTCGATACTTATGCAAATATTTACTTAAACGATCAGCTTATTCTCAAAACAGATAATATGTTTATTAGCTGGGTTATTGATTGTAAAGATTATTTGAAGTTGGGTAAAAATATCTTAAGAATTGTTTTTGAATCCCCAATAAATATTGGCCTTCAGAAACGTGAAAATCTTGGTTATCAACTTCCGGGAGCTGAGAATGATCAATCTGAACTTGGCGGACTCGGCAATAAAAAGGTAAATGTGTTCACACGAAAGCCTGCATATCATTTCGGTTGGGATTGGGGTCCTAGGTTAGTAAGTAGCGGAATTTGGCAAGATGTAAAACTGAATGCCTGGGATAAAGCTAAAATTGTTGATGTGAGTATTGTACAGGAAATAGTGTCAGAAAATGAGGCAATTCTACAATCGCAAATTGAAATCGAATCATTTAACAAAAATGAAGTAACTCTCATCTACTTAATTGATTCAGTTATAGCTGTTGAAAAAAAGATAGACTTTGTGAAAGGAAGTAATAGTATATCTGTCCCTTTAATTATCGAAAATCCAGAACTTTGGTGGACTAATGGATTAGGAAATCAGAAACTGTATAATATTGAGGTACTTATTAAAGATGATTCAGGGATTCTTTCTTCACGAGAAAAGAATATTGGATTAAGGACTCTCGAAGTCATCCAGCAACCCGACAGTATTGGTAAGAGTTTTTATTTTCGGCTGAATGGATATCCTGTTTTTATGAAAGGTGCTAATTACATTCCACAGGATGTATTTTTAACTAGGGTCACTGATGATGATTACGAAAGAATTATTAAAGCTGCTGCTGACGCAAATTTTAATATGCTCAGAGTATGGGGCGGTGGAATTTATGAAAGGGAGATTTTTTATGATCTATGTGATGAGTACGGAATTCTGGTTTGGCAAGATTTTATGTTTGCCTGTGCAATGTATCCTGGTAATAAAGAATTCTTAGATAATGTCGAAAAAGAAGCAGTTCAAATTGTAAAACGTCTCCGCAATCATCCTTGCATTGCTTTATGGTGTGGTGACAATGAGATACTATCTGCTTGGAATCGTTGGGGATGGAAAGAAAATGTTGTGGAAAATCAGGGACTAGATATTGTCGACACTATATGGGAAGCCTACAAAGATATATTTCATGATATATTACCTCGGGTAGTAAATCAACTTGACCCTCAAAAATTATACTGGTCATCTTCGCCCAGTAGTGGATTTGGTGAACTTGAAAATGGAAAGTCGGGAGATCAGCATTATTGGGGAGTTTGGTGGGCAAAGGAACCATTCTCAAAATATGAGGAAGTAATACCTCGTTTCATGTCGGAATTTGGTTTTCAGTCATTTCCTGCATTAAATTCTGTTAAAAAATATTCTATTGAAGAAGACTGGGATATTAATTCAGACGTGATGAAGTCGCACCAGCGCTCCGGCATCGGTAATGCCACCATTGAAGAATACCTCCTTCGCGATTATCATAAACCAAAAGATTTTGAGATGTTTTTGTATGTGGGACAACTCCTCCAAGCTCGTGGTATCACTATCGGAATTGAAGCTCACAGAAGAAACATGCCACACTGCATGGGGTCATTGTACTGGCAATTAAACGATTGTTGGCCGGTTTCATCCTGGTCCGGGATAGACTATTATGGCGATTGGAAAGCTTTGCATTATGCAGTAAAAAAGGCCTTTAAAAATTTAAAAATATCCTTTAAAACGAATAATGATAATCTCGAAGTTTTTATTATTTCTGATAGTTTACAGAATACAAAAGCTTCACTAGAACTGACTATTATTGATTTCTATGGTAATATCTTAAACAAATTGGAAAAAGATATAGTTGTTGAGTCTAATTGTAGCCAAGTTTATCTGTGTAAAGATATACCAGATTTAGTATTAGGGAACGATTTGAATAACGTTCTAATATCCGCAGTATTAAGTGATTCAAAAAGAAATGTCATTGATGAATCATTATACTATTTTGTGCCACCAAAGGACCTTAAACTGCCGGATCCAAAAGTAACAATTGAAGTTGAGAATAGGGAAAATAACATGGTCGCATTCAAATTAGCTACTGAAGTGTTAGCTAAAAATGTTTATTTGCAATGCAATGTTGAAGGCCATTTTTCAGAGAATTATTTTGACCTGCTACCTAACAGTGAGATGAAACTATTCTTCATTTCTGAAGAAGAAGTTGATATCAACGACTTAAGAAAAGGATTAACAGTTTATACACTTGTTGACAGTTTTGAGTAATCAGTTCTCAATCAATCGTCAGCTTTGTTTTTTAACATTGGGACAAATCTAAAGGTTCCAAAATGTTCTTTGTCGATTTTGTTGTCAGATTTTTTGGTTAACCTGATCATTGTTTGAATACTTCCTGTACCCAATGGTGCGACAAGTTTACCCCCTGGTTTTAGTTGCTTTAATAATTCATCAGGAATTTCGGGAGTAGCAGCTGTAATTAAGATCCTGTCGTAGGGTCCAAAAGCGGGAATTCCCTTATTACCATCACCATAAAAAAACCTGATTTTATACCCCAGGTTTGTAATAAATTCTTTTGTTTTATGATATAATTTTCGTTGACGCTCAATACTGAAAACTTTAGCACCCATTTCTTCCAGTACACATGCCTGATAACCAGACCCTGAACCTATTTCAAGAACCTTGTGTCCTCTTGACACATCTAATATTTCGGTTTGAAACGCAACGGTATATGGTTGTGAAATTGTTTGCCCAGAACCAATAGGAAACGGCTTGTCATCATAAGCAAACTCAAGGAAAGAAGAATCCAGAAACAGATGCCTTGGAATTTTATTAATTGCATTAAGGACATTTTCGTCAGTAATACCTTTTCGCCTTATGCTTTCAACGAGCTTTTTTCGCATTCCTTTATGCCGATATGAGTCAACCATTTGGTTTGATTATTTTTTATGCGAAAATAGGAATATTGACAGCAAGAAAGGATTACTTTTGCCTAAATTTTTGAACCATGTTAAAAATTGGAGTATTAGGCGCTGGCCATTTAGGAAAAATTCATATAAAGTGCATAAAGGAGATTGACGGATATGACTTGATTGGATTTTATGATACTGATGTTGCCAGAGTTAAAGACGTTGAGTTGGAGTATGGTATTAAAGGGTTTGGTAACGTATCTGATTTAATAAAAGCTGCTGATGTAGTTGACATAGTTACTCCCACAATATCACATTTTGAGTGTGCGACGAGTGCTATTGAAAACTTAAAACATGTTTTTATAGAAAAACCGATTGCAGCAAACCCTGATGAGGCTCGTAAATTAATGGAACTTTCTAGTAAGAAAAATGTAAAAGTTCAGGTTGGTCATGTCGAAAGGTTTAATCCGGCATTTACTGCTGCTCGTCATGCTTTAGATAATCCTATGTTTATTGAATGTCATAGGCTAGCTCTTTTTAATCCAAGAGGAACCGATGTGCCGGTTGTACTCGACTTGATGATCCATGATATCGACATTATTTTGCATGTCGTTGGTTCGAAGGTTAAAAATATATCTGCAAGTGGTGTAAATGTTGTCAGTGATACTCCAGACATTGCAAATGCTCGAATTGAATTTGAGAATGGAGCAGTTGCAAACCTTACAGCAAGTCGTCTATCACTTAAGAATATGAGAAAAATTAGATTCTTTCAGCGTGATGCATACATTACTGTAGACTTTCTTGAAAAAGTTTCTGAAATAGTGAAGTTAGAAGAACTAGATAGCGAACCTGATGATCCTATGGCTATGGTAATTGACCTTGGTCCGAGCAAAAAGAAAAGAAGAGTTTATTTTGATCAGCCACAGGTGGGTAATATAAACGCAATTGTTGAAGAATTAAAAAGCTTTAAAGATTCTATCCTAAATAACACAAGCCCTGCTGTTACTATAATAGATGGCTACAATGCTTTGAATGTAGCACATATGATTATTGAAAAGATTCGTGATTCTTCAATTGTTCTTGGAAAAAATTAACCTGATAACAATAAGATTTTCACTTGCTCGTTATTAGAAACATAAGAAACTTAGTGTTGAGAATAGGGTTGAAGGTATACTATTTATTAAGTGTTTTATTGATTGCTGGCATTCTAACAACTACTGGTTGTTATAAGTTTAAAGGTGATCAAACTATTCCTGCTTACATCAGTATTGATGGAATAAATCTGGATACTTATTACCCTGAGGAGGGTACTAATTCAAGCGAAATTGTTGATATTTGGGTTTATTTAGATGATGCTTTACTTGGAGTGTTTGAGTTTCCTGAAGGTGATTCGGTACCAGCCATTTTTCCGGTATTAGCCGAAGGTAAGCATAAGCTTGAAATAAGGCCTGGAATAAAGTTAAACGGAATTTCAAGTACGAGAGTACCATACCCATTTTATGAGCCAATAATTTTTGAAGAATTTAATTTCATTCCTGATACTGTACAATCATTGGGTTTTCTCACTACTTCTTATTATCCTGACCTTAAATTTGTTTGGATGGAGGATTTTGAACAGCCTGAAATTTCTATTGAGAAAACAGTATGGAGTGATACAGCAATTAAACGTACAGAGCCTGAGAATAATCCGATTGCATTTTTAAGCGCTAACTCAAGGTATTCAGGTATAATTGATTTAACATCCGAATTGACTGAATATGGCGGTACATCCTATAATAGTTTTGAGGTTCAAACCCCTGGCACTATAATAATAATGGAAATGAACTTTAAAACTGATAACTTTTTTACTATAGGATTATTAATTCGGGATAATTATACAGTTGATGAAAAAGACCTACTAATTTTGAATCATTCCAGTACTTGGAAAAAAATATATATAAATTTGGGAGCTAATCTTTCATTACATCCCACTGCACTTGACTATAAAATAATTTTTCGAGCAGGATTGGAAAGTGGATCATCATCAGCCAAAATATTACTTGACAATATAAAAATAGTACATAGATAAAATAATGAATAGACGGTTACAGGTTACTAAATATGTTTTTTTCGACTGGTTGGCAGCAGCAATTGCCTGGAGTTCGTTTTACATATATCGTAAATATACAGAAGATCCAACTATTTTCTCTCATACTGAAATGATCTGGGATGATCAGAAATTGTGGCTCGGTATATTGATTGTACCCGTTTTTTGGCTCACGTTGTATCTTGTTATTGGATCATATCGCAGAATATATCGCAAGGCAAGGCTTAAGGAATTAGGGCAAACATTTTTCGTTACATTAATTGGGGTTACGTTTATTTTCTTTGTCTTGATATTAGATGATATAATATTAACATACAAGTCGTATTATCAATCGTTTGTTGCTTTGTTCTTATTTCAGTTTATTTTAACTTATAGTTTTCGGTTAACAATTACAACAACCACAGTTAGACGGATTCATGCCGGAAAAATAGGTTTTAATACTGTTGTTATTGGAAGCAATGGCAATGCTGTTAAAGTTTATAATGATATAACAAGTCAGGAACTTTCTTCCGGAAATAAATTTATTGGATTTGTTAATGTCCACGATCATGGTTACTTTAAGATAGAGCAATATTTGCCTCATCTTGGCGCATACAAAGATTTAAATAAGATTATTATAGACTATCAGGTGGAGGAAGTAATATTGGCTATTGAAAGGCTTGAGATTGATACAATTGAAAGAATAATTACTGAATTGGAAACAACAAACGTGCTAATTAAGGTAATACCTTTAATGCAGGATATTATTTTTGGTTCTGTTAAAGTTTCTGGTATTTTCCATACACCTCTTATTGAAATCTCACCAGATTTAATGCCTGTTTGGCAACAATCAATTAAAAGAGTCATAGATATTATTGTATCATTATTTGCAATGATTTTACTTGTTCCTATTTATTTGTTGACAGCAGTAGGCGTGAAAATGTCTTCAAAGGGGTCAATTCTTTTCTCACAAGAGCGTATTGGGAAAGAAGGCAAACCATTCATGATGCACAAATTCAGATCGATGTATGCTGATGCTGAAAGCCGAGGACCACAATTAAGCTCAGATGATGATCCAAGAATAACGAAATTTGGTAAGTTTATACGAAAGGTGAGACTTGATGAAATACCGCAGTTTTACACAGTTTTAAAGGGTGAAATGTCAATCGTAGGACCAAGGCCTGAACGACAATTCTACATTAATCAAATTGTGAAAAAAGCTCCCCATTACCGTTTATTGATGAAAATAAAACCTGGTATTACTTCTTGGGGACAGGTTAAGTTTGGTTATGCATCAAACATTGAAGAAATGATTGACAGGCTCCGATACGACATATTATATCTGGAGAACATGTCGATTGCCATGGACTTCAAGATATTGATATACACTGTCTTAATTGTTCTCCAAGGCAGGGGTAAGTAAATCCAGATATAGAATACGCCAGCCCATCTTCTTGATCAAAGCGCTATGATTCTTTAGAAATATTATTTATTCAGAAAGGCTATACTTAAGTTTAATATTCACTTCTGCACCTCCTCCGGATTCAACATTTTTAACATCAATAGTTCCATCGTGTGCATCCAGAATTAATTTAGCAGTTGCAAGACCTAATCCTGTACCTTCTTTATGAAGTATATCACCAGCTGAAAAAAGTTCAAATAAATGACTGAAGGCATCATCAGAAAATCCAGGTCCATTATCACAAAATTTTAGCGAAATTGAATTATCCGAAATATTTGCAGATATATCGATATGCGCTGTCTCACCGGCAAATTTTGCTGAATTTTCAATAATGCTCATAAAACAGGTCTTCATTAAATTAGAATCAACTTTTATTAATAAGTCCTCTGACGGCATATTGTTCGTTATTTGTAATGAAGACTCACTATTATTTTTCTGGAAATCAACTATAGAATCGGCAATAACTTGATTAATCGATACAGACAAAATTTCAGGAATGTGATCGTTTATCTTTAAAGATGTTATTAATAATGCAGTATCACTAAATTTTACCAGTCGGGATGAGACCTCCTTAAGATAATTAAGATATTCCTTTTGATTTTTATCAATATTTGTATTGTCTAATAACTCAGTTAAACCAATAACACCATTTAAGGGTGTACGTATTTCATGGCTGATAATCAACAAAAAATTACTCTTTGCCTGATCCAGAATACTTAGTTGATGGTTTGCTATTTCCAACTCCTTGGTACGATCCTTTACAAGATCCTCGAGATGATCATTCATTAACTTTAATTGTTCCCTTTGCCGTTTTATTAGTAGGTGATTATTAACTCTAGCCAAAAGTTCGGCAGCATTAAATGGCTTGGTAATATAATCCTGTCCACCCATTTCAAATCCCTTTATAATGCTTTCCATATCGGCTTTTGCCGTTAAAAAAATAATAGGTATTTCATTAGTAGAAGGGTCTTTTTTTAGCCGCTTGCACACTTCGTAACCATCCATGCCGGGCATCATTATATCAAGCAATATTAAATCGAAATCCTGGGTTTTACAAATATCTAATGCTTGCTGTCCACTTTGTGCATAAGCAATCTGAAATTGTTTTTGAGAAAGGATGTTTCCAAGTATCTGAATATTTCTTGAAACATCATCAACAATTAGTATTTTGTCTGATTTCTTATTCATATGACTATTTGTCGTTGTTGTCGAATTTATCAATATTAAGAACAAGGCCCAAAGCTTTCATCAATTTGTCAATGTTCTCAATGTCAAAATTATTTAACGAAAATAACAGGTTCTCACAAAATTTAACAAGTGAAGGATTGTTTTTTCTTTTTGCAAACAAAAGCAAAGTTTTAGCAAAAGATATTTTTTCATTTATAACGTGGTTATTATTCAAAAACATCCATTTTTTCCTAAACTCATCTATAAGTTCGCTTTTTATTGATTCGTCTAAAGCAAGTATATCATCAGTAACTATTGTAAGGGCATCAGTTCCTTCTTTATTTATTTTAGTTTTGATATCCTTAGATTCAATGGAAGATGTAATAGGATCAATTTCTGGGGATATTTTTATTTTAGGGAATCGTATTGAGAATGTGCTTCCTTTACCAAGCTGACTATCTAATTTTATTTTGCCTCCCATTGCTTCAACAAGTCTCTTGGAAATACTTAATCCAAGACCAGTTCCCTCATGTGATTTATTGAGCCGATTCTTGCTTTGCTTAAATGCCTTAAAGATTGTTTTCTGTTCAGACTCTGGGATTCCTATTCCTGTGTCTGCAATCGAAATTAACAGATCAATGGTATCTGTATTTTTTACTTTTGAGTTTATTGCAAGAGTTATACTTCCACTATCTGTAAATTTTATTGAATTTCCTATAAGATTAAATAATACTTGCCTTATCCGTACTTGATCTAGAAGAACATTTGGAGGAACATTATTGCCAATTAATGTTTTGAATTCCAGCTTTTTCTCAATAAATCGCAGTTTAAAAACTTGTTCAATATCCTTTATCACATTTGCAAAAGACATGGATTCAAATACAATTTCAAGTTCATTTGCCTGAATTTTTGACAAATCAAGTATATCATTTAATAAGGTAAGCAGACTAGTACTACTAGATTTGATAGCCTCAATATGCAATAATTGTTTTTTGTCGGTTATAATCTTCGATAGAAGTTCAGAAAATCCAATTATTGAATTCATTGGTGTCCTAATCTCGTGACTTACATTGGCTAGGAATTGACTTTTTATATTATTTGCCGAAATAGCCTCATTTCTTGCTTCCTCAAACTCTTTATTTTTTTCTTTAAGAGCATTATTAATAATTTGTAACTCTTTTTCAGAATCTTTTAAAGCTATTTCGGCCTCTTTTCGTTTTGAAATGTCTTCTACAATTCCTTCGTAGTGTTTTGTCTCTCCATTATTATCTGTTACAATCCAGGCACTTTCATTTACATACATACTGGTACCGTCTCTTCGGGTCCAAATATCCTCACGACCAGATACTACTTTATTCTTCTCAAGTAAATTTATAAAAGCCTCACGGTTTTTATGATCTTTATTGAGGTTTGTATCACTTAGTTCTGAAAAATTATTATATTCAAGCATATTAATAAGACCAATATTGGCAAATTTTATTTTGCCATTTGGAAGTGTTTGATACATGCCTATAGTTGCATTCTCAACAATACTTCTATATTGTTCTCTACTAGAAACAAGCTCCTTATTTAAATTACTGAGTTTTTCCTGCTGATTAGTAATTTCCTTATTCTTCTTGGCTAAAACAGAATAATTTCTTTTGCTTTGGACGGTTCTTGAGTTAATAAAGAAAATTATTATTAGAGCCAGGATAATTATAAATACTAGTAATATTATTGTAAACAAGGTAGTGTCTTTTCCCCTCTCCAATTCGAGATTAGAGATAGCCTCATTTTGCTTAAGTATTTCATTTTCTTTTTCAAATTTTTCAGCTTGATATCTTATCAAAAGGTCGTTAATCATAGTCTGACTTTCAGTGCTAAAAACTTCATCATTAAGCTCAATGTATTGTTCTAGGTAATCGTATGATTTATTATAATTGCCTTTTGATCCATTTATTTCAGAAAGCAATTCAAGAGCTTCCATTTCAATCTCCTTTAATTTATTCTCATTCGCTAACTGAAGACATTGCAGTGCGCTTTCTTCAGCTAGGGTAAGGTTATTGATAGCAAAATATATTACTCCAATATTAAGATTAGAGATTGCTATGTGCTTTTTATCATCAACTTCATATTTGATAGTAAGAGCTTTTTCTTGATAAAATAAAGCAGTATCGTATTCTTTCATGGCAAAATATGTTTTGCCAATATTATTATATCCAATTGAAAGTAGTTTTTTATTATTAACTTCACTGTCAAGCCTTATTGCTTGATTATAATTATCGAGTGCTTTGCCAAACTCATATTGTTTTAAATATATATTTCCAATATGATACAACAATTGCATTTTCTCAAATTGGTTATTTTCTTCAGCAAAATGATTATATGCCTGTGTGTAGTAATCCAATGCTCGATCAACTTCTGACCATTTTTCTAAAATAACACCAAGTCTCTGATTTGAATGAGCGAGATTATTGAGATCATCAATTTCTATGTAGATATCTCTTGCACGTTGCATATAACCTATTGCCTGCACATAGTTACTAAAATTTGATGCAATTGAGGACAGTTCAGTTAGTGATAAGGCGATACCTTTTTTGTCTTTTATCGCTGAATATTCTTCGAGTGCTTTGTCAAAGTATTTTTGTGATTCGATGTATTTACCCCAGTCAAAGAAATTGATACCAATTGAGTAATAAATGTTTGCTTTTTCTTTACCGGAGCCCGATTTCAGAATTATATCTTTTACTTCCTGGTAGGCTTTATTAGCATCCAGATAATTGCACTGATCGCTTTTGCTTTCTGCATATTGCATCAAAAGCGAAATAAGCTTTGTTGAATCATTTAATTGTTCAGTCAAATCAATTGCTGAAAGAGTGTAGTTATCAGCCTTTTCAATATTTGAATCAGAAAAAATATCAATTAGCCGTAATGTAAAATTTAAGCGGTCTCGTAGATTGAAAATTGAATCATTCTGAATATTCTGCTGTAAACTATCAATTCTTGAGAAATCTTGAGCTGTTGAGGAGATTGTCGCAGCAACTACTATTAATACTAAGAGTTTTTTAAATGTATAAAGCCAACTAATGTGTTTATCAGCATGTTGTCTGAGCAGATTTTTAAATTGCAATATTTTGATTGACATTATGGTTTTGATTGATGAGCTGTATAAATACTCAAACTAAAGCTAACTTTAGTAATACAAATATAAGCGATAAATTCAATATCAGAAAAGTCCATAATAGTAATATCCCAGTAGGGTATAGACTTTAGCAAGGATTAAATAATTCAGTAGTTAGCTGAAGATCAGTAATTAGACCTCTTTTATTTTCTGTCAAATAATTTTTACATAGTTATAACTGACAAGATAAACGATACAAGTTTGATCTACTCCAGATTAATAATTTAAAGTAAGTACAATTCTTCTGTTTCCTCCATAGTTTCTGAATTCACAAAAGAACACACTTTGCCATGTGCCAAGATTAAGATTGTGATCAGTAATAGGTATTGTTAATGATTGTCCAAAAATAGTCGATTTAAAATGTGCTGGCATATCATCGGTGCCCTCCATTGTATGTGTATAATAATGAGCGCCTTCTGGAGCCATTTTGTTCAGCAATGATTGTAAGTCAGTTTGAACATCTGGGTCAGCATTTTCATTTATCATAATTGCTGCAGACGTATGTTTAACAAAAATAGTTATCACACCAATTTCTGGAAGTTTATCGAATGCATTTAGAATTAAATGATCAATATTGTGAAACCCTTTCGACATGGGTTTGAGCGTAATTTCTTTTTGTTCAACCATTGAAAAACGATGTTACAACTGACTAACAGAATAAAGTAGTCAAATGTAAACTAATAAGTTTATTAGAGACATGGTGGATCAATTATATCTTGATCAGAAGACCATTAATCCTAAATATTATTTATAAGATTGGATTGCTTATTTAATTCCAACCATCTGCTCAAGCATATCCGTAGAAATTGACTTAGGCCTTTCAATTGGGTATCCTAGAGCACGATCCCAAATAATATTCGAAAGAACACCAAGTGCACGTCCGATAGAGAATAATACTGTATAATAATCATATTCTGTTAACCCGTAGTACCATTGGATTACACCAGACTGTGCATCCACATTTGGCCAAGGATTTTTAGCTTTTCCCTGTTCAACAAGTATATCAGGAACAACCCTATAGAGTATATCAACATACTTAAACAACTGATCATCAGGTAGGTTTTCCAGGCAAAAATCACGTTGAATTGCATACCTTGGATCAGTTTTCCTAAGAACAGCATGGCCAAAACCTGGAATCACCTGTCCACCCTTTAATGTGTCATGGACAAATTTTTTCATTTCATCCTCGCTAGGTACATGATCTCCCATCTTGCCTCGAAGTTCTTGTATCCACCTTAACACTTCCTGATTTGCCAAACCATGCAATGGGCCTGCCAAACCATTTATCATTCCTGAAGTTGAATAATATACGTCAGATAAAGAGCTTGATATAAGGTGTCCGGTATGAGCACTTACATTACCGCTTTCATGATCGGCATGAATAATGAAATACATTCTTGCGACATCATCATAAGGCTTATCAATATTTAGCATTGAAGCAAAGTTACCTCCAAAATCAAGGGTTGGATCTTGATAAACATTCGTGTTGTTAGTATAAAGTTTGTTGTAAATATATGCCCCAATAACTGGTAGTTTGGAAACAAGACTAAAAGCATCTTCATAAGTTGGATCCCAATAATCAAGTTTATCCATACCTCTTTGATATCTCAGATTAAATATCGACTCACGTTGCATCGACATAACCGCAGATGAAAGTATTACCATAGGATGACTATTATTAGGAAATGCATCAATTACCTGATAAACATAACGTGGCAATTGTCTTCTGTTAACTGAATCATAAATAACATCTGCAACCTGACTCTCGGTTGGCATATCTCCTGTAAGAAGAAGGTAAAAGAGACCTTCAACATAAGGCATTTTGCCTCCCGGGGGTTTCGGAAGCTTCTCGAACACTTCGGGTAATGTATATCCTCTATATCTAATACCTTCAAAAGGGTCAAGATACGAGATATCTGTAATTAAACTTTTTATACCACGCATGCCACCTATTACCTGCTGAACAGTAACTTCACTAATAACTTTATCCCCATATTCAGTTATTAGTTTTTTAACTCTAGGGCGATGAGCTTCAATTTTTTCCTGTAGTTTTTGCTTTAGTGTATTCATCTTAATTTGGTTTAAGTTTATTTTGCTAGTTTGGTTTTAAGACCTTTGTCAAGGGCGTCAAGGAAAGCTTCTGTAGTTAAGTAATCTTTGGTGGTAAGGTTTTTTCCATGAATAATTAATGCCAGATCTTTAGTCATCTTTCCTGATTCAACTGTTTCAATACAAACATTCTCCAAGGTATGGGCAAAGTCAATAAGTGCTTTATTTCCGTCCAATTGACCACGATGAGCCAAACCTCTTGTCCATGCAAAGATTGATGCAATTGGATTTGTTGAAGTTGGGTTTCCCTTTTGATGTTCGCGATAATGCCGTGTAACTGTTCCGTGAGCTGCTTCAGCTTCAATAGTAATTCCATCAGGAGCCATGAGTACAGAGGTCATAAGGCCAAGTGATCCAAATCCTTGAGCAAGTGTATCGGATTGTACATCACCATCATAGTTTTTGCATGCCCATACATAACCACCTTCCCATTTAAGGGCAGCTGCGACCATATCATCTATTAACCTGTGCTCATAAATTATACCTGCTTCAGCAAATCGTTCAAAAAATTCATCTTGATATATTTCTTCAAAAATGTCTTTAAACCTACCATCGTATTTCTTGAGAATAGTATTTTTTGTACTTAAATATAAAGGCCATTTTTTTTCAAGAGCCATATTAAAACATGAATGAGCAAAGCCTCTTATTGATTCATCAGTATTGTACATAGCCATAGCTACACCATCACCATCAAAATCGTGTACAGTGTACGTTTGAATCTCATCTCCACCTTCAGGAGTAAAAGTGATAGTTAGTTTTCCTTTTCCTTTTGTGACAAAATCAGTAGCGCGATATTGATCTCCGAATGCATGACGACCAATAACAACAGGTTTAGTCCATCCTGGAACAAGCCTTGGTATGTTGTTCATTAAAATAGGTTCACGGAATACAGTTCCTCCTAATATATTTCTAATTGTTCCGTTAGGTGAACGCCACATTTGTTTTAAACCAAATTCTTCAACACGAAGTTCATCAGGTGTAATAGTAGCACATTTAATCCCAACGTTATATTTTTTAATGGCGTTAGCAGCATCTACTGTAATCTGGTCATCAGTTTCGTCTCTCTCTTCAATGCCAAGATCATAATATTTAATATCAATATTGAGATAAGGCAATATCAGCTTTTCTTTAATCATAGCCCAAATAATCCGAGTCATTTCGTCTCCATCAAGTTCAACAACAGGGTTTGCTACATGAATTTTATCCATAGTTATAAGTAATTTTTGTTTTTAAAAAAAATATCTAGATATGTAACATATGTAAATATGTCCTTTTTCTAGGGTGGCGGTAAAGGTACAAAATCTGTGATTTTATTGCTGTTAAAATGAAGTCAAATTTGTAATTTATAATAGGTTTAAATTAAATGAATAATTCGAGTTGATTTACCTTCATTTTTTTCAGAAGAAAGTCATTTTTGAGCTATGAAATTTAGGATATTAAAGATTCTTATTAAACTTCAAATAGCAAGTACTTTTACGACAACTACGTCAAAGTTTGATCCAAAGTCCAACAATAACACAAATTAACTAAAACTTAAACTCAGTATACTCTTGTCGACTTTCTATCGGGTAGTTGCCTTTGTAAACATTGCCTAGCTTACCGTCAATGCAAATAAGGTCACAAGCGTTAAATACAATGTTGTTGAGTTTACAATACTTTTCTTCTTCATAAACTTGTAGCGAAGTACAGTTTACAACAGCTGTTTTCCCAAGCCTCACAGCAGTAACTGCCGCATGCGATGTTGCTCCTCCTTTTCCGGTAAGTAATCCATTGGTTATAAATATCATTCCAATATCATCAGGAACTGTATCGGGTCTGACAAGGATTATTTCAGCTTTTGGAAAGTTTTTCTTCAATTTTGTAATATCACTATTATCAAATGCCACACGGCCGTTCATAGCGCCACCGCCAACACCAATGCCTCTTCCTACTAATTTCATTTTTTCGATACTTGCTTTAAAAACATCTACCGATTGGTGAGTTGCCATATCTTGATCCCTGATTTGAAGTATATAAAGGTCTTCTGACTTTTCAGATTCAAAAGTGAACTCTATTTCCTGCGGACTGTAACCAAGGTCTTCAGTTAGTTCAACAGACATTTCATGCAATCTGGAATAAATGTCAGGGCAAGTTTCTTGTAATGAATTATTATTGTTAGATGATGATTTTTGGTGCCTGCCTATAGGCAGTGGTTTAACAAGTCCTGCCACTATGTCTTCCCCTTGACTACGAAATGTAAAGTCACCATAAAGACTTACTCCTTGTTTTTCTTTCGTGGGATCCTGTGTAAATACAACCCCAGTACCAGAGGTGTGATGCATATTACCGAATATCATTTGCTGAATAACTACTGCAGTTCCCCACTCATCAGCTATTTCAAGATGTTCACGGTATACTTTTGCTCTTTCTGAAGACCATGATTCAAAAACAAGATTTATTGTAATAATAAGTTGGCTAAATACATCTTCCTCAAACTTAATTCCTTTATTTTCGATTGTTTTCTTATAAGCCATGGCTACATCACGCATTGCCTTTGGACTGAACTCAGTTTTTTGATCAACATTGTATTTTGCTTTGTAAACTTCCATGACATTGTCAAACTCGTCTCTTATTAAACCAAAAGCCATTCCCCAACTTTGAAGCAAGCGTCGATATGAATCCCACGCTGACCATTCAAATCCACGTTTTTTACTCAGGCTAAGAGTTATTTTGTCGTTCATACCAACATTAAGAAGAGTGTCCATAGCCCCTGGCATAGAAATAGCTGTTCCTGACCTTACTGAAAGAAGAAGTGGGTTTTTGGGATTACCAAATTCTTTCTTTGCTGCTCTTTCAACCAACGAAAGATGCTGACGAATTAGATCGTAGAATTCATTTTTCAATTCAGGATGTTCGAATATAGCCTTATGCCTTCTGAAAACCTCAGTAGTAAGTACAAATCCTGGAGGAATTGGAAATCCTGCCAATCTTAAATTTTTAAGATGGTAAGCTTTGGAGCCTAAAAACAGCTGATTATCAACCTGAGGGTTTTGTTTTCCTAACCGAGCAATGACCAAATCTGAATTATACGACATCACTTCTTTTATCATTGTAGGACTCAGATTATCAGCCATTTCTCTAAGAGATTCAAGTATCTTAGTAATAAAATTGTCCAATGGTTGCATAAGAAAGGCTTCTGCAATAACATCTCGATAGAATTTCTCCGACATACTATTAACCAGATTAACTTCATCTTCTGCACTTAGTTTGTGTTCTTTGTCAAAAAGTTGCGGGATTACTTTTCGCAAAGGAATTTCGTAAGATTTTAAGAAGTACTTTATTATTGTGCGTTTCACATCTTCAGCTAAAAACTTAAAAATGTTTATGTATTGATCAAAAGATAAACTTTGTGAGCGAAGACTGTACTTTAACATTAACAAGTTCGAGTTCAAACTCTGATTTGTTATACCATCCAATTCAAGACCTTCCCTGAAATAATCAAGAATAACATATATATCTTTCATTGTTTTGGCCGATATATAATTAAGGTTTATCTGATTTACAACTTTTTCCATTAGCCGGGTAGCAACATTCTCAAGTCTGAATGTTAAACCAAGTGCTTCGAACTTTGGTTCACGATAGGTTCCATACATTGAAGGAATCCCAATTGCGATATGTCTTTTGTGGTAAATATTTTCCCATGCCTGGCTAGGTTTCGGATTAAAAATAACTTCCTTCAATTGGCTCATAAAACTATATATTAATTTTAGAGATGTTCCAAAATCATTTTCATCTAAGGCCAATTTAAACTCTTCAATATCAGAGTCTTTAATGTAGGAATATCGTTTCAGTACATTAGTTATATCTACAGTTTCAAATGAATATTTTTCCTTAAGAAATGCATAAAGTAATCTTATATCACGCAGACGTTCAATATCGCGATTATTGTCCTGATTTAGCTGTTCTAGTAAAATCTCATATTCGTTATCGCTTAAATCAAGTAATTCAGTAGGATTGCTTTTACTAATTTTGCACATCCTAACTACCATCTTATGAACAGGAGCATAATATTCACTTTTTTGATCTATGGAATCGTAAACATTTGTAGGAAGTATATCCTTAATCGCCTTTTGGTTGCCATCGTACCAGAAGTTAAATATTTGCCTTGTAAGGACAATTAAAGTGTTATTACTTTCTGTGTGCACCTGCTTACGCAGAAAATGTATTAGTTTGTCTTTTCTGTAGGCTATTTCATCCATAGATGTTGTTACTTTCCGTATTTCACCCTCTGCTCCAATTTCGTTAAAATAAACTGGGAAGATACGAGTAAGCTGTTTCACATTTTTATAGAAAGGGACGATGTTAGAATTTAGAATTTTAGTTATTTCCCTCTGAAACAGATCTGTGTCGTTAAGAAAAATCCCTCCTAATTGAAGGTTCACAATTAGCACAGAAAGTAGTTTCTCCATTTCAAGTTGTGAATATTCAATTAATTCTAGCCAAACCCCAATATTTTTAATATGGTTTTTATTGGCTGAAAGCTGCCAATCCTCGTTAACATACACAATACCAGGAGATTCAAATCCAAAATCGATTAGTTTATCTTCAAAATAATGAGTAAGTTTATATTCGGAAGAATCATCAATATCAATTATTTTTTTGCCTAACGTAAGAAGTATGTCGAGTACTGAAGATGTGTGTTCCTTTCTCAATCCGTATCAAAAGCTAAAAATCTGATCTATGAAAACGATTAGTTTATTTTCATCCACCTCATCCATAGTTTGCTTGAGCATGCTGTTTAAGTTCCAGATAACACGTTCCTTATGTGAATTCATACCTTCGAGCTGTAGTAGGTAGAAACTATAATAGAACTTCTCGATGAAATTACTGAACAGTGAAATTGATGATGCAAACGTATCAGCCATCATATCATAGTCAGGTAACTCGCTAACTAAGGTTTTCCAATCTGAAATATTACTTAGTTTTTTTCTCAAGCTAGTAAACCATGGCTTGCCTAATTTATGTTTTATTTTAGACTGGTCAACTGCAAGTATCTCTTTGTGTTGTTTAATCCAAGTCTCAATTTTAGTGCTGTTCTCCCAATATTCAATATTTTGTTTATAAATTTTTAAATTAGTAACAAGTATTTGTTTTTTGAATTGTTTTAAATCAACAAGATCTTTCAAATATTTGTTGAAATACTTTGATGCTTTTATCAAACTTAACGAGTCATTTTCCAGTACATTTTGAATTGATGTCAAACATTCCTCAATCAATTTTGAATGATCTTTCGTTTCTTTCGCCAGTTTCTGAATAAACTCAAGAAGGGTTCTAATAATCATTACATGATAATCAACACTTTTTTCCTCCGTTAGGAGCTTCTCAAGAAGTTTAACTGGTGTTGAAAAAGCTATATCAGGATCATCGAGAGCTATGTAGAACCAATAATCGGTTAATAGTATATTTCGTAGCTCTTCGGTAACAAATTTTCTATTTGAGAAAGGGTGCTGGAATTCAATAATGCAATCGTTTGCACGTTTATTAATCCCGAAATAGTTTTTTGACAGATTTATAAATTGCAGATAATCAGGCTCTATTTGAATGTTCTTATATCTTGTTTCTGCCAGGTTGGCTTCAAGAGCTTTTGATTTAAATTTTTCTGTCATATTAATATAAAATTCAGAAAATGATAGATTATTTTAGTTTAATTTTGTTCATTCATAATAAAACAAACGAGGTATATCATACAAAAGTAAGGATAATAATTATTAGATAATTCTTTAATTTGAAGTGAGAGATGACCTACACTATTAAGAAATAAATAAAGACTACTAATATGACTAAAATTAAAATTGGGATAAACGGATTTGGACGGATTGGACGCAATGTGTTTAAAATAGCACATGAAAGGGAAAATATGGAAGTTATTGGGATAAACGATTTAACCGACACAAAAACTCTTGCTCATTTGTTAAAATATGATTCTACTCAAGGTAAATTTAATGGAACAGTTTCTTATGATGATAACAACTTGATTGTTGATGGCAAGGCTATAAGGGTAACTGCAGAAAGATTACCGATTGATATTAGCTGGGCTGAAACACCTGATGTTGTAGTTGAGTCAACAGGCATTTTTAGGATGAGGGAAAGCAATAAAGGTGGCTATGGAGATCATCTTAAAAATGGTGCTAAAAAAGTGATATTAACAGTTCCTGCAAAAGATGAGATTGACCGTATGATTGTTATTGGCGTAAACGATAATGAGTTGCAGGATGAAGATGAATGTGTTTCTAACGCATCATGTACTACTAACTGTCTAGCTCCAATTGCAAAAGTGCTTAATGATAGATTTGGTATTGAAAACGGGTTAATGACGACTGTACATGCTTACACAAACGATCAACGGATACTTGATGCTCCACATCCTGACTTAAGAAGAGCACGTTCAGCAGCTGTTTCACAGATTCCAACCACAACAGGAGCTGCCAAGGCAGTGGGTAAGATAATCCCTGATTTGAACGGAAAACTTGATGGAATGGCAATTCGAATTCCAACACCAACAGGGTCATTAGTTGATTTGGTAGTAAATTTAAAAACAGAGGCGTCTAAAGATGAAATAAATGCTGCGATGAAGGAAGCCTCAGAAGGTCCGATGAAAGGAATATTAGAATTTCAGGAAGACCCAATTGTTTCGGTTGACATAATTCATAATAGTCATTCTTCAATTTATGACCAAGATAGTCTGATGGTTCAGGGAAAAACGATTAAAATACTTTCATGGTACGACAACGAGTGGGGGTATTCGTGCCGTGTGGTTGATTTAATTAATCTGTTTAATTTGTAATATGGATAGCTGCGAAATACCTAAAAGTGGATTTTGGGATACATAAATTATGAAGGAATATAAATTACACCTACGGAACTATCCCTGCTTGCACCGGTAGATGACGCTAGGCAATTTATTTGTCCTTCAAAGCGCAATACACCCATAAAAGCAAAAATCATTGCCTCTTTATAATCAACAATCATTTTATCAGGTATTGTTAACTTTCGTTGGATTTCTTTTTGAATTGCTGTTATCAGGAAATCATTGTGTGCACCTCCTCCAGTTATAAGTTTCGTATCACCTTCAACATCGTTTATGGCCTGATTGATTTGATATGCTATGTGTTTGCAAACAGTGTATAAACTATCCTCCACACTTGCGTCAGAATCATCTAATAAATTAATAAATGTATCAGTGATGAGTTGATTACTAATAGATTTTGGATAATCAAGGTTAAAGTAGGGATGATTATTTAGTTTTTCGAAAAGGTCAGTATTTAACTTGCCTAATTGAGCAATATTTCCGTTCTCATCAAATGGTTTTCCTATTTGATGACTTAGATGGTTCAGAAGTTGGTTTGCAGCGCATATGTCAAATGCAATTCTTTTTCCTTCACTTACATACGAAATATTTGCAATTCCACCCAGATTTATACAAAAATCGTATTCTGGAAAAAGTAATTCGTCGCCAATAGGAACCAAAGGAGCTCCCTGACCGCCGTGCTGTATATCTCCAATACGAAAATCACAAATTGTATTTATTCCGGTAGAAGAAGCTATCGCCTGCCCGTTCCCTAATTGGAAAGTATATCCTTTATCCGGCTTATGAAAGATTGTATGTCCGTGTGAAGAGATGAGATCAGGATTTAATTGCTGACTCTCAATGAAATCGTTTACAATATTACCAAGATAATTGCCATAAGAGATATCATATTCAATTAGTTTATCACCTTTTTGTTCAGGTAATTCCGTAAGCACAATTCTCCATTCTTCAATATAAGGGATTGTATCAGCTTTAATGATACTGTAATGCCACTTTGTGTCGTAATAAAACTCACAGTAGGCAATATCAACTCCATCTAATGAGCTTCCGGACATTAATCCTATGACCTTATTTTTTTTCACATCATTTTGATATCATCTATTACAATACATCTAGGAGTTTTTCAAGCTCCATTCCTCTTGAACCTTTGACCAGAATTGTAGAGTTTCTGACCTTGATCTTACTTAAGTGCATTTTAGCGTCATCAGGTGAAATAAATTTTGAAAAATTATGACCATGAGTATTACTAAAATCTTTTCCGATTAGGATTACATTTTTCACACCCTCTTTTAGGAGATTATCTACTATTAATTGATGTTCATCCATAGAATAATCACCCAGTTCAAACATATCACCAAGAATTAGCCACGAGTCCTTAAACTCATGTCCGACAAAACTAGCTATTGCCTCTCCCACACTAGAAGGATTTGCGTTATATGCATCTAAAATAATATGATTTGTTTTTGTTTGTATTTGTTGCGAGCGATTATTTTGTGGAATATAATTTGCAATAGTTCTGTTTATTGTCTGCGCAGGAACACTAAAAAACATGCCTGTTGCGATAGCGGCCATTAAATTATTGAAATTATATTCTCCGTAAAGCTGACTATTACATTCATATATTTTTTCGTTGCTTTCCCATCTAATTTTTACATGTGGTTTATTATCGATCATTTCACCAACAACATCAGCATTTTTGGTACCATAAGTGAATTGTAGTATATTTTTAGAAAGGTCGGCAAGTAGCTCGTCATCACTATTAACAATTGCCTTTCCATTATTGCTCTTGAGGTAATTGTACAATTCGTTTTTCGCAGTAATAACACCTACTAATGAGCCAAACCCATCCAGGTGTGCTTTGCCAATGTTGGTTATTAATCCGACATTAGGCTGGGCTATTTCACAAAGTTTCTTAATCTCACCAATATGATTTGCTCCCATTTCAACTACCGCAATTTTGGTTGTTGGTTTAATTTTTAACAGAGTCAGTGGAACACCAATGTGGTTATTATAGTTCCCATCAGTAGAAATAATATCAGTTAAATCTTTTAATACTATCGATATCAGCTCCTTCGTAGTAGTTTTTCCATTTGATCCAGTAATTGCAAATACTGTAGCAGAGCTCTTTTTCCTATGGAACTTTGCTAGTTCCTGTAACGCAGCTAACACGTTTGGAACAAAAAAATATCGGTCATCCTTAATTAATAAAGTATCATCAACAACACCAAGTTTTGCACCTTTATTTATTGCATCAGGAGCAAATTTGTTTCCATCAAAGTTATCGCCTGTAATAGCAAAGAAGATTTTATTTGTAACATCTTTCCTTGAATCAGTAGATACACCATCAGATAATAAGAAGTGCTGATAAAGTTCTTTTATTTTTTGCATGACAATAAAAAACCCCGCTCTGATTTGAACGGGGTAAATTTATGATTTTTTTATGTAAGATTAATTTCCTCTTCCTGGAATTGGGCTACCCACTCTTATCATAGCACATCTGAAACCTATAGTTGATGCTGATTCATCTTCGTTAAGGAATCTTCTAGTACCTGGGCTAAGATAGTAAACACCATCATTCCATGATCCGCCTTTAACAACTCTGGCCTTATCGCTAATTAAAGTAGTAACACCATAGTCATACATCTTTTCTGAAGTAATTTCCAGGTTTTCTTCTCCATCAAGCCAGTTTGCCCTAATAGTTGACTGGTAGTCTCCATCACGATAGTTAACATTATCTGCTTTACGATAGTTTTTACGTGTAGCAGCCTCCTCAGCAGTAATTTCAACTTGCCGTATACGACCCAGACTATCCTTCTCAGCAATACCACCATCCATATCACGTAATTTATTTTTAAAGACGTTTCCACGATATGGATTAAAATCTGAAACAAACTCAGGTGTCATTGGTCGGTAAACATCAAGTACCCATTCGCTAACGTTACCGGCCATATTGTAAAGTCCATAATCGTTAGGCCAGTATGACCCAACAGGAGCTGGAATACTTGCACCGTCGTTAAGATTACCTGCAACACCCATATAGTCGCCAGCACCTCTTTTAAAGTTGGCTACAAAGCTTCCATAATATTTAGTTTCGTCAGTTCTAACACCATCTCCATTCCAAGGATATGTTCTGCGTTCTACAACACGATTGTAAAGAGTGTTACCAATTAAGCCTAGAGCCGCATATTCCCATTCGGCTTCAGTAGGAAGTCGATAGTTAGGAAGTAGCAGTCCGTCTTCAAAGCGGATATTTCTTATTCCGGTTCCATTTGGATCTAAATCAGCTTTGCCTTCATTCACAAGTCCTTCATATTGACCTGCTAAATAGGCATCAGTATTGAAGTTGTTTTCATCGCGTTGGTCCGGGTCAAAATCAAGAATACCAGCTTCAATTAGCAATCCTTCATTAACGCGGTCGCTTCTCCATGAAGAATAATCGTTAGCCTGTACCCAGCTTACACCAACAACAGGATAGTCTTGGTAAGATGGGTGACGAAAATAAGTATTAACCAAAGGTTCATTATATGCTAAACGATCTCGCCATACCAGAGTATCGGGTAAAGCGTTCAAAATTACCATTGGATAACTTTCACCATATACTCTGTTCAACCAGAATATATATTCAAGGTATGCTATATTGCTAACTTCCGTTTGATCAATATAAAAACTGCTAACGGTAACTTTACGAGGTATGTTATCCCATTCGTAAAAAGGAGTTTCATTAGTTGCCCCCATTGTGAAAGTACCACCTTCAACAAGTACTAATCCAGGGCCAGTTATTTGGTCAGTTGCCTGGCCAACCTCAAAACCTCCGTTGTCGGGATTGTTATATTCCCAACCTGTAGTATTAGATCTTTCGTGGCTTTTGCATGAACTTGCTATTATTGCAACTAATGCAATCCCTGATAGTAAAATTAACCACTTTCTGTTTCTTAACATTTTGATAAGATTTTGTTTATTATATTTTGTTTATAACTAAAATGATGGTGATTTTATTGCCCTAATATGTCTTCTTGCTGACTCTTTGTATAAGCAAAAGTCCCATGCGAATGAAATTTCATGTGCACCTCCAGCTTTTCCACCCACTTGTGAGATAGTAAAATCATAGCTGTACCCAACTCTAAAATTGTTATAAGTAATTCCAACTAAAGCAACTATAGCATCTGGATTTTCGAAATTGTGCCTAAACCAGGTTCCTACTACAAAAGGATATTTACTTACATATAATCCAGCACTAAGTTGATGAAACTTCTCCTGTTGCATAAATAATATATTAGGCTGAACTATTATATCACTTCCGCTGGCATTACCCAATCCACCGCTGGTTGCATTTATTAATACACCTCCGTTGACAGTTATTTTCATTGGTAATTTACTGTTGCTGTTATCATAAAAAGAAAGGCTTGGTTGAGTTAAATGGTCGACGGCTACACCAACAAAAAATTTGTCAGTATAATTCATAACAAACCCAGCTGCGAAATCAACAGTTGATATATTATCTTTCGATGGAGGTGGTTCTCCTGAGTCGGGATTGATATTTCCAGTTGTAGGGTCAATCTGACTTGCAAAGATGAATTTATTCCAGTTTAATTTTTCCTGATAATAAGCCCCTTTAACACCAAATCTGATATCGATTAATTTAGTTACCTTTAAATTGTAAGCATAATATGCTGCTACAGAGGTTCTGATTAAACCACCATCTCCCTGAGCATCATTCATTACTAAAAAACCGAATCCACTATTTATTCCTGGTAAACTTTGATCGTAACTAGCATTATATGTAACATAAGCATTTGATAATGAAGGATATTGGTTGCGGTAATTAAGTCCTAGCCTGCCACACTCAACTGCCCCGGCATAAGCAGGATTCAGGTATAAAGGATTCGCATAATATTGCGAAAACTCTGGGTCCTGTGCCTGGCAAACACCCCAAGTCATAATAATCATTAAGAGTAAAACTAAACGATTCTTCGTCTTCATTAGCACTTCCAGTTTGGTTTTGGTTTTGAGAGCACAATTATACGACCTTTTTCTTGATAATATTACCTGAGTGTTAAATTTTTCTTAATTCAAATTCGATTGTTCCGATAATAAAATAAAACAGTATTGACGTCGTTATAACTTTGTTTATAAACTATTATTTGTCAATAATATTATTTTTGACTGTAAATTTCCAGATTATGTTGTATCGTAAACTTTCAATTTCTCTTTTATTTATTATTGTTTCAATTGTCGGATATGCAATCCCTTATGATTTTCATACGACTTTAAAATGGAATGAAATCCAGAAAATAGGTGATGATTCTTTTAAAATAGAAAGATTGTCTTTCGAAGGGGCACATTATCATGAAATGGATGGGTTGCCTTTCTTTATAGAAAAATTACCAATACATACTACCAAAGCACGTTTGAGTGTTTCAATAATAAATCAGGTTTTTGTTCCTGTTTCAACCCTTGAAAATAAAATTATCAGAAGAATTGGTTTAACTGATACAACAATAAGTGTTAATGCAAATGTTGTTACAGCGAGGAAAGAACCAATGGCACAGATCGAACTTATCCCAATTAGATGGAATAAACTAAATCAAATTTATGAAAAACTTATTGCCTTTGATATAACTGTTGAGGTAATTGATATTATTGAGACTTTACGCGATGGAAAGCAATATGCTACATCTAGTGTGTTGGCAAGTGGAGAATGGTTCAAAATAAGACTTGATAAAAGTGGTATTTATAAAGTTACATATGATGAATTGTCAGCGATGGGATTTGATGTGTCCACTAACCCATCACGGATTGCGGTTTTTGGAAATGGAGGAGGTCTCCTGCCTGAAAGAAATGATGTATTTCGATACGATGATCTCCAAGAAAATCCTATTGTTGTTATTGGAGGTGAAGATGGTAGTTTTGATCAAGGAGACTATCTTCTATTTTATGGGGAAGGTCCAGTGGTTTGGAGTTATAATGCAGTATCGCAAAATTTTCAACATAAAACAAATTACTATAAGGACTACTCATACTACTTTATTACATCTTTAGATTACAATGCTAAGAGAATTCAAATTATAGAACCTCCAATTGGTAATCCTGATATTGAGATAACAGATTTTACAGATTATGCTGTTCACCAGTTAACTGAACGAAACCTTGCAGGGCTTGGCCGAACCTGGTTTGGCGAAATTTATGATTATACCGTAGAGTATGAATTTATATTCGATTTTCCAAATGTAAAAAAACAGACAGATATTGGCTTTTTTAGAGGTCATTTTGCGTCAAGAGCCTATTCTTATAATGCTTTTATGATTTATATTAATAACAAGCTTGAGAAAACACTTATTATGCCAACATTAAATCCTGGTAATAGGTATGAATTTGCGAAAGATGCAGAAACTAGTTTTCCATTTACTCCATCAAATGATCAATTAATTGTTAAAACAGTTTTCGATCGTACTGAAGGTACATCTGTTGGTTATCTTGATTTTATTGAAGTAAATGTTGAGCGGGATTTAAAATTTACCGGAGATCAGATGATGTTTCGTAAAATAATCCCCGAAGGAAAGAATATTGCTAGTTACAAACTATTAAATGCAGGAGAAAATATTACTGTTTGGGATATTTCAACACCTATTAATCCTCAAGAAGTAATTACTCAAGTTGAAGGTAATGGTATAGCCTTTAAAGCAGATGCATCTTCGTTTCATGATTATATAGCATTTAATAACAACAATTATCAGGCAGTGGAGTTTGTAGATCAGGTACCGAACCAAAATTTACATAGTCATCGCAATATTGATTATTTAATCGTTACACACCCTGACTTTATTGCTGAAGCTGAGACTCTTGCTGAATTTCATAGATCACACGGAACCTTGGTTGTATTAGTGGTTACGATTGATCAGGTTTATAATGAGTTCTCATCGGGAGGTCAGGATATAACTGCAATTCGCGATTTCGCAAAAATGCTTTACGATGATAGCGACCCGGGAAGAGAGCTTAAGTATTTATTGCTTTTTGGAGATGCCTCATATGATTATAAGGATATATTACCCGATAACACAAATTTTGTCCCATGCTGGGAATCCATTAAGTCCCTTGATATAGTTAGTTCAATTGCAAGTGATGATTATTTTGGATTTTTAGATGATGGGGAAGGTCAGGAGTTTTCAAATGATCTTGTTGATATAGGAATTGGACGGTTTGTAGTAGCAACTGTTGAGGAGGCTCAAACCGCAATTGATAAAACAATTCACTATTCTGTAAATACAACTCAAGTTATGGCACCTTGGAGGAACGTTGTCACGTTTGTAGCCGATGATGGTGATGGTAACCGTCATTTAAAGGATGCTGAAATATTGGCTAATATATTTGATACTGCATTTCAAGTGTATAATATTGATAAAATATATACTGATGCTTATGAACAAATCTCTACACCAAGTGGGCAGAGAGCACCAGCAGTAAATCAGGCTATAAATCGTAGGATTGAAAAAGGTACATTGATTGTTAATTATTCAGGCCATGGTGGTGAGATTGGACTTGGTCATGAGCGAGTTGTTCAGATACCGGACATTATTTCATGGGAAAATTATGATAAACTCTCTGTATTTATAACAGCCACATGTGAATTTACTAGGTATGATGACCCCACAAGGGTATCAGCTGGAGAATTGGTATTTTTAAATGATAAAGGTGGAGCAATTTCACTTCTCACTACGTCTCGGGCTACGTATGCAGGCTCTAATCTGGCACTCAATATTGCGATTTTCAATAATAATCTATTTAGCAAGATTGATGGAGAATACCCTCGATTTGGCGACGTTATTCGTAAGTCGAAGTTATTTGGAACAGCAAATGATAAAAAATTTCTGCTTGTTGGAGACCCCGCTTGTAAAATGGCTTATCCTGAGCACAGGGCTGAAACTGTGAAAATAAATTCTCAGATAGTATTTCCAACTGAACCTGACACCGTTCGTGCATTACAACTGGTTAAAGTTGAGGGAATTATTACTGATGTAGATGGCACTAAATTAACTGATTTTGATGGTGAGTTATTTTCCTCTGTGTTTGATAAGAAAACAGAAATACTTACCTACGGTGATGAAAATTCATCCTATACATTCTATATTAGGAATAGGGTTATATTTAATGGAAAATCAACAATCAATAATGGTGATTTTGAGTTTGATTTTATGGTACCGAAAGATATAGCATATAAGTATGGAGATGGCAAAATAAGCTATTATTTTAGGGATTCTGAAAAAACTGATGGTAATGGATATTATGAAAATATTGTTGTTGGCGGTTTTGATGAGAATGCTGCGCCCGACACCGAAGGCCCTATTATTGAACTGTTTATGAACGACACTACATTCTTGCCGGGAGATTTTACTAACCAAAATCCACTTTTGTTGGCATTTGTTAGTGATAAGAGTGGTATTAATACTACAGGTAATGGAATTGGACACGATATTGTTACAGTTATTAATGAAGATAAAGAGTTAACATTTGTGTTGAATGATTATTACGAAGCCGATCAAAATAAGTATAATAAAGGAAAAATAGCTTATCCTTTTAGCGAACTACCTGATGGTGAGCATAACCTGAGTTTTAAAGTGTGGGATGTTTATAATAATTCATCCACTGCATATCTAAATTTTCTGGTGGTTTCTTCGGAGCAGTTGGTTGTTGAAAATCTTATGAATTATCCCAACCCTTTCCTATCTGAAACAAATTTTGTTTTTGATCATAACCAACAGGGTAATAATATTGATATTCAAATAGAGATTTTTAGCCTTAACGGTCAATTGGTTAAAACTATTAATGCAAAACTTCATCCCGAAGGATTTAGATCGGAACCAATTGTTTGGGACGGACGGACTGATGGTGGTGGAAACATTGGAAATGGTTTTTATGTTTACCGCGTAACTGTTAGAAATGAAGGTGGTGCTACCGGTACAGATCAGTCAAAATTAGTTTACATACGTTGAGGTTCTAAAAGAAATTGCAGTGTGCCAACTGTAAGATTATTATTTTTGTCATAGATAAAATGAGAAAACAATATTTAATAGGGATATTTATATTATTGCAGTTAGTTGCTATAACGCAAGAAGTTATACCTATTAAGATTAGCTATTCTGAGATTCTAACTCAAAAAACAAGACAATCAGAGTTGAATTATATTACCTTTAACGGAGCTCAAAACTTATTCGAGTTTGGCGCATTACCACTTTATTATTGCGAGGTTGATCTACCCAGTGAGTATTTTGGTTGTGAAATTGAAATTGAAGAATTTTTGTCTGATACGTTAACAAAAGATCAATCAAATATCCTGAATGATAACGATTTAGTTGAATCTATTTTTAATCATGTTATTAAGTATTCAGAAACCAAAGCGAGAATATTTATTCTCCCATTCAGATGGAACGATACACAAAGTGAGATAATTAGATTAAAAGAGTTCAATTTAATGGTTGATTTTATTCCTGTTGAAACAGAGGATAATTCTGCAGTAGTAAGTCGTAGCTATGCATCCCAGTCGGTACTTAATTCAGGAAGTTGGGTAAAAATGGGAATCCTTAAAACTGGGATTCACAAGCTCACTTACACCGACATTGAGAATATGGGATTTAGCCCATCACAATTAGATATTAGTAAAATAGGTGTATTTGGAAACTACGCAGGCTTATTGCCCGAAGCGAATAGCAAAACCGTGCTGGATGATTTGCAGGAAAATTCTATATTAATTTCCGGAGGTGAAGATGGCTCGTTCGACTCTGATGATTATATTCTTTTTTATGCACAGGCGGCAACCACCTGGTCATACAATCCTTTTCTTGGTCGCTTTTCACACATAAATAATATCTATGCTGACACCACATTCTATTTCTTTACACCTGATAAAGGAACCGGTAAAACTATTACTAGAATATATGGAGTTGGTAATAACCCAACACAATTTGTGTCTTCTTTTAGCGATTACGCAGTGCATGAACGTGATTATGAAAATATGCTATCAACTGGAAAAGAATGGTATGGCGAAAAGTTTACAAGTGATACACTAGAACGTGAATTCTCTTTTTCATTTCCAAACCTGATTAAAAATGAGCCAGTTTACTTAGGCATACGCTTAATCGCCAGATCATTTGTAGATTCTTATTATGATATATACATAAACGATGGGTTAGTTTCCGATTCTACTAAGATTCGATTTATTAGTTCGTCATTAAGTATTTTTGCGCGGAAGTCGAATAAGAATTTAACTTTTTTTACAGATACTGATATTGTAAACGTCAAGATTAAATATTATTCTGATGATGTAAACTCCTTAGCCTGGCTCGATTTCATAGAATTAAATGCAATACGAGAATTAGTATTTAATAGGGGTCAGATGCAATTTAGCGATCCTCATTCGTCAGCAATTGGAAACATAACCCGGTTTGACATTAGTCAGGGTAAAAGCAGTGACATTATTTGGGATATAACTGATATTCATAACCCGACAGAAATTATTTATAATATTGAGGATGAAAATATAAACTTCACACTTCCAACTGATTCGATTAAGGATTTTATGATTTTTGACGATTCTGATTATTATTCACCGGTTTCTTTTGATGAAATATTTAATCAAAACCTCCATGGAATTAGCGATGTTAATTTCGTCATTATCCGTCCTGATAAATTTGAAGATGAAGCTGATATACTTGCCAATATTCATCGTAACCATGATGGTTTAACAACAATTTGTATCAGCCCTCAGCAAATCTATAATGAATTTTCTTCTGGCTCACAAGATATTAGTGGTATACGCAATTTTATGAGGATGCTCTATAAGAAGAATGCTTTTGGTGAGGAACGAGCCTACCTATTACTCTTTGGTGATGCATCTTTTGATTATAAGCATAGGGTGCATGAAAACTCAAATCTGGTTCCAACGTACGAATCGCAGGAATCATTACGGGCAACTGGTTCATTTGTAAGTGATGATTATTTTGGACTTCTTGATGATAATGAAGGAGCCAGTGCTTCAGGAAACCTTGATATTGGTATTGGCAGGTTTCCAATAAGTACAAAAGAAGAAGCATTATCAACAGTTGCTAAAATAGAGCATTATATTAATCGTAATGAAGATGTTATGCGTGATTGGCGCACTAATATTTGCTTTGTTGCTGACGATAAGGATAATAATCTTCATCTTGACCAAGCAGAAGGTTTAGTTGAAATCGCCGACACATTGCACAAAGGATTAGGTATTAATAAAATATTTCTGGATGCTTATGGTAAATTAACGGTTCCCGGAGGATTTCGATACCCAGATGTCAATAAGAAAATCAATAAACAAATGTCAGAAGGAGCATTGATTCTTAATTACACCGGACATGGCGGCCTTATTGGCTGGTCAGAAGAGTTGGTGCTGGATGTTCCAATGATTAATGCATTTGAAAATTTTGACAATCTTCCTTTAATCATAACAGCAACCTGTGAGTTTAGCCGTTTTGATGACCCTGAATTTACTTCAGCGGGCGAATATGTTTTCCTTAATGAAAAGGGTGGAGCTATTGCCTTACTAACAACAACTAGACTTGCCTATGCTCATGCTAACTATATTGTAAATCGTAGGATTTATACGAATCTGTTGTCGTGTGATGATGAAAATAATCGACCAAGATTAGGTGATCTTGTTCGACTCTCAAAGATTCCATCAAATGAAAATTATCTGAA